>Ga0164318_10000844_pt1 | contig 25359 bp, 22 predicted proteins | sample GuaBasSedimGuay9_FD_113734 | JGI IMG/M metagenome (GOLD analysis project Ga0164318, IMG submission 113734) | Subseafloor sediment microbial communities from Guaymas Basin, Gulf of California, Mexico - Guay9, Core 4571-4, 0-3 cm | ecosystem: Environmental > Aquatic > Marine > Hydrothermal vents...
TGCTGGAGACGAATATATAGAATGGTGGAGCAGAGTGACCGGTTATTATTCCCGCGTGAAAAGGTTTAACAATGGAAAAATCCAGGAATGGAGAGACAGAAAACGTTATTCTATAAAATAATTTTTTTAAAAAAATAAAATATAACTAATTTTTTTTTATTATCGACTATTTTAAAAGAAATTTCTAAAAATACTCCTTTGTTTTTATATTATTTCGTGTATTTTGTTTCAATTAAAATTAAGCAAATTATTATTATTGAAGATACGTATTTTAAAAGAATAAAAAGAGAAGTATTTAACAGTAAAATAAAAAATTTGAAAGTATTTTCAAAATAAAAGAAAAGGAGAAAAATTAAGATTTGTTTGATTCATTTTGAAAATTATTAAATATTTATAATTAAGAATTGATTTTTAATATGATATAGAATCGCACAATTATTTTTAAATAAAGAATAATATAATTTAAATAGAAGCATTAAAGGTGGTTATTATTTATAATGTGACAATTACGAGAAACGCAATATTAAATATTGTGGGTTCATGTTCTCGATTTGCAAATTTTGAGATAAAATTAGAAGAGTGGAAGGAAGTTTTTGGTATTTTGATAGGGGCATTAGAGGGAGCAGAAATACATATTTTAAGTGCGATTCCTTTAGAGCATGATTTTGATAAGGAAAATTCAATGAGAATATCAGATGAACTATCATATATTGATACAATTTCAAAGAGTATAAATAAAAATGAGATAGTAGGGTGGTTTAGTTCAAGATATTTGGGGAATAATAAAGATAAAATTGAGATTAAAAATGAGGATTATAAATTTCATAAGAAATTTAAGAATATATTTCCAAATTCAATATTTTTATTGTTTAACCAATTAAGGATTGAATATATATTAAAAAAAGTTATGGTGTCAGATCAAATTTTTGGATTTAATATGTTTGATGTAAAAGATAGTGAATTAATAGAAATAAGTTGGAAATGTCATGATGATGCACTACTTATAAGAGTTTTAATTGATGAATTAATGTTAAGAGTTGCAGAATTGTTGCCTAGATATAATTTAAAGGAGAATTATAAGGATTTGATTAAAAAAAATTGGTCTAATTTGTTGATGCAATTTGAGAATTTTAAGACTTTTTGTATTAATAAAAATAATAAAGGAGATTTACAGATTACTAAATTAATGAAAAGTTCACAGTCAATGGACCTAAAAAATTTATGTAAATCAATTAAAAAAGATATAGATCAAAGGTTAGATATGCTTGAATTAGTGGAATTTAAGGAAAAAGAACTTGCTAACGACTTGAAGAATGAATTAATAGATTTATGTATTCGAGTAGATGACTTACAAAGTAGTTTAGAAGATTATTTATAAACAGTACGGATTCCAAACCTTGAATTAAATTCAAAAATTAATGTTTTAAATGTTCTATTTTTATTTTAAGACAAAAATATAGTATATCTCATTAAAAATAAATTTTTAAATTTATATAAATATAAATTATGAAAAAGTTGAATTTAAACGGAATTATTCCAGCATGTATAACTACATTTAGTCAAGAAGGAAAAATAGACATCATATCAATGAAAAATCACATAAAATACTTAATAAAAAATGGAATTAAATCTGTTTTAATATTAGGTTCAACAGGGGAATTTGCATACATAAATTTTGATGAGAAAGTTAAATTAATTCAAGAAATTGGAAAATTTTTGTCCTCTAGTTATCCAGATGTACAATATATTGTAGGTATTTCTTCTACAAATTTAAAAGAATCAATTGAATTGGGAGAAATTGCTTATAAAAGCAGCGCTAATGCTGTAATAGCCATATTAGAGACATATTTTCCTTTGGAGAAAGACCAAATTATATCATACTATGTAGAACTTTCAAATAATTTAAAAATACCATTGATAGCATACAATTTTCCGCTTGTTTCAGGAGTGGATTTATTACCAAAAATTTTAGTCGAATTGGCTGAGACAGGAGCAATTATTGGAGTTAAAGAAACGGCGGTACCAATTAATATAATAAAAGAATTATTAGAAGAAGCGCCCGAAGATTTTACTACAATAATTGGTACAGATATGATGCTGAAAGGTTCAATTGAAATTGGGATAAGATCGGCAATATTAGGCTCAGGAAATTATATACCTAGAAATTTAGTGCAATATTTTAGTGCAGTAGAACAAAATGACATAAATGAGCAATTAAAAATCTGGAAGATTATATCAAAAAAAATATCAATATTGACATATGGACTCAATTTATTACCATCAATAATAAAAGAAGCGGTAATTTTATCAGGTAGTCCAATCCCACCTTATGTTAGAAGACCATTACCCATGGTTTCTGAAAAACTTAGGAATAAAATTAAAAGGGTCTTGTTAAAATAAGAAAGATAAACAGTATCAATTTAATTATCTTCAGTTTAAAAAGTTTGATTTAATTTTAAATAAATTATTAAAAGACATTATACTTATACAATATGATTTTTGCAAAAGTTAATTAATATTAGGATAATAATAGTAATTGAAGGTCAAACAAATGTTGAAATCGTTGACAATTATTGGATTAGTTTCTTTGATTTTAGGAATTATTTTATCAATTTATTTAAATATTTACTGGTCAATGGCGGCTATATTTGGATTTCCAATTTTTATTCTGGGACTAGTAATAACGGTAGGGGACAAGAAGAAGAAAAAAGAGGGGCCTGAGACAATCTATTGTTCAAATTGTGGTTCTGTATTGACCAAAGGTACTCAATATTGCCCATATTGTGGAAAAAAATTGTAAATCTTTTTTTTTAATATTATGATTTAATTTAATAAAATAAAATTAATATTTCAAGTGATAAATTTGAGAATTAGAAGTTGAGTAAATATTTATTTAAAATATTTTGTGGTCAAAAATTTGTGAAATAAAAATGATACCAAATAATAGCAATTCAAATTTTGCAGTATTTTCTATTTTAGGAAAGGACAGGCCGGGATTAGTTTCAATTATAACAGAAAAATTGGTCAATAATAAAATCAATATAGTAGATATTGAAGCTCGTTCAATGAGAGGACTTTTTGCGATGTTTATAATAATTGATCTAAATGATGAAAAAATATCGATCAACGAGTTAAGAGAAATTTATGCCGATTTAGGTAAAAAATATGATTTAAAGATTTCAATTGAAAAATATAAAAAAGGAAGGAGGAAATCTGATAAAAAGCTTATTTTATTAACTGCATTAGGTCCAGATAGACCAGGAATAGTTTTTAATTTGTCGAAGCTTTTTGAAAAATATAAAGTCAATATAGAACATATAAGAATGACGAGTAGAGGAGAATTATTTGCAATGGAAATGTTAATTGATATTAGTGACTTATCAATAAGTTCTAATGATTTTAGGATGGAAATTCAGGCAGTTTGTGAAGATATTGGCTTAAGTTCAGTAATTCAAAAAGAAGATATCTATAATAAAACGAAAAAACTGATTGTTTTTGATATGGACAGTACATTAATAACGCAAGAAATTATTGATGAGATTGCTATTGCAGCTGGAGCAGGGGAAGAAGTTAAGGAAATAACATTAAAAGCTATGGAAGGAAAAATAAGTTATATAGAAGCAATAAAGCAAAGAGTTAAACTTTTAGAAGGTGTTAATGTTAGTGTATTGGAAACTATTGCAAAAAATATGATATTAACACCTGGCGCTGAAGAGTTAATTAATTTATTAAAGATGATGGGGTTTAAAATTGCGATTATAAGTGGTGGATTTGATTATTTTACAAATATTTTAAAACAAAAGTTAGGGATCGATTATGTTTTTTCCAATAAATTAATAATAAAAGATGGGAAATTGACAGGGGAATTAGAAGAGCCGATAATTGACGGTAAAAAAAAGGGTGAATTGATTTCATGGATAGCTGAGTTAGAAGGTATTTCTAAAGATGAAATAGTAGCTGTGGGAGATGGAGCAACAGATAAATTTATGTTGAATGAATCAGGCCTTGGAATTGCGTTTAACCCAAAACCAGTATTAAAAAAATTTGCAGATGGCGTGATTACACAAAAAAATTTAATTGGTCTATTATATGTTTTAGGAATTTCAGATAAAAAATTAAATGAAATGTTATTAAAAATAAAAAATGATAAAGAAAAATAATCAAATTTCATTTTTTAATTTTTCTAGTTTATTGTTAATTTCAATAACATAACTTAACAAATCATTTAATCGCTGAATAAATTCATCTCTTATATTATATTCTTTATATTCAACAAAATCCAGAAAATATATTCTAGTTTTAATTATCTCAATTAATTTATCGTTAAACTTTTTAATATCAGGGTATTGCTTTTCAAAAACTTCTTGCCTTTTTTTTCTATCCTTTTTTTTAATTTGATTAATATAATCTGACAGGGAATAAAATTGTTTTTTGACTTTTTCATTATTTAATTCAATAAATTTTTCAAGGCGGGCTTTTAAATTTTGAGCTGGTAGAAATTGAGGTATTTTATCAATTAACGAATTTATTTTTTCTCTTGTACTTCCGATATCTCCTTGAAATTGCCATTTTACTTCATAGAATTTTGATTCTAAATTAATTTCAGGACCTTCAAGTCGAAAAATTTTAAACCCAAAAGTTTTCTCATTATTAAATTCAAGGCTATTTATATCTAAATCCAGATTTTTAATGATCAGAAATGGGTCAATAACTAAAGCTATTGCATCAGGATTTTGATTTTGATAGCCTAGTTGAGTTTCATTATCAAAATCAGATAAAAATAAATCGATATTGGGGTGTGAATGATACCAACCTACAAAAAACTCTGGTGCAATTTTTTCAGATAACTCAGCTGCTGCTACGTAGTCTTCAGGACCAAACCCAACCTTCAGAAATAATTCAGATTCATCTTTTTTTGTATGAGTAAATGGAATTGCATCAGTGACAATAACATTCTCACCTTCAATTTTACCTTGTAGCAACCCATACACTTCGCCCCAATCCTCTTTTAAAAGACCAAAATTTGCGAATCTAGTGGCACTTATTACAATTTTTATTATTGGTTTCTCAGACAATAAAACGTCTTTATTCATATTACCTCACTAAAAATAAAACATTTAATTTTAATTTAGCAATAAGTATTATTTAAATTCTATTTCAAATTAATGTTAGATATTTTGCAGATTAGAGTCTTGAATAACGTAAAAAATAGATAAGTTTAAAAAAAATGTTTACATTTTTAATCAATTTATAATGTGAAAATAGTCTAAAAAAAATAGTTCAATAATCCTTCAGTGAATAAAAAAAAGAAATTTAATAAATTAAAGCGTTTGTATTTAATCCTTGAAAAATAAAAGGCATAAAATTATATCAGTAAATTACAAAAAAAACATTATAATTAAAAAAATTAGAGGTTATAAGTTATATATTCTATAAATATAGAATTAAATAATGTGTACTATATTATTAGCTATGTAAGCATTAATTTGTTTTTCTTTAATTAACTGCTTGACCCAGTCTAATGCCTCTTCAAAATTTATTTCCAAAATTTCTGCAATATCATTAATCGATATTTCATCTTTATTTTTTATTATTTTATTAAAATCATTTATGGTGAGATATAGACATTTTTCATGTTCTGGTTTCCAATTTAATTTATTTATTAATTCTCGCGCTCGTTCATATATTGTTTGGTTCTGTGAACGGGATAACCAGACTAAATCTTGTTTAAATTCGAATAAATATTTGGGATTATTTTTAATTATTTTCAATAAAGCTTGATAAGAGCTCCATTGTTTAAAATACAGTTTTTTTTCTTCTTTTTGTTTTTTAGGTATTTCTTTTTTAAACAAATCAATTAATTTTGAGATTTCTTTTATTACCCCTGAAAAATCATGGATTTGATGCAATTTGTTGATTGTATCTGAAATCTTTTTCACATCATTATGCCAAATATCTTCAATCTCTATCATTAATAAATACTAAAATTATAATTTATAAAAATCTATGGTAGATCTTATTAAAAAGAGGGAAAAGTATAAATAAAAAAATAGAGTTTTTAGGAATTATTTCTAATTACAGATATATACTATTTAATAATATTACATATTTTTAATCGCTAAAAGGATATCAGCTTTATTTACCTTTTTTCGGCCTGCATGCTTAGCTAATATCATTGCTCGTTGAGTTATTTCAATGCAAATATCTGTAAAATAAGAAACCAAGTAATCTACAGCTTCCCTAGCTACGATTTTGGCTCCATTTTCAGCCATAAGTGCCCTTATCGGGGACCATGCGATATATTTTCTAGCCATATTTCAAACCTCAAAGTTAATTTATTAATAGACATATAATTGGGAATATTGTCTAATTTTAACCTAGTTAAGATAAGAATATATAAATATTTTGGTTTAATATCATCATCATCACTTCTTAATAAAAAATATGAAAAATTGAAATATTAATGAAAATTAATTTTTATCAACAAAATTTTATATTTTTTTATTTTTATTACGATGATAGTATATATATGCAAAATAATTTTTTTAACATCAAATTAGGTTTTTTTCGGTATAATCTTGAAATTAAACCATGATAATTGTACATTTAACTTTTTAGTTCAATTTTAAGGGTAGTATTAATATTTATTTTTTTAGAGAAATATGAAAAATAAAAAATTAAAATTGAAAAAATCAAGGAGGAATAAACGTGCACCATGACTAAATATTTATTTAGTTAAGCAATTCACTTTTGTCGAACCAATTGCAAATATTATGAAATAACAGTGTAAATATTATTGATTAGAATTAAAAATAACTAATTGTTTCTTAGATAATTTAAAATATAACAAAAATTTATTTATTGAAATTAAATATAAGTATTTAAAATGAAATTGAAAAATTTAATAATAATTTTTTTGATTTTTAACGTAATTCCATATTATACAGAGATAAAGTCTAATGATAATTATTTGAACATAATTTACGAAATTAATAACAATATTAATAAAAATAATATTATCAATACAGTATCAAAATTATGTGAAAATAATTCTAGAATTACTGGAACTCTTAATTGTAATTATTCTGCATTTTATATTAGAAATGCATTAGAAAAAAATAATATATCAAATGTGTTTTTTCAATATTTTCCGTTTAATAATACAAAAGCAATAAATGTGATAGGTAAATTAAAAAATCAAACTAAATTAAATTCAAATATATTGTTAATGGCGCATTATGACTCTATTTCAGTGGACAATATCGCGCCAGGGGCTAATGATAATGCAGCCTCTGTAGCATGTATTATTGAAATAGCTAGATTACTTCAAATTATTTTAAAAGGAATTATTCCCCAGAGAAATTTGATTGTTTTATTAACATCCGGAGAAGAGGAAAGTCTATGTGGATCGAATTCTTGGATTATTAATAATCCACAAACAATTTCGACCTTACTTTGTGTAATAAATTTTGATATGATTGGATACGGCGAATATCATACAGTAATTTCCAATGAAGATTCAAATTGGTTGGCAAGGTATATTATTGAGTGTGGGACTACTATGAATTTACACATCTCTAAATCATATGCAATATATCCAGCTACTGCAAGGTCAGATCATGCTAATTTTATGTATATGAATATACCCACAGCTTGGATTTTTGAACAAGACGATTATTATGTTTGGATGCATACGGCACAAGATACTATTGACAAAATAAATTTTTCATTAGTGAGTAATTGTGCAAAATTATTCACGTTTATTTTGTACAAACTTATGATAGAAAAAAGAGGAACAAATTATTCAATAATTGGCTTGATTTTTTTGAATCTACTAATTTTATTACCAATTAGATTTTATTTTATTAGAAAAATTAATATTAACAAAAAATAAATGATAGTTTCAATGATTTTTGACAATAAAATTATAAATATATTCAATATCTTCTTTATCAAATTCATCTAATAGATTTGCAATGATTTTTTCCTTGTCCATAATATATTGGCATTTTCTTATACCTTGAATATGGTCTAAAATTGTAAGCAATTTATGATTTTTATTAATTTGGTCATTATTATTAAGCAAATCATAATTTACTTCCCAAATAATTTGAGATTTGACCCATAAAGTTCTAAGTGCATCTAGAATTTTAGGACTGATTTTTGTCCCCCAAGATTTTTCACCTGGAAAATGTGCGCAACGTCCTACCCAACATTTAAGGTTTTTATCCCATTTATTGACCGCGTTTATAATGGGGTATTTTGCACATGTAGAGGGTTTATATTTATGGATTAAACATTCCCTCGTGCCGTCTTTCAAGGCAGTGCATGTAACCTCGTTTTGATAAATTTTAGTTTTCAAAATAATTTTTCTATTCGTTTTAATAAATTGAGATGGTGAGAGTAATTTTTCATTTAAAATCCTGTAATAATCCAATTTACTAACCGTATAACTTGAATGACAACATCCATGGGGGTCAGGACAATCTTCTAGGCAATTTGGCGAAAATAATGCAATTTTATATAAAAAAGCCTCCCGAATAGAGTCATGAATTTTCACGCTGTTTATAATTATACTTTTTGAAAGAATATCACTAAAAATTGAATAAATTGGATGATTCATAAGATTACTATTATTATTACAGACTTTTCTTATTTTTTCATCCCAATTTTCCCTTTTTAGGTCTACTTCCAATACCTTTAGATATTTAATAATTTCAGAAAATGTATCTAGAAGAAATTCAAATTGCGAGCCTTTTAAAGGACTTAATATCTCGATTAAAGGAATCAAACTATCTCCTTTATTAAGTATTTCATTTTTTTTGAATCAAATAATTATTTAACTGAAAAAATTTTATTATTGTGGTAAATATAATTTTTAACTAAAATTTAAATAAATTAAATGGCAAATTTTTATATAGATATGTTTTTTAAAGAAATGTTGCTCATATAAAATAATTAAAATTAGGAAATCTAAAAAAAGTGGTTTTAATGTCATATATCGAGAAATCTTTAAGCTGGATAATAAATAGAATGATTTTAAGTGGAATAAAAACATTATCTAAAGGAATTAATTTATTTTTTACAAGTATTGTATTAGTAATGATCGTATCTAGTTCTCTTGCAGGGTCTCTAATTCCAATAATTGGTATTATTCCGTTTCAATATATAATGGCTATTCAATTTAGTGTTATGATTGGGTTTTTAATTTCTAGTGTAATTTTTTTAAAGATCAAATCAAGTATACTAAGGATATTAATTTCATTAGGGTTAATCAGTATTATTTCTGTTTATATTATTATGAATAATTCATTCTTAGCTTTATGTTATGATTTAACTGGATTTATTATTTTAATTAGTCTGATCTTAATGGTATTAAATATAGTAATTTTTATAAAAAATACCCAAAATTCCTGGTATTTACAATTATTAATGTTGGGCAAATCTCCAAGGCATTTCTTTTTTGAAAAAGTATTTAAATTTCTAACAATAGCAAGTTTCTTTTTATTTATTTATCCAATATATGAATATTTAATTTCTTGGAATCCATATCATATTATTTTAGCGATTTTTGGTATTACGGCAGGTATTTTAAGTTCAATCTCCATATTTAAAACACTAAAATTTGAGTTTAATGATATTTATAAAAGTATTATTTCTATATTGTATCTAATTTCATTTATATTCTTGTATTTTTATTATGAGAATACTTTTTTAATTATTACAATCGACCTATTAATTTTTAGTATGACATTTTTAAGTATGGTCCAACATGTAAAATATTGGAAGACAGAAGGAGGGATTTCAAGCGTAAAAATAGATGCGCCAAGAAATATAGAGGATAAAAGCAGAAATAGAACCGAGGAAGAAGTTATTTTTGATGAATCAGATGATTCAGTAATTATAATTGATAATATCAGTGATAAACAAATAGATAATGAAGTAGAAATTCCAATAACAGAAGAAAAGCCGGGAGTAACAGATAAATTAAGTTATTATTTAATTATTATGGTATTAATATTAAGCATTCAGTTGCTGTTTTTAAGATATTTCAGTTTGTTTTTTGGAATGAATTTATTTTCATTAATATTGTTTCAAGATTTCTCGTTAACAAATTATATTCTAACTTTGGGAATATATATATCAATAATTATTATTTTTGTATTATATTTTATGTCTGATAGGTTCCGAAATTATTTTACATTCCCGCCAGGCATCCGAAAATCATTTTTAGAATTCCTTTCTTTGATGGACAGAAAAGAGCGAACAAAACTATTGAGAGCAATAAGTAGGACAGTCCAACAAATAATAGTAGAAGGGTTAATTGAATTAATTGAATCGGAAAAAGGAAATATCATTGATACAATTAGTGAAGGTATAAAAAGAGGAGCAAAGTTTTTTAGAAGTATTTTTGGAGATAGAGAAGATTAAGATTCAAATTAATTTATAATAATTTTTTTATTGTAAATTCTCTAACAATCTGTCTATTAATTCCATACAGTCGTTAATCATTTCTTTATTATAATCGCCTATATTTACTATTGAGATTACAGGTAGATTTGTTTTATGAGAGATTTTTTCGCCGAATGCTTTAGATATTAATTCATCTTTACCACCGAAAGCTAGTGGAATAGTAGTTGAACTTATTCTACTATCACCAACTTGAAATTTAGATGGTATTGAAATAGTTAATAACCCTAATTTAAAACTATTTTTTGAGAGAATGAATATGAGTGCATTTTCCAATTTGGTAATTGCTGCATTTAATGAATAATTTTCTTTTTTAATAGAATCCGAGGTCCATTTTAATGATTGTAAATTAAAATCTTTCATCTTTAATTTCACATCATATTATAGAAAACTTTTTTAAATATTGTTTCCATTATAAAAATCAAGGGGCGGTACCCTAAAGAAATTCTCTTTAGGAACCCCTTTTGACGAGCAAATATGCGATGAGGATGAAAAGATGATTTGCAGATTTTTTTAATCTGCATTTCAACCACTGCATTATTAAAATTTAAAAAAGTAAATTTCCAATTCTTTTTTTTATTAAGTCTTATTTTCAATTGTTTTAATCCGTAAGATTTTAAAAAATATGACATTTTTTAATGTCATTTTAAACATATAAGTCTTTTGAATGGAATATTTTAAGAAAATCTAATTGTAATTAATTGTCTGAATTAGAAAATACTATATTTTACTATTGGACACCAATAATTACATTTTAAGCAATGAATACATTTGTTACTATTTATAAGTGGGGGTAGTTCAGAAGATATTTGATAAATAGCGCCTTGATCACATATAGAAAGACAATTTAAACAACCAATACAATATTGGAGTCTTAATAAAGTTGATTTCAAATTTTTAATAAGTTCATTTGCTATATCTTTATTATCTGCTGTTATTTCAAAATTACCATCAGAGAATATTTTCAAATTTCCATTTTTTATATTGATATTAAGGGAATTTTCTGTAGTATTTATATATGGCTTTCCAATGATATTTATAATATTCAAAATGTTGTTTATATTAGAGAAGTTTTCGATCATTCCATTTATTTTAAATATATTTTTTGATTTAGTTTCGTTATTAATATGCAATATCTTTTTTTCATTTTGTTTAATATTTTTTAAAGGAATTAACGCAATTTTTTTAGATTTTGCCCAATTTTTCACTTTTTGAGGAGGTTCAATCCACCGCCATAACCCATAAATAATAAAATCATCGGAAATTTGGTAATGACCAATATACTGTTTAAGTATTTGTTTTAAATATTTCCACAAATTTTCATGGTCTTCCCGAAGTAAATGGAAATTTGAAGGATCTTGGAATGGACAGATCCAGCACCCAACTCGTTCGCGCCCATAATGTTCATAAATAGGGTTAATAGGCAAATTATTTTTAAAGATGTAAAGCCAAATTAATAGTGCATTCCAATCATAAATTGGATGGACGCTATAGGCATTTGGTAGCCAAGGATTTATATTTAATCTATAATTAAGTGTTCGACTATTACTTTCATAAGACCTTAAACCTACAAACGATAAACACCCATCTGGAAATTGTTTTCGATAGAGTTTATTAGTAGGTCCAAATTTATAAATTTTACAACACCATCTGTTGTCTAATTGAGGTGGACCTAAGAGTTCAGAAATGGTTTTCAAATCTCTGGGCTCATCTATTTGGATATATTTATTTAGTAATCCCAATTTTTTAATACAATCAACGACATATTTATTAGTTTCTGGAAATTCTATTTCAGATTTGACATAATTTACAGTAAAATCATCTAACGCCTTCATAGTAAGTGCAACAGTAACTAAACTATCTTTACCTCCTGAAAATGGGACAGTAACTTTTAATTCTTTATAGAGATCTTTTATTTTTTTAATGAATAAAATGGACTCTTCTTCATATTTATTTAAAATTTTATTATTTGCTTTAATGACTTGAGACCAACTTTGACCCCCAGGAAGTTCATTATTCTTGAATTTGGGTTGTAAATTAAGTATTTGAACAAATTTTTTATCGGATTTAAATTTTTTTGACGTAGGTTTTCCAATTCCTATGACATGATTTTTTCGGACAATAAAAACTAAATCGTTAGGTTGTAGGCTGGTCAAATTTGAATCAATAATATCTTCTTTATCCAAAAATTGAAATGTTTTGAAATTTTTATTAGGGGCAATCTTTATCCAATTTCCTTTACCTGCAGCATATAACCTTTTTGCACCTTCTATAGAAGGGATAAAGATAAATTTAAGAATTTCTTCATTATATTTAACTTTTCCGATAATTTGACCGTCTATAATAACTTCCATTTGACGCGATTTTACTCTAGGAACCCTATTTAGTAATATAATTTTGTTATTTGGTATTAAAATCTGTCCACTTGGAGTTCCATACTGGGAATTAATAATATTCCGTATTCGTTCAATATTTATTTTAAAAGCAGGACGTACATCTCCAACTCCAGATAAATGGACCAAAAATGTAGGATATGAACATACTGGACATTTTTTCATTTCGATTATTGGAATATTACAATTTTTACACCATCTAATTTTATTTTCAAGCCAAACATATGGTTCTAAATCATTCAAACTGATTTCTTTTGGTCTTGAAACTAATTTAGCTGTATTTCTAAGTATTAAAAAGCAACCTATATCTGATGGAACTAATTTTATATCACCTTTATTATATGGACCAATTGATATGCTATTAAAATTAATTTCAGGGACATCTTTTATGAAAAATAATTTGAGATTAAAGGAATTATTTAACTGAAATGATCGGTCAATTGTAAAATTTTTTAATTCATTTTCAGTGCCAAGTAAAATTGACTGGAGACCAGTACTTCCATGTAAAGTATTGGGGAGTCTTATAATTCTTTTTAAATCAAGAAGGACATTAAAGTCAATGGGAAAATTTTCTTCTTGTATGATTTTATTAATAAATTCTCTATTTAATATCTCGACATTATTAATATCTTCAATTTCATTATTTGAATTTTCAATATTTTTAAAATAAAATTCACTATTATCATAATCTAATACATAAAGGTGAAATCCTTTATAGCCAGTCCATAAATAAGCGAATTTAGAAAATCCAAAATTATTTTTGAGATATTTTTTTAATCTTAATACTTCTTCTTTTCCTGATTCAAATTGATTTATGTCAAAAATATCATTTATTATATCAAAATCAAAAACTAAATTAGTACCTAAACATTTAATTAAATTGCTTTTTCGTCCCATTTTTTCAGGATTTAACCATTTGGAGAGAGAGTAATAAACATTTTTTGCTGGAAATTTTTTAACAATGAATGATTGAATGTTTCGTTTATTTAAGATTTTTTTCTTGGCTTTAATCCAATATCCATTAAATAATTGTTTTCTAAAATGATAAAATTTAAGGTACTGGGGTACCCAAGGGGAATATTTATTTTCATAAAACTTTTTGAAGAAATAGCTTATAATTGGTTCCATTTTAATTCCTGTAAATCAATATAACTTTATTTTGAAAGAATTGTAGATAAATCTTAAGATTAATTTAATAATAAGATTTGTGAATAAATATATTTATCGAAATACTTTATTTTGAAAATAATGAGGTGGCTTTTCTGGATAACGAATTAGATAGAGAAATATTAGCTGTTGAAGCCTTATCGTTAATTGAAGAAGAGAAAGTGTCAGAGAGAGAAGCATTAAAAAGAATATCCAATTTACATAATATAACTGATTGGAAAATAAGGAGTACTTTACATGCTCTATTATTTGAAACGCTAAGATATAGAAATCTGATAGATTTCATTATTAATTCAGTTATGGAAAAAGGTACTATAGAAAAAATAAAAAGCGTTTTTTTAAGAAATATCCTAAGAATAGGAGTCTACCAAATTAAAATCATAAAAAAGCAAATAAATTTAATTTGTAACACATTGGTTGAGTTAGTGAAAAAAAAAAGTTCTAAAAGAGCTGCTAATTTTGTAAATGCCATTTTGAGGTCGGCTGAAAGATTTGATTTAGAGTCAGAATTGGACAAATTAAACAAAAAAGAATATTTAGCCCTCAAATATTCGCATCCAAAATGGTTTATTGAATTATTAAGTCCTTATTTTTCAGACGAATTCATCGTTTCTTTAATGGAGCAAAATAATAAGCACCTTCCAATATGTATTAGGGTTAATTTAACGATTAATGATATAAATGAAGTTATTGAGGAATTTGATGCAGAAAATTATGAGTATAAAATTTATCCAGAATTTCCAGATATGATCGAGATTTATTCTAGTAGTAAACCCATTGTCCGGACAAATGCATTTAAAAGAAATGGTATTTATATCCAGAGTAAATCCAGCATATTAGTGTCTTATATTTTAGACCCCAAGCCATCAGATTTAATCTATGATTTTACAGCAGCTCCTGGTTCTAAAACCTTGCATATTGCCCAACTTATGGGAAATAAGGGAAATATCATAGCTTTTGATCGTTCTTTAAGACGATTAAAAGAATTACAAATAAAAAAGGGCCTTGTAAAAAGTGATCTAATTAATCTTATTAATTCAAATTCTACATATTTAAGAGACTGCCTACGATATAAAGCAGATAAAATTCTTGTGGACCCACCATGTAGTGGCTCAGGAACTTTTTCAAATAGGCCTTTTACAAAATATAAATCATTAAGAGGCCAATTAAAAGCCCTTACATATCTACAATGGAAATTATTAGATACAGCAGTTAATTTAGTAAAACATGGAGGGGTCATAGTATATTCGACGTGTTCTATCACTTTAGAAGAAAATGAAGTGATAATTAGAAAATTATTAGAAAAATATTCAGATATAATATTAGACAAACAATCCCCATTTATAGGAATGAAAGGTTTTTTAGGATTAAATGAAACACAAAGATTATTTCCAAATCTACACAAAACTGAAGGATTTTTTATCGCAAAATTAAGAAAAAAGTAGACCAAATATATTTATAAAACCTTTTTCTTGTATTTTATTCTATCAATATCTAATTTTACTGATGCATTGAACCCATTAGTAGATTTATTTATATTTAGAACTTTAAATTCCTTCTTTATATTATTACACATATTTTCTAAAATTTTATTAAGATTATCTAAATTTCTATCTTTATCAATTAGAGGCTGAGCTATTTGATAAAATTCATTTTCTTTTTTTAGGTTTATTTTTCCATTGGAATAAAAAGATATTTCTAATCCAGATCCTAATCTACAATGGATAGACCGCATATTATTTTCCCAAATATATTTAAATATATGGTGTAATTCTTCTTTTGTAAAATATTTTTCAAATTCGTTCATTGATCAAATTCCACAAATTTTGTTTTGATTACAGCCTTAACTTTTTTAGGAAAAACATTTAAAAACTTAATTCAAAATTTTGTGAAATTTTTTACAAATTCAAAAATATATTTAGGAAAAAGCAAAATGTAGAAATTCTTGTTTAAATTGAAAAAATTAATTAAACGCGAATATAAGAAATTTAAATGTGATTTATTTTGAAGATAAATTAGTCGGAAAAAAATTCTAAAAATGTTTAAGAAGTTTCATTAAAAATCAAAATAAGGATATAGGATTAAGGAAATATAAAAAAATTTGATTAAATTTAAAATCAAGACCAAGTTAACAGAAAAATGAAACTAGAATTTCCATTAATAGGATATGGGACATTAATTTATAAAATGATAGACAAACAGGGAGATATACATACATATGGTGTCTGTATAATCTATGATTATATTAGAATATTTCATAAAAAATTAGGATATTGGTACCCATTTGTATTACCAAAAATAGGACATAAATTTAAAGGAATATTATATGATATACGTTCAAAAGATTTTCTAAATGAATTAGATAGATATGAAGGTGTGCCAGAACTATATCATAGAGTTAAATGTAATGTAAATTATAAAGGTAAGAAAATAGAGTCGTGGATTTATCGACCAACTGATCGAACTATTGAAAAATTAATTAAAGAAATAGAAAATTTAAAAGAAATAGACAGAAAATCTATTTTTAACGAAGATATATGGCTTAGATATCTGGAATCAGAATTTCCGCATGTTGTTAAAAAATATCCGGAATTATTTATGCCAATAAAATCGTTCTAATTCTTTTTTTAATTGATTGGGATCATTTTCCAGAATTATCATTTTTTCACTTATCCAATTAGCTAAGAATCGTCTAAAATATCTAGTTGCATACCTATAATCCATTAAAATAATGACACCTCGGTCATCTAAAGTCCTGATAGGTCTCCCTGCTGCTTGGTTTGCTCTTCGTAAAGCTGGTACATTATAAGATAAATCTTTTCCTTTTTCCTTACCCCAAATTTTATTATAATAATCAATTGCGGCTTGGACTCTAACGCTGGGCCTTGCAAAAGGGATTCCGCAAACGATTACTGTATTCATATAATCTCCGGGAAAATCTTCACCTTCAGCATTTCTACCGCCACAAACACCTAATAATACTCCGCCCGCTTTTTTTGACTGATTTTTAAAATTTTTTATCATATTGTCGTTTTCTTTAGAAGTCATTGCAGGATTTTCAATATATATCTTTTTATTAGTTTTAATTTTTTCTATGCCTGCTTTTCTTAGACCTCTTAAAATATCATAAGATGCAGCAAATATTCCAATATTTTTCGGAGTATATTCTATCGCTATTTTTATGTGTTCAAGCATCTGTTTATACATGTCCAATGATCTGGATGTGCCTTTACTTGTGATACCTTTTAAAGCAAAGACTTTCATATTTTCACTACTCCAGAGAGATGGTAAGGTAAATTTTATTGTTGAATCTGGTAAACCAATTGAGTCTACATAAGCATCAGGGTTAATTGTCCCGGACATGTGCAATGATCCTTCAATTTCGTTAAATATATTCTTTAAAATTTCTCTGGGGTCTAAAGACAATATTTCTAAGGCGACATACTTTTCATTTTGTTTAGTCCTATATTTTGATGCAATAAAAAAATAACTGGGGTTATCTATCACATTATACCAGTTTATAAAGAAATTTCCAACCGAATAAATGTAAGAGTAAGGGGCTTTTCCTTCCTTAACTTTCAATTCTCTAATTTCTTTGCCTATTTCGATCATATTATTAAAAAAATTTTTATTTATTTTACATGATTTTTCCATTTTTTTTAAAATATACTTCGGAATAATTGCTAACTCTTCAAAATCCTTTTTCTTAAATTCATCGAAAATATTTTTTAATGAAATACTGAAATCGTAAAACATTTCCTTTTTATATGCCTCTATTTCCTTGATTAGACTTTTAACGCTAAATTCAGTTAGTCTAATCGACCCAATTTCTGTTGCAATATCAGGCAGATTATGTGCTTCGTCAATTATTAAAATTAAGTCATTTAAAGAAACATTTAACATCTCAAGAAATCTTTTTCTAATAAAAGGATTGAATATCCATTGATAATTACATGCAACTAAGTCTACTTTAGATAACGCAATTCTGCTAATCATATAAGGGCATAAATTATGGTCTTTACAAATTGCAACTAACTGAGCTCCGTCCATAGGTTCTAAATGCAATATAGATAATAGAAAATCCACCCTTTCAGGTTTCCTAATGATATTAGTATAATATAGACATTTATTTCCCTTTCTTAATTCAGTACACATTAATTGCGCTAAATTAGGGTCTTTTAGCTTTACTACTAAAGGATGAAAACACATGGTATTTCTTCCGCGTAGCCCGATCCCACTTAATTGTATATCCAAGTTATTCTTTTTTAATTCTGAGTTTATTTTTATTAATTCATCAATAACTCTCTGGATTTGCGTATGAGTCCTACAAAGATAAATTACTTTTTTATTTTTATCTTTAATTAATGGTAATACTGACACCAAACTTAATATAGTCTTACCGTATCCATTTGGTGCTGAAATTACAATATGCCTTTTTGATTCTAGCAATTCAGTATATATTTTATTAATTACATAATCCTGCTTTAAACGTACTTCTTTATATGGAAAATATGGCCTAATATTTTCTAATAATCTAGAAATCGACATTATTAATACTCTATTTTTAAGTTGGAAAATAAAAATTTTAAATTTTTTTCAAAAAAATAGAATCATTATTTACTAAAAATTATTCTTATTTTTGAAACAAACTTTATCTAATTTGAAAAATAAAATAAAAAAAAAGTAATAAGTGAATTAATAGGAAGATCCCAGAACTCTGTTTTCAATTTTTTGCTGAAATATATTTTTAATCATTAAATTAATCCGAGGTAGATGAAATTATTCTATATACAGGAAACATTGTAAATATTTTTTTGATAATCATGAATTTATGTTTCTTCCTTGGATTTTTAATTAAATTTGGTCAAACTTTTCTAATTGTATATTTAGAAGTTAAATTTTTAAACTACTCGAATTGGAAAATCGCATTAATGATAATAGAAAATCCGCAATTGTTCCAGAACATTATTCAATAAACTTTTCATATTTTTTAAAAATTCGGTCGAATTTATGTTTTTTTAAAGAATACTTAAAATCCGACTCAAATTATCTTTTTCTTAAAAAAATAGCTTATTTATAAATAAAATTTTGCGCATCTTACCTTATACACTAAGAATTTAAAAAATTTGGTCATCAAAACTTAATATTGAAACGGAACTAACTAAAATTTGCAAAAATATAATCTTTTCAGCAAATTATATATTAAATATTATTAGAAAATTTGAAAAAAACCTAAAAAATTCCTTTTTTTCCTTGTGTTGAAATTTTGTGGAGTTTTTATAGTTACCTTCTATTTAAAAAAATAGACTTTAAAGCCGAATTAAAATGAAAGTCGAATCCGAGGTTAGATGAAAATGTTTGATGTTTTTTATATTTTAACAGCATTTTTTAAAATATTATGTTATTCGATTATCGGAATTTATTTACTAAAACAATGGATCAGATTGGAAAAGAAATATGCAAGTGATTTGCCTTTTTTAATGGGAATTGCTGTATTATTTTTGATTCCGGGTACTATTATAGATATTACAGTAATGACAAATTCAATTGGGCCATGTTTATTATACAACTTTAGGTATTCATTGGACTTAATTGGTTCACAATTAATTTTTGGGGCAATACTTTCTGTTTGGATGTCAGGTAAAGTAAAATTACGGTATAGTATAGTAATAAGTACATCAATCTTGTTTACGATAATATTCTTACTAATGCCTACAGATATTTTACTTCTAGATATAACATCTGCGATGATCACTTTACCAACTTTACTCAGTTTAATTATTACATTTATGTTTACATATTTCACTAAAAGATTGACCAATGTACACGGACTATTAATTAGTATAGCTACATTAACAGTAATAGCAGCCTCAATTATACGCCCATTTCTTAAAATTACTGCTGTTTCACCAATTATGCCCTATGGACTCTCTTGGATTACTAATCTGATATTAATAAGCGGCTGGCTTATAATGTATTATGGATTGATATCAAAACCGGGCTATATAAACGCTTAATCAAAAATTCTTGAATTTTTTTTATTTTTCTATAAACATTTTTATTTATAGTAGTTTTAAATCTTGAATAATGAAAACGTTTAAATTTTTAGGAAGTTGTGATACACTTGTAGCATTAGGAAGTGCAACAACTGATGGGACAGTTATTTTTGGTAAAAATTCGGATCGCCCAGATGATGAAGCTCAGAATTTGGTACATGTCCCACGAAGATCAAATTTAAAAGACCAGAAGGTAAAATGTACATATATTACGATCCCACAAGTATCCGAGACATATGAGATATTAATTTGTCAGCCATCGTGGATATGGGGAGCAGAAATGGGAGTTAATGAGTGGGGAGTTTGTATTGGTAATGAAGCGGTTTGGACTATAGAGAACTACAATTCTTTGGGGCTACTTGGAATGGATTTACTTCGACTTGGGCTGGAAAGAGGAAAAAGTGCAAAGAATGCGTTAGAAGTTATAATTTCTTTGCTTGAGGAATTTGGGCAGGGGGGTTCTTGTTCTGAGGACGGTAATATGAACTATCACAATTCGTTTCTAATTGCAGATGCAAAAGAGGCGTGGATTCTTGAGACGGCAGGAAAATGGTGGGTTGCAGAACAAATAAAAGACGGTATTAGGTCTATTTCGAACTCCTTATCTATAAGGAATAAAGGCACCTTACAAAAAAAAGGAATAATAGAATATGCAGTCTCGCGAAATTTAATTAAAGATGATGACGATTTTGATTTTGCAAAAATATTTTCTGAAGGGTATATATCTGATGAACCAGCGCCATACTCAAGAGAAGGAAGGGCTATTCAATTATTAAAACAAAATAAGGGAAATATTGATGAAAAAATGATGATGAATTTTTTGCGGGATCATAAAGCAGGAATTTGCATGCATGGTGGATTTACTTCTACTGCCAGTCAAGTGTCTAAAATATATGATGATGGTACCTCAGTTAATTGGTTTACAAATGCTTCGAACCCATGTTTAAACTTTTATAAACCATTTATCTTTCCTTATAATGGGAAAAATACGATTGATTCAGGGCCTTATTCTAAAATTAATCCCAATTGGAATTGGTCAAGGTTCGAGAAATTCAAGCAAAATCTTTCAAGATTATCGGATAATACTAAGCAGAAATATTATAATGAAATTAACCAAATAGAAAATAAACTAATAGCAGAAATGAACAATTTAAAAAATGAGATGAGAATAAGAAAAAACGAATATATCAAAAAATCCTCTGAGGTTTCTGAAAAAGCATGGGAATTTATGGAGAAAATTTATCAATCCTATGGATAAAAGGGACTTAATTTTCCAAGATTTTTTGAAATATTGAAAAATTTTTAAAATCTTTTATGATAAAACCAATTTCCTTAATTTTATCCCTAATTTTATCAGCTAGTTTATAATTCTTTTCATTTCTTGCTTGATATCTTATTTCCATTAAAATACTAAGTAATTCAAATATCTTTTTATCTTCTTTTGTAGGATATTTGTAAGTTAAAAATAGACCAAGAATTTCTCCAAAGTCTAGGATCAATTTATTTGCTTTACCAATAAATTCTTTACTGAAAAAAGTTATATTCGCCATATTTTTGTTTATGAATTTGACTAATTCTAATAATGCAATCATTGCATTGTGGGTATTAAAGTCATTGTCCATCGCAATAATAAAATCTTTTTCAATTTTGTCTAATAATTCTTTTTCTTCTTTTTTTATGGGTAAGACTATTTCTTTATCATTAATATTGGTAATAATATTTTGATATTGATTTAAAAAATCTAATGTAAGATAAAATTTGTCCAATGTTCTTTTTGCCACGCGTACTTGGTCTTCATTAAAATTGATTGGATTTCTGTAATGAACAGATACCAGTAAAAAACGCAATAATTCGGGAGGATATTTTTTAAGTGCATCACGAATTGTTATGAAATTTCCAAGTGATTTGGACATTTTTTCACTATCAATATTTACAAATCCATTATGGAGCCAATATTTTACAAAAGGCTTTTTACCAGAATATGCTTCACTTTGTGCTATTTCGTTTTGATGATGTGGAAAGATTAAATCCTGTCCACCGCCGTGAATGTCTATATTTTCTCCTAGATATTTCATACACATGGTTGAACATTCAATATGCCAGCCAGGTCTGCCTTCACCCCAAGGAGATTTCCAAGATGGTTCTCCCTCTTTTTTCTTTTTCCATAATGCAAAATCTTTTTTATGTCTTTTTTCGCCAATATAAATTTTACACATTGTACCTTTTGAATAATTATCGTCTTTCAGTGTAAATCCAGCTAATTTACCATATTCATCATATTTTGTTGTATCAAAATAAATATTTCCATCAATATTATAAGCATAACCTTTTTCCAAAAGTACATTTATAACATCGATCATGTCAGGAATAATTGCAGTTGCCCTAGGATGGTAAACTGCTTTTCTTATATTTAATGGGTGTGTATCCTCAAAATAAGCATCGATAAATTTTTCAGCCAGTTCATGAACAGCCACATTTTCTTCTTTAGCCCGATTTATCATTTTATCATCAATATCAGTAAAATTCTGGACATAAATTACTTTATAACCTTTAAATTCAAGGTATCTTCTTATCGTATCAAAAGAAATTAATGATCTTGCATGTCCAATATGGCAATAATCATAGACAGTAGGCCCACAAACATACATTTTAACAATTTTATCTTCAATAGGTTTAAATTTTTCTTTTTTCTTAGTTAATGTATTATAAACTTTTAACACTTTTATTCACATAAGAATTTATCAAATTTTATTAACTTTATAAAGAACGCAGTAGATTGAATAACTTAAAAAATTGATTATATTTCGGTTTATTTTAATTGTTTAGTATAAGTTTAGTTTTTTCGTTGAAAATTCTAAATATAATTAGATTTTAAATTTATTTCAGATTGATTATGAAAAAGACCATTACAATTAAATCTAGCGAGAATCTATAAAAAAAGGTAATATCAAAAGTTGGTTTTAAAAAAATCAATAATAATAGAAAATTTTCTCGATTAAAACTTTTTTATCTCCATTTGTTTTTGAATTTCGTCCACTAAAGGTTTTAATTTTTCTGGGATATTTAATGTACTAAATGAAATCATGTGTGATTTGTCCTCTTGTTCAACTGTGATATAAATTTGCTCCACATCGGGCATGGGTTGTTCATCTTTGAGTTGTAGATTAAAAAAGTCCGCATTAGTTATAATATCCTGGAAAAAATCAGCTGTATCTTTAGGTATTTTATCAGTATCTATATTTGCTTCCTTAACTATGCCTGCAAAACCGCCACTTTGAATAAATTTAATTTTCATTTATAAAACCCTTTAAATAACCATTACTTCCTTCCAACCTTTAATGACAGCCTCTCTTTCTTGTTCACCCATTTCTTCTGCTATTTCTATTGAGAGTTTGGCGGCACGTTCAAAATTTGCATTACTATCTAACTTCTGCAACAATTTATACCAAATTAGCCCCACTTTTTCCCATGCATAACCGCCCAATTCCATTGCAGCTACATAAAAAGCATGGTTCGGAATGCCACAATTTACATGGACACCACCGTTATCTTGATAAATTTCTAAATCTTTATATTTGTCCATTGTAGAAGGCTGAGGGTCGGTACCCAATTGAGGATGATTAACATAAGCGGTACCCGGACTTTTAAGTGATCTTATCGCATATTTTTCGCCTATCAATAAATTTGCACCTATTAACCAATCAGCTTGGTCTACAGTCTGATTAAGTTTAAACTGCTTGATCATTGACCCAAATATATCTGAAAAAGATTCATTTAAAGCACCACTTTGAAATCTATAGATTAGAGCGCATTCATGTTGTGTCACGCCATGTGTTAATTCATGCCCAACTACATCAAGGTCTAAAGTAAATCTATTAAAGATTTTACCATCCCCATCACCAAAAACCATCTGCCAACCATTCCAAAATGCATTATTATAGTGATCACCATAATGTACAGAAGCATCTAATCTCATTCCTTTGTTATCAATTGAATTTCTTTTAAATATAGTATTGTAGAAATCATATGTATCCCCCAAATATTCATAAGCTTCATCGACTTCTTTATCATTAGATAATTTATCACCTTCTTTTCTGACTAAAATACCAGGTAAATGTTGCGAGTTTTGTGAATCATAAATATGTCTGATCTTTTTCTTAACAATTTTAACAGGCTTGATTTTTAATTCTTCCATTAAAAGGTCCCGTTCTTTTTTATGAATAAACCTGACAGATCTTATAAAGTTGTCAATTTTAAATGATAATAAAGCCATTTTACGAATTTTACTATCTTTACTCTCTAAGAGTTTGTCTATCATATATGGAGGAATTATTCTACAAAAATCATCATGACAAAAATATTTTTCAATCATTTTTTTCCCTTTTTTCTAAATTTTGTTAGTAATAAACATTTGTAAATTTATTTATCGATTTTGGATTAAAAAATGTTTATAAAAAGTTTTTAGAGAATTAATTTCTCAATAAATTATCTTGAGAAAAAAAGGATATTTTTTAAAGGTTCGGATAAAAATTAAAAAGGATTTAAGTGAAAAAGTAAGCTGGTGGTGAGATTCGCACTCACGTCCACGGCTATCTGAAAAACTGCAGGCCGCTACCTAGCTATAAGTCTACTTATTGAGAAGATTTCTCGGTTACACCAGCATATATTAGGAAGTTTGTGGAATTTTACTTAATTAAATTAATTACTATTTAATAATAATTAATACATTTATCTAATTAAAATTTTAAGGAAATTTAGATATAAATAAATTATTAATAGTTCTAATGTTAGATTGAATTAGAATTATTTATTTTTAAGATATAAAAATAGAGAATGAAAATGTCAATAGATAATGATAACGAAATTAAATGGGAAGAACTAAAAAATTTAAGCGCTCGTGAAATAGAAAAAGAGTCTCGAAAAATTCTTTCAATTATGACGTTAGAGGAAAAAGTTAACCAAATGTCTGGAGATGCCACTATATTTCGTGAAGGGTTATCCATGTTAAAAAGATATAATGCGAAACCAATCACTGCTGGTACTGACAGGAAATTGGGAATTCCAGGAATTAAATTTACTGATGGACCAAGAGGAGTAGTTATGGGAAATTCTACATGTTTCCCGGTTTCTATGGCAAGAGGGGCAACGTGGGACATTGATTTAGAGCAGAAGGTCGGTGATATTATAGGAATTGAGGCTAAAGCTCAAGGAGCTAACTTTTTTGGTGGAGTATGTATAAATTTACTTAGACATCCGTTGTGGGGGAGAGCACA
>Ga0164318_10000845_pt1 | contig 25354 bp, 35 predicted proteins | sample GuaBasSedimGuay9_FD_113734 | JGI IMG/M metagenome (GOLD analysis project Ga0164318, IMG submission 113734) | Subseafloor sediment microbial communities from Guaymas Basin, Gulf of California, Mexico - Guay9, Core 4571-4, 0-3 cm | ecosystem: Environmental > Aquatic > Marine > Hydrothermal vents...
AAAATTATAATGTTGCAAAGTAAGATTACAACATTATTAATGTATGCAGGTGAATTCAATGGCTAGACTTCATACACATAAGAGAGGCAGATCTGGCTCAATTAGGCCTCCACACAAAAAAGCCCCAAGTTGGGTCCCATACCCTCCTGAATGGGTGGAAAACAAAGTAGTTGAATTAGCTAGGCAAGGTACACCACAGTCTCTAATTGGTGTTATTTTACGGGATAAATATGGCATACCGCTAGTCAAGTTAGTCACTGGGAAGTCTATAACTCAGATTCTTAAAGAACATGACTTGGCCCCGTCTGTTCCAGAAGACCTTGCAAACTTAATAAGACGCGCCTTGAATCTTAGAAAACACCTGTCAATTCACAAGAAGGATTTGCATAGCAAACGCGGTTTACAGCTTATAGAAGCAAAGATACATAGGCTAGTAAAATACTATAGACGTGTTGGTGTACTTCCAGCTGACTGGAAATATAAGCCTGAGACTGCTCACTTACTGATTAGGTAGTTTATGTAATAATTTTGCCTAGGTTTATAAAATGGCAGATATAGCACCTTTTCTCAATTTTATTTCAAATACAGCGAAAATATTGAGCAATGCAATATCTGAAGGGAAAATAGTTTATGTTATTTCTCATTATGATGCCGATGGCTTATCATCCGCTGGTATAATAGGACAAGCGCTTCAACGTGAAAATGCAATTTTTCATATACGAATTCTCAGGCAACTTGAAGAACAGTATATTATAGAGCTAGCATCTCTTGACAAGAATAATATTTTCTTGTTTTTAGATTTTGGATCGGGCCAAGTTGATCTTCTTGAAAAACATCTTAATAACCGCACCATAATTATTTTGGATCACCATGAGCCCTTAAAGCATGAATCTGAATTTCTTAGTTTCTTTCAAATAAATCCACATATTTTTGGCATTGATGGTTCAACTGAAATTAGTTCATCAGGAATTGCTTATTTACTAGCTAAACAGTTAAACAGTAATAATTTAGATTTATCTGCTGTTGCTGTAGTGGGTGCATTGGGCGATTCACAAGATAAAGGTAAACAAAACTCCTTAATTGGTCTAAATGAAAATATAATTGTTAAGGATGGTATTGATGCTGATGTTCTAGATGTGTCAAAAGGATTTATGATATTTGGACATGAAACTAGGCCAGTTCATATAGCGCTTTCTTACTGTATAGATCCATACATTCCAGGCTTAAGTGGAAATAAAGATAATGTTATACGATTTCTAAATAAAATCGGTCTAGAGCTTAAAGATGATGAGGGGAACTGGAAAACATTGGCAAGTTTATCTTTTGAAGAAAAGAAGCTATTGGCGTCTGAATTAATTTCATATATGTCTCAGATGGGTATGTCATCTAAAGAAATGAAATCAATTATAGGAACATTATATACTCTTAAAAAAGAGAACCGAGGTTCGCCTTTGCGGGACGCCCGTGAATTTGCAACTTTACTTAATAGTTGTGGTAGGATGGACTCTCCTGAATTAGGATTATTAGTTGCGATGGGTTATCGTGAAGAAATTTATAGTGAAGCTTTGTCTGTTTATTCAAAGTATAAACATGAGATATCGAGTGCACTTGATTGGCTATATAATAATCGTGATAAAGTTAAACAGTTGGAATATATTCAAGCTTTTCATGGAAAGGATAAAATACGTGATACAATAATTGGAACAGTTGCGTCCATTGCATTAAATTCACGAATGTTAAAGATAGAAAAACCAATTATTGCATTTTCATATTCTGATAATGATTCTATAAAAGTCTCTGCAAGAGCTACAACTTTTTTAGTCGCAGCTGGTGTGAACCTTGCAGAAGCTCTACGAAATGCGGTTAAGAAGATAGACCCAAATACAATTGCTGGTGGACATAATATTGCTGCTGGTGCGAGAATACCGCGTGGTAGTGAGGATAAATTTCTTGAATTAGTGAATGAAGAGATAAAAATGCAGTTAAATAGAAGTAAAGGTGTATCTAACTAAAGAGTAATATATATTGTCTGGAGCTATGTTTATGATTAAGCAAATCCATGCTAACTTGTCAATATCTTGTGTATCTAAAAGTGATTGCATGCATTTGTATTCTAGTATCTCTCCAGATGACTACATTAGTGAAGAAATTGTTGTACAATCAAGACTGGAGGGGAATAGAGTTTTTGTTACAATAAACACAAGAAGAACAATTGGAACTTTAAAGAATACACTTGATGATATTTTACGAGCGCTTGTGGTTATTGAAAAAATACAACACGCAATTAAAGAACAGACATCATAATTTCTTGTTTACTTTCCAGACGTGATTGCATACAAGACATTTATATGTGTATTCCATTTGTTTTGGAGGATTTGGAATCTTTGCAACCAGCTGTATTTCTTTACTCCCGCATCGAGGACAATTTAGAACATCTGACAAGAGCCTCACCTCAAAACTAAAAATATCTTTATTTTATTTTATTACTACTTTACTGATATCTTATCTTCGAAATCAAATTTAAATCTATTTGATTTTGATTATTGTAATTTATAAACGAGTTCGTGTATCCGTACAATATTGTTCATGATGCTGCAATTATATTGTATTCATGCAAAACATTTAAATTAGCAAATATAGAAGTTCAGAACACATACTTGTAAATTTCACAATAGGAGGAGTAATATGCCTAGAGGTCGTCGTCCTTCAGCAGTAAGAGATAAATGGAAATCAAAGAAATGGTATACTGTCTATGCTCCAAAATACTTTGGATTTGCAGAGATAGGGGAAACCCCTGCATCATCACCTGATAAACTAATTGGGCGTGTAATCGAAACAACATTATATAACCTAACTAATGATTTTTCTCAAGCGCATATTCTACTATATTTCCAAATTGTTGATGTAAAAGGTGAAAAAGCATATACTGTCTTTAAGGGCCATACTTTGTTAAGAGATTATCTACGAAGCCTAATACGTCGTGGCACTACTTATGTTGATGGGATCTTTAAAGTAACTACTAAAGATAATCACGTTCTTCGTGTGTATTCTTCGGCATTTACTAGGTATCGAATAAAGACGAGTCGAGAGAAGGATATCAGAAAGGTAATGTCTGAAATTATTCATAACAAGGCTAAAGAACTAACTTTTGAACAATTCGTTCAAGAGGCTGTACTAGGCAAAATTGCATCTGAAATATATAATAAAGCCAAAGTTATTGCACCAATAAGGCGATGTGAGATTCGAAAAACGAAAGTACTTTACATACCCCCTGAAGTCTTAAGCACAGCAGCTCCAGAAATAAAAACTGTTGCACAAAAAGAACAATCAGAAAAAGCAGAAACTGTTAGCAAGTAACGTGCGAATCTAAGAATTGTGGCTTGATAGTCTCTTTCTTCTTTTCTGAACATGGTTTTTAGCTTTATAAGTTTTTAAACAAAAGCTCTCATAGTTACTCACTATATGATTGCCTACTTCTAATTATCAATAAAACAATTTATATTACTCTTCATACAGATACAATTTACATGTGTGACCAATTCAATATAATCTCTGGTGTGGTATGTATATGAAGGCAGTAGTTCTTGCCGCTGGAGAAGGAAAACGATTACAACCAATTACTTATACGCATCCAAAACCTTTGTTACCAGTTGGTGGACAACCAATTTTAGAGCGAATTTTGAGAGATTTGAAAAATGCAGGAATAACGGAAGTATTCTTGGTCGTAAACTATCTTGAAGATAAAATAAAAGCGTACTTTAAAGACGGCTCACAATTAGGAATCTCCATTAAATATATACATCAACCACATCCTAATGGGACTGGCGACGCATTATTATACGCAGAAGAGTACGTTGGCGGAGAAGAACTGTTCATTATGATGTACGGGGACCTAGTAATTGAAGAGGGCACAATAAAACAACTTTTAAAGTTTCATAAACAAGTCAACGCTGATGCCACTATTGCGAATATAATTGTAAATGACGCATCCCAGTATGCTGCACTTGAAGTCGATGGTTGGAAGGTGAAAAAAATAATAGAAAAGCCAAAACCGGGCGAAACATCATCTAAATTTGCAAATGCAGGAATTTATGTATTATCTTCAAAAATTTTTGATGCCATAAAAGAAACGCAATTATCCTCAAGAAATGAAATAGAAATTACAGACTCACTTCAAATTTTAATTAACAAAGGATTTAATGTTGCAACTACAACCATAAAAGGATTTTGGATGGATGTGGGCCGACTTTGGGACTGGCTTGATGCCAACTCCAAACTTATGCAGAATATCAAGCGAGAAATAAATGGTACTGTTGAATCTGGCGCTACTTTGATTGGACGTGTATATGTGGGTAAAGGCGCTGTTATTAGAAGCGGAAGTTATATTGAAGGTCCAGTTTGGATCAGTGAAGGCGCAGATATTGGTCCAAATAACTACATTCGCCCTTACACATACATTGGAAAAAAGGTTAGGATTGGAAATGCTTGTGAAATAAAGAATAGCATAATACTGGATAACACGCATATTGCACATCTTTCATATGTCGGTGATAGTATTATCGGAGCTAACGTAAACTTCGGAGCTGGCACAATAACGGCAAATCTGCGGTTTGATAACATGCCTGTAAAAGTGGAAGTGAAAGGTAAACTCGTTGATAGTGGCCATCGAAAATTAGGTGCCTTTGTTGGTGATAACGTAAAAACAGGTATTGGCGTTTTACTGATGCCTGGTATAAAAATAGGTCCTAATTCATGGATAGGACCAGGTGTTATTTTAAATGAAGATGTCCCAGCCAATACATTTGTAATTGTAAAACAATCTATTGAATTTAGAAAATTAATAAAATAGTCTTAATATTTTTTAATGTAATCTTTATATTGAAGAAAAAGTAAAGTGTTAACTAGGTGTTTGTAATGCGCGTCGATAAGGAAAAATTTAAAGAAACATTCCCTAGGCTCTACGAAGAAATAAGCAATGATGAAGGCACAATCTCCATAAAGGGTGTTCGTCACGTAGACCCTGACACAATAATTGATGAGCTATCTAACCCTGATGTAATCAGTTTTATACGACGCGCACGAACAGAAGAAGAAGCCCTTGAAATAATAAATTTTTGTGAACATCGGGGCGAGATCGACTCTAATTATGCAAACAAGCTTAGAAAACAATTAAAGGAAAAAGGTTTAAGATCCTTCGGACCATACAAGCCTCCAGGATATTATTTCAAGTTCTACCATCAGGAAAAGTAACACACTGTAAAATATAACTCTGAAATTCATTTAATACAGTCGTTAAAGCGAACAATTTTAGTTAAAAAATATACTTATTATTCACCCTTAGCAGATACAATCTTTATTACATCCCTATGTTGCAATATGTAATTTTCACTCAGTCTTCTTTTTGTTCTAGCATCAATAGCATGTATAAACGTTTCTCCTAGGCTTGTATGTATTTTATAGGCAAATTCTCGTGCAGTTGTACCTTTTTTTATGAGGAAAGCATCAGGAAGGACGTTTCCATGGTGGTCTGTTAGTTTGTTTACATCTTCTACTGGAAAAACACAAATCATTTCTAATACGTTAAAGACTGTTTCTTCTAATACTTTTTGAACACCTGTAGAGCCATACTTATCAAGTACTTTTTCTTTTAACAAATCTAGCTTTTGAATAATTTTCTCACTAAGGCCTTGGGTATCTATGATTTCAAAAGTATTATCTCCAGGTATATATCTAATTTGACCTTTTTTTGCCAGTGTCTTTAACAGATATTCACCTAAGGCAGTAGTTGGAATGATTGTTAAATCTTTTAATTCTCTTGATAGTCTTTCAAAATTTTTTTGTGCAATTGGTGAGTCTATTTTATTTGCAGCAATTATTATCGGTTTTGATACTTTCCTAAGCGTATCTACAAATATGTAAATATCATCCTCTGTCCATTGTGCAACCTTGCTATCATCTAGCTTTGCAAGATTAATTGCACTTTTTATATGGTAGCGATTAATTGCCAGACCAGAAAGTCTTACCTCCAAAAGCTTAGAAAAGTCCTCTCTATTACTTTTGACTCGTCCAGTAATTCTTCTCCAGTCTGATTTTATAATTCCTAGCATCCACATAGTAATTTCTTTTTCTAGGAATTTTATGTCTTCTAAGGGATCTCTACTTCCTGGTTCGATAGGTCTCCCCTCAGCATCAAGACTACCTGTGAAATCTACTACATGTATTAATGCATCTGCGCGTCTAAGATCATCTAAAAATTTATTTCCTCTTCCACGTCCTTTCCAAGCATCAGGAACTAATCCAGCAACGTCTAAAAGATTTATTGGTACAAAACGTATTCCGTCTATACAAATCGAGTTTTTTGGGTTATCTTGTACACCAAAATCTTTGCATACGCAATCAACACGAACGTAAGCTACACCAGGCTGTGGCTCAATTGTTGTAAATGGATAATCTGCTGTTTTATATGATGTCATGCATGCCGCGTTTATAAATGTAGTTTTTCCTGCTGATGGCTTACCAACAATACCAATTAACATGTAATCAACTCATCACAAAACTCATTATAAAAAATGAAGTTTATAACGGGATCACTTTGTCACGAGTTCATCATCAAATCAGCCTGGAGCGGCTGGATCATTTCCCACTTAACATATACTACTAACTACTTTTATTTTTATCGGATTGACACTGATCGGTAATGTATTTTTTCATGCACTTTTTTATAGTCCCTGAGACACCTAATGTTTTAAAACGTAATGGTTGTCCATTGTATGTTCTAATTAATGCTAATACTGATTTAGTTTCGTCTAACGCTTTATTAGTGGTACGTAGTATTCCCTTTCCCTCATTATAGTGGATTAATGCCAAATTCGCATTTGCAAGCTTATATTCACCGTACAACTGAACATAGTTTCTATGAACGATATATAGTACATCCTTATGGTCTAAAAGGTCCAACATCTTGTTTGGTGCCTTAACTTCAAATGCGATGTACCTAACTCTTTCTATTTTTATTTTTTACTCCCCCACTTAACTACTTTCACGCCTGGCATGATAAATGTATCTTTCCTTTTTTCAAGATTTAATTTTATGCGTTCAAGTGGAACTTTTGATATGGACGTTACAGCAATATCTCGTGGTAAATCTATAAAGTGTGCTATTGAAACAATTTCTTGTGGAGTTCTTAAATCAATATCATCTTTTGGACGAATAGATAAAATAAGTTTTAAATCATATTTTAATACGAAATGAGTGACCCTCTTAAGTTTATTTAATAGTTTTACACGGCGCATACCAAAAGTATTCAATAAATCAGATAGTTCTATCTCAACAATTTTGTTGTTGTTTTTAATGTGTTTAAAATGTGTTTGATTGAACAATTTAATATTCTCTTTATTGATTATTATGCTATCAATCCTGTTGTCTCGAATACCAAATGACAATATTTCACGATTCTGGCTACTTATTGCAATTATATCATAATTGTGTCTATATTTTCGTATAATATCCATTATTTTTGCCTTTTTGGTTTGATGTATTGTTAGTTGGGTATATATTCTACTATTATCCGTATTACTCTCTTTATGAAATCTAAAAATCAAATTTGCATCTGTGAATTCTAGCATTATGTACTTAAATCCCTCATTAAAAACACTCTGTAATAAGCTTTTGTAATTCTCATTGTATTCTACTTTGCACATTATGTAATTACGTCTTGTCATCCTTTGTTAGCCCCAAGTCCTCGAAATATTTTCTTATTTTTTCTTTTTTATCTCCAAAAACAATGAAATGTATCTTTGTTTTTATTATATCTTTATGCCCTAATTTAATGCTTCCAAAATATGCATCTTGTTTTGATAATCGTATGTATAAATTTGCATGATCATCTATTAGTTTATCCAGATTTCTGGATAAACGCCTTTTTGCAGAAGATGATAACTTATTTACTAGATGTTTTAAAAAAATATCTACATCTTTTGATTTTTCTAATTTTGCATTTATTATAATTATTGGTTCTCCAAAATGACCTCTAACAGTTGATAAATCGACTGAAAGTTTATCATTTAGGCTCTCTGGTATTATACTATAGAGTGCTAATAACACTTTATCGACATCTTCTGTTGGATAAGAAAAGACTTGAAAAAAAGCAGATGAAGGAGTACATTCTCTCTTTCTCATAGGCCTCTCCTATATTTACGAGCACTAGGTCTTATCTTTTCTGCACCTTTACCTTTCTTTCGTAGACCTCTTGCTTTCTTACCTGCAGAAGTAAGCCCTCTGAATACACGGCCTTTATGCTTATTGCTTGAGATCCAGTTGTAATTGGGATCATTTTTGATTACAGGGTGGTGCGGATCTACTAAGATTACCTCATAATATTTGTATTTTCCATCTTTACCAACAAAATAACTGTTTAGTACTTCTAGATTTGGATATTTTTTAGCAGCTCTCATTTCAGCGATAACTCTTAGATTTAACCGTGGTGTTAATTTTTTGAATCCCATTTTTTTCTGTCGCCGTCCCAGCTTTGGACGTTTTCTTCTGAGAGATCCACGCCTAACTTTCACTCTTACTAATATGATTCCCTGTTTGGCTTTATATCCTAACTCTCTAGCGCGGTCTAATCTTGTTGGCCTCACAATTCTTACAACTGTTGGCCCACGACGCCATCGTGTCATTCTTTGCATTATAAAGTATCTCATATTATATTTCTCGGGATGTTGCCAAACATCTCTCAAATGTTTGTACAGTGATACCATTCAATAACCTCCTGTTTGTGGTTCGGCATAATGCCACATCCCGCGGTTTTTCACCGCCTTTGCAAACCTTGTATTTCTCAGTTAACAAAATCTCTTTATAAATTTATTCTTTTTACATCATACATTGAACTAGCTGAATATTTATGCCTTCAGCAGCTTGATTATCTTTTGTGCTACTATTAAACTATTGTTTCGCAGAGCCTCTTCTGTGTTTGCACCTATGTGTGGTGTGCAGATAACTTTGGGATGTTTAACTATTTTCTGTAGAATCTCCGACTTTGGTGGTTCTTCAGAAAAAACATCCAAAGCGACGCCACTAAAATATCCCTGTTCTAGGCCCCACAGCAATGCTTCATTGTCTATGATACCCCCTCTTGCTGTGTTAATTAGGTATACTCCTTTTTTCATTTTCTTGATAAAATCTTTGTTAATAATACCTCTAGTTTTATCGGTGAGAGGAATATGTAATGTTATAATGTCTGCATCGGATAAAAGATAGTTAATATCAACTTGAGATGCACCCACTCGTTTACAGTAGGGGCCTATATCTATAACGTCATAAGCTAAAACTTTCATACCTAGTGCTTTTGCAAGTTTAGCAACTTCTTGACCAATTCTACCAAAACCTATGATTCCTAGCACTTTATCTTTTATCTCATGGCCAATTAATTCTTTTTTTATCCATTTTCCTTCTTTCATGCTTGCATCTGCGTGTGGTATCTCTCGGAGCAAAGAAAAGATAAATGCAATTACCAGCTCAGCAACAGACCTTGATGGACCTTCGGGCGAGTTTATTACAACAATTCCTTTTTCCTTAGCAGCATTAACGTCTATATTGTCAATACCCACACCCGCTCTAGCAATGACCTTTAATTTTGTGCCTCTTTCAATGATTTCTCTGTCTACTTTTGTCCTACTCCTTACTATTATTGCATCATATTGGTTTATGATGTTTAAAAGCTCATCACGAGTTATTCCAGCTCTTACATCAACAAAAAAACCTTCATTTCTCAAGATATTAATTCCCTCATCATGAATTCTGTCTGCTATCAGTATTTTGTGCAAAGCAAACACCTCATAAATTATGTATACTTAATCTATCTATTTTTTGCGTTCTAATTTACTTTTTACAGTCATTGCGGCAATTGCTACAGGGTCCCAAACTGGTGCTATTGGTGGTGCATAATTAGTTTCTAGGTTTATTATATCATCTAAAGAGAGATTATGCATAATTGTTGCTGTTAGGATGTTAATTCGATGAGAGGCACCTCTACCGATTATTTGCCCACCTATTAATTTTTGAGTCCCCTTATTTACAATTAATTTTACTATATTTTGTTGTTTATCTGGGTAATACTCTTCACGATCATATCCTTTAATACGCGCTGATATAATGTCTATACCATTTCTCTCAGCGTCATAAGAAGTCAATCCAGTTGCAGCAATTTCATACCCAAACAATTTAGTGACCCGCGCAGCAATTGCGCCTGGAAATGAAACATCACCACCCATTGCATTCATACCTGCTACTCTGCCTTGTCTAGCTGCTATAGTTCCAAGGCCGGAGATGAACGGCTTTTTTGTTATTAAATTTGTTGTTTCAACACAATCACCAGCAGCGTATATATTGTCTACATTTGTTTCCATTTTCTCATTAACCTTAATGCCACCTAAAGCTCCCAGCTCAATTCCCGCATCTTTTGCTAGAGAGACATTTGGAGCCATTCCTGTAGATACAATTACTAAGTCCGACTCAATTTCATATACCTCCCCTGTTTCTCGATGCTCAGCAATGATTTTAACTTTATCGTTATCATTGAAAACTTCTTTAGCCGCAGTATTCAAAATAACTTTTATTTTTTCCTCTTCCATTTTCGTGTATAATACTCTGCTCATATCTGGATCTATCATGATTGGAAGTACTGATGGCAAAAATTCAATTATTGTAATATTAAGTCCTAGTGCATGAAATGCTTCTGCTAACTCTACACCAATTAAACCAGCACCTATTATTGTAACATGTTTTGCAGCTGTTGCAGTTTCTTTAATTTTTCTAGCATCATCCATAGTTTTTAAAAAGAAAACACCTTTTGTATCTAAAACACCTTTTATTGGGGGCACTTTAGGAATACTACCAGTTGCAATAATTAACTTATCATATGGTTCTTCTCTTACTTCTTTACTTTGTGTATTCTCAAAAACAATTGTCTGATTCCTAATATTAATTTTCTTAACTTCTGAAGTTAAATATACATTTGCTTTTAATATCTTTGTATACCAAGATACCGTATGCAGTACTAAGTTATCAAAACTAGGAATTTCTCCAGAAATTGCATAGGGGAGACCACATCTGCTGTATTCTGTGTACTTCTCTTTGTCGATTATATTTATTTCAGCGTGCCTATTGATTTTTCTGCCCCATATCGCTGCACTAGTTCCTGCAGTATTACATCCAATAATCCATATTTTTTCATTCATTTTAAACCCTCATTACTTGTTATATATTTCTCTTAATTTTTAATTTGTATCGAAATTAATTGTCATTGAAATATCACATCTTCTTTTAAAAACTTACTGAAAATAGCTTAAACTATTTCAAGACGCACATCTTGGATTTTACTATTAATGAGTTTATATGCTCTAGTCTCTAATGTATACATGTTTGTAATGATCCATATATATGGATTTAATAACATATTTTCATAATCTGATTTTGAAGGATAGGCTTCGGTTGGATGGGAATGAAATATCCCTACTATTTCTAAATTATTTTTATCACAATATTGATAAATCTTATACAATTCTTCTGGATTAACGCCAAATTTAACAGTTGATTTTTTATCATTATTGACAATTCTGACTTCTGTTGTTATATAGATTATATTATCTTTTGAAAATCCAATAAGGATTGCCACGCATTCATAAGGGCGTGTTTTTATAGCATGTTCTATTAGCATGTCATAGAATCTTCTCTTAATAACAAGCTTTAAGTTTCCTATCATAACTTATATTTCCTCCAAGTTACCTTATTCCTACGAAAGATTTATACATTTGTTTAAGTGTAATGAAATGGAATAGAATCTGGAGGCTTACTATATGCCAAAATTTCAAGTTAGAGGTACATCAGAAAAGAGTGAAATGATCAGAACTCTTATCATTTCTGGAGCCTTATTCATAGTGTTTTTAATATTTGCAATTGGCTTTTGGTCCAATTTGAACTACTTTAAAGACATCTTAGTTGCAGCTGTGTCAATACATCAGCTTTTGCGAGGATTCCTAAAAGTTTTTGTGCTAACTGGTTTTTATTTCTTTGCACTAGTGTTTGTTGCAACATTACGGGAGTATTTCAATGAGGTTGCTGGATGGTTCGAAGTTATATCATTAATGCTGATTACAGTGGGCCTTGCATATGGTTTTTTTGGACCGGTTCATGCATTTTTCGTATTTATAGGGTGTGTTCTTGGGACAGGCTACATCTACCTAGCACAGTCTGAGTGACTTGATATGAACCGAAACTTTAATAAAAAAACTTCTTTATACACTAATACAAGTGCCAGATTCGCAAAAGAGTTATATCCCATATACAAAATAAATTTAAAGAATATGCTGTCTTCATTATGTAAATGATTTGATTAATATAAAAGGGGGTATCTTTTTGTACCCGCCATCAGGGTTTGGTTATGATCGTGCGATAACTGTATTTGCTCCAAATGGTCGACTATATCAAGTAGAGTATTCTGTAGAGGCTGTTCGTAGAGGGACTACTGCTATTGGTATTCGTGCAAGCGATGGTGTTGTTCTAAGCGTAGAAAAACGTGTGGCACCACTTCAAGAACCAGATAGTATTGAAAAAATATTTGTTATTGATGATCACGTGGGTGCTGCAATTGCTGGTCTCACAGCAGATGCTCGGGTTCTTATAGATAACGCAAGAATAGAAGCACAATCTTATAGACTGCTTTATGATGAAGTAATTCCGATAGAGTTATTAACAAAACGGATAGGTGATATAAAACAGGTTTATACACAACGTGCAGGTGTAAGGCCTTTTGGTGTATCTCTATTGGTGGCTGGTGTGGATGACGTACCGCAGCTGTTTATGACAGATCCAAGTGGTGCTTATTGGAGTTATAAAGCAATGGCAATTGGTGCTGGGTCAAATGAGGCTAGAGAACTACTAGAGAAACAATATTCCCCAAAGTTAACAGTCGACGAATCTATTATGCTATCTCTCAACATACTAAAACAAATAATGAAGAAGGAATTAAGTAATGAATATGTAGAAATTGCAATTTGTCATTTGGATGATAAGAAGTTTAAGATACTAAGTGATGACGAAAAAGAACCATTTATTAAGAAAGTTGGATAATGTTTTAATTTCATGACAAATATAATTATTTTTGACTTTTTTGCTATTTATATAGGGAGGAAAGCCTTATGGTTAGCATTCGTGGTGAAAAACGTGTTGATTTGGGTGAATCTGTTGTTGCCCGTTATGAAAAAGATGGTCAACGCTTTGAAATCTTAGTAGATCCAGACAAAGCATGGCGGCTTAAACAAGGTGAAAATATTGACATTAGAGATATCCTTATTGGATTCATAATATTTGAAGATGCAAAGCGGGGGAGAAAAGCTCAAGAAGAAACGTTAATAAAGACATTTGGTACTGATGACGTTTTTGAAATAGCAAAGAAAATATTATCAGAAGGCGAATTGCAATTAACAACAGAGCAACGAAGAAAAATAATTGAAGACAAACTAAAACAGATAGTTCACATTATTTCACGCAATGGAATAAATCCACAAACCAATCAGCCTCATCCGCCAGAACGAATAAGAAAGGCAATAGAGAAAGCAAAAGTATCAATAGATCCATTTAAACCAGCAGAAGATCAGGTAAATTATGTTGTTGATGCAATCCGGGCAATATTGCCTATTCGACTTGAAGTATTAAAACTAGAAGTTGTGATACCTGCACAGTTCGCTGGGAAGGGTTATTCTTTTGTTATTCAACAATCTAGAATACTAAGAGAGGAATGGTTACAAAATGGTTCATGGCGTGGTGAAATAGAAATGCCTGCTGGCCTCTACTCATCATTTCTTGCAAAACTCAATAAAATTACTAATAGCAAAGCAATGGTAAAGGTAATTGAACGCATTTAAGGAGGGTTAATAATGCCATTTTTTGTGGAAAATAAAAGTATTGTTGCACCTGGTGATTTACTTGCGGAAGGCGAATATCGAGCAGGTGATGGTGTTTTACGATACAACTCAAAATTTTTTGCCATGTATGTTGGTCTTGTCGAAGTCCGAGGAACTACAATCTCAGTAGTCCCTTTGAGAGGAAGTTATATTCCTCAAGTTGGAGATATCATTATAGGGAAGGTTATTGACTATACCCTCACTACATGGAAGGTGGATATCAACTCGCCATATATCGCAACGTTAAGTGTAGATCAAGCCATTAATAAGAAATTTGATATAACACGCGATAGTTTAACTAATTATTATAACATAGGTGATGCCTTAATAGCAAAAATTATCGCTTTTAGTAGAGTTGAACCACCTATAATATCTACACGTGATAAAGGTTTAGGAAAACTAAGAGGAGGAATGCTAACTCGGATTCATCCGACTAGGGTTCCACGACTTATAGGTAGAAAAGGCTCTATGATAAATATGATAAAAAACGAAACAGGTTGCAAAATTAGAATAGGCCAAAATGGAATTATCTGGATATATGGCAAATCTCCTGAGCTAGAATATATTGTAGTAAAAGCAATTAGAAAAATAGAACGCGAAGCTCACACTAGTGGACTTACTGATAGAGTCCGTGAGTTAATAAGAAAGGAGAAAGAAGCACTTAGGGGTGGATCTAATGAGTGACTCCAAGCAAAAAATAAAACTTATCGATGAGAAAGGTCTGAGAGTGGATGGGCGAAAACCTGATGAACTTCGCCCTATAAGTCTTAAAGTTGGTATATTAAAACAAGCCGATGGGTCTGCTTATATCGAACAAGGTAAAAACAAAATAATTGTGGCCGTTTATGGCCCTAGAGAACTTCATCCTCGCCACTTGGCTTTACCAGATCGCGCATTATTGCGTTGTACATATCGCATGTCTTCTTTCTCAGTCCCAGAGAGAAAAAGTCCAGTTCCTAGCAGACGCGAAATTGAACTCTCTAAGGTTATAAGAGAAGCGCTGGAACCATCAATATTTTTAGAATATTTTCCTCGATCTGCAATAGATGTCTATATTCAAGTACTACAAGCCGATGGTGGTACACGAACAGCTAGTATAACTGCTGCTGCGTTAGCATTAGCTGATGCAGGGATCCCAATGCGAGATTTAGTTGTTGCGTGTGCAGCTGGTAAAGTTGATGGCCAATTAGTTATTGACCTGTGCGATGAAGAAGACAAAGAAGGCGAAGCTGATGTGCCTGTTGCGATAATGCCTCAGCTTAAGCGAGTTACTTTACTTCAAATGGATGGAAGTCTTACAAAGGAAGAATTTCAGCAAGCTTTTAAAATGGCGCTCTCTGGATGTATGAAAATTTATGAAATGCAAAAAGAGGCTTTACGACGAGAATTTATTACAATTCGAGAAGAAGTTCTAAAAGCGGCTGAAAATAATGAAAATAAGAATAATAAAGAAAAGGAGGCATAAATATGTCATTTTCCTATAATATCTCACCTACTATTGAAAAAGCGAGGATATATCAAGCTGTCTTAAGTGGTGAGAGGACTGACGGTAGAAAATTAGATGAATACCGAGAAATAAAAATTGAAACAGGTTATGTGAAAAAAGCTGAAGGCTCTGCTTTTGTTCATCTAGGTGATACAAAAGTTATAGCTGGTATAAAAGTTGAATTAGGTACACCTTTTCCTGACACACCAGAAAAAGGCGTATTTCTCATTGGAGCCGAATTTGTTCCAACGGCATCTCCTACATTTGAACCAGGACCACCTGATGAAAATGCAATTGAATTAGGACGAGTTGTGGATCGAGCAATTAGGCATGCAGAAATGATTGACCTAGAGAAACTGTGTATAATTCCAGGAGAGAAAGTCTATACTGTTTTCGCAGATATCTATGTTATTGACCATGATGGAAATTTGTTTGATGCATCAACATTGGCTGTTGTCGCGGCAGCACTAACTGCCAAGTTACCAAAGTACGAAATTGTTGATGATAATACCGTAAGATTTTTAGATGAAATGGTGCCATTACCCATAAAAAATCGTGTAGCAACAATCACATGGGCAAGAATTAACAATAAACTAGTAGTTGACCCAAATAATGAAGAGGAAATTGTCATGGATTCTCGCATTACCATCGGCATTGATGAACACGATAAGGTTGTAGCTATTCAAAAAGGCGGATCTGGATATATGAGTTATGAAGATGTAGAATATGCTTTAGATAAATCATTTAAATTAGCTCGCGACTTAATCAAAAAACTGCCATCAGGAGGTTAAATCATTGGGACGTACTAAGAAAGTCGGTGTAACGGGTCGCTTTGGCGCTCGTTACGGCTCTACAATAAGAAAACGGGTAAAAGCAATTGAAGAACGACTTCGTCAGAAGCATCAATGTCCATACTGTAAATCATATAAAGTAAACCGTGTTTCTATTGGAATATGGAAATGTAAAAAATGTGGCCTGGTGTTCACAGGTGGGGCATATATACCAAAAACAAGACTTGTAAAGGGTAAACGACCAGTTGAAATAGTTTAAACTTTCATTATACTAATGCATATAACTACTTTTTTTCTATTTCAAATTTAATTAAAAATAATAGAAAAAATCAAATAGAGGAAGGAATCCCTTATGTCGCTTCTTATTACTACAAGTAGATATCCTACCAGGCGTACACGTACATTCTGTAAGGACTTCGTGAGTGTAATACCTCGTAGTGCATATATAACCCGTGGACATGCAAATTTAATTGATATTGCCTCTTACGCAAAACTCCATAACTTCACTCATTTTGGGATAGTGAGCGTATGGAAAGGTAATCCTGGTAAAATTATGTTCTATAAAATTACTGGAGACACGTACATGCAAGTGTCACCAATTATGTATCTGAAAGGCGTTGCAACAACTAAAGATCTAAAACGACCAAGATTTAGTAAACGAAACATATCGACTTTATGTTTTAAAATAAAAAGCGTCTTTCCTTTCATGCAAGAATTGGCTGAGATTTTTAATGCAAAAATAATACACTCTGATGAGTCTTATAACTGTGATATAATTTGTGTTTTCAAACCAATGCCAAAAGATATATTAAAACTGAAATTCATTCATTTCATACTAAGTGAAGAACAATACGTCGAAGTAGGTCCCATTCTTAAGATTAAACTTATGGATGTGCCACGTAATGTATCCTTATCTTTTAACACTTGAAATACTATTTGACAACGAATCAGACACCCAAGTTGTTTACGATAGTATTTACATAGAATCTAAAGCAAAGCTAACAGACAGAAGTACTACTAAAATCTCAAAAGAAAAAAACAAAATTATTTTAATAATTAAAGCAAAAGATATAACTGCGCTGAGAGCCGCGGTTAATTCCTATTTGCGGCTTCTCAACTTAGTAGTAAAAATTCAAGAAAATATTAAGGAGGAATTGAATTAATGTCAGAATCGATGCCCCCAAATGTTCGTCAGCAGCTGCTTGATTATCAGAATCTACAGCAGAATATGTTAATCCTTCAAGAAAATAAAACTCGTGCACAAATTGAATTAGAGCAAATAAAACAAGCACTTAATGAGCTTGAAAAACTTAAAGAAAATGAGTTAGTATTCAAGCGAGTAGGTGTGCTTCTAGTTCAATCTGATAAAGAAAAACTGAAAGAAGAACTATCTGAACGCATGAAAATATTGGAACAATATGTGACGCGTATTGATGTGCAACTAAAAAATATTGAGAAGAAAATGAAGAAGATTGAAGAAGAATTAAAAGCAACTCAAGCAACTGCAGGGTGAGAAATGTCAAAAGAAAAACGAGCCTTTGGAGTTCAATTTTTATCTCAAGAAGATATTCTTTTTCTTTCAACCTATTTTGATGAGATAATAAAACAAGAATTAATTGATGTACTGGGAAAAGAGAATATTTTAGACCTTGATGTTAGTATAGAAATTGATTTTGATGATGAATTGACCGTGACAGTTGATGTGTCAGTAGTGCCTACAGCGCTTATGGAAGATAAGTCAAAAGAGATAATAGATAAGGTTATTGAAACTGCTTTCAATAAGTTCGAACAAAAATTAAAGGAAGTTGTTTCTAATGCAAAAAATCGTGAAAGAGTTTCATCAGCTTCTGAGCGATAAGAAATACAATAGTGTTGTAATTACTACACATCAAAATGCCGATCCAGACGGTTTTTGTTCTGCATACGTGCTTAAAAAAGCTCTTGCAAGGATTTTCAATATCGATGCAATTATTGCTGTTGATGATGTTAATACTGTAACACAACAAATTGCTGACTTTTTTAAAATAGCTTACACGAATCATATAGATGAAAAACCCGATTTAGCAATTGTTGTCGATGCTAATAATTTTGTTATCCTCGGTAAAATTGCGAAATATATACAAAATGTGCAGACAATTATTGTGATTGATCATCACGAAATACTTGGAAATGATAATGTAATCTCTGCCGCACTTAATATTATAGACCCAAAAAGCATCGCAACTTGTGAAATTATTTATCGATTGTTACATGAAAGTGGTTATAATTTCGAAGAAGATGAGGCGTCATGCTTACTTGCTGGAATACTTTATGATTCAAAAAGATTCTTTTATATAACTGACAATATTTTTTCTATTGCTAGCAAGTTGCTTTCCACTTCAATTGAATATACTAAAATTCTTCAATTATTGTCAACATCAAGCGATATTTCTGAAAAGATTGCGAGATTAAAAGCAGCTCAACGAGCAAAAATACATCGCTTTGGCAAATGGGTAATTGTTGAGTCGTATGTTAGTTCATATGAGGCTAGCGCGTGTCGTGGTCTTATAGATTTAGGTGCAGACGTTGCAATAGTGCTTGCTGAAAGAAAAAATGAAATCAGGTTAAGTATTCGGACAACCCCCCAATTCCATGAGGAAACAAAAATTAATGTAGGTACTGATTTACTTATGCCATTAGGGTCACTTGTTGATGGGATTGGCGGTGGCCACGCAACTGCTGGTGGGCTAAATGGTCGTAAAAACGGTAGAGAAGCAGTGGAAAGAATTTTGAATATTCTTAAAAGTAGGTTATCCAAATAACTTTTTACGAGGCGTTACTATGGCCTTAATTGAAGTAGAACATCTGTTCTTTAGGTACTCCCGGTCAAATCATTGGATTCTAGAAGATATAAACTTGCAAATTAGCAGTGGTGAATTTGTTTTATTACTAGGAACTACTGGTAGTGGTAAGACTACCTTATGCCGTACTTTTAATGGCTTAATCCCGCATTTTCACCGTGGTGTATATCAAGGTGTGGTTCGTGTGGCAGGATTTGAAGTTGATAAAACTGAAACACCAAAATTAGCTAAGTACATAGGATATGTATTCCAAAATCCTGAGAACATGCTTTTTTCACTTAATGTTGAGCGTGAGATTGCATTCTCTCTTGAAAATCTTGCATATCCAAAGGATACAATAATTCAACGTGTAGATGAGGTGCTATCTCTTCTAAATATAGAGCACTTACGACATAAAGCTCCATACGAACTTAGCGGGGGTGAACAGCAACTTGTTGCTATTGCATCCGTCTTGGCACTTAAACCAAAAATTATAATCTTCGATGAACCCACTGCAAACCTAGATCCACTTACCGCAGATTATGTTTTAAGGTTGATAAAACGGCTTAATACTGTTTTTGGTATTACTATTATCCTCGTTGAACATAGGCTAGAGCTTGTTATGCCACTGGCAAGTAGAGTTATTGTTATAGATAATGGCAAGATCGTTATGGATGGGCCGCCTGACGAGATTATCAACAATCAACTTTTTTATGCAATTGGCATTAATGTTCCTAAAATCGCGTCATTGTTCAATATACTAAATAAAAGATACAAGCTGGGATTAAAGCCCACATTGAATATATACTCTGCAGCCAATGAACTAGAAGGTGTTTTCAATGATAGAGATTGAGAATTTATGGTATGTATATGAATCCGGGTTCACTGCATTGAAGGGTGTATCTATACGAATTAGTAATGGAGAATATCTCGCGATAATGGGGAAAAATGGTGCTGGAAAAACAACATTGGCTAAACATTTAAATGGGCTTCTAAAACCAACGCGTGGATATGTCCTTATTGATGGTATGGACACACGAGATTATAGTGTAGCGCAGCTTTCTCGAAAAGTCGGCTATGTGTTTCAAAACCCTGATCGCTTCTTGTTTGCTGAATCTGTGGAAAAAGAACTTATGTTCACACTAAAAAATTTGGGATTTTCAGAGAGTGAGATACCAAGCCTTATTACACGAACTTTGAATGATTTGAATTTATCTCAATTTCGTAATCGTTCACCATTTTCTCTAAGTGGCGGTGAACGAAGACGTGTGGCTCTTGCTGCAATTTTATGTGCAAATCCAGATTATATTGTCTTGGATGAACCAACGGTAGGCCAAGATTTTTATGAGAAAGAACGTCTTGCTGCATTACTTGAACGACTTAATAAGAAAGACAGACGAGCTGTAATTGTAATCTCTCATGATGTTGAGTTTGTAGCTGATCACATTCCGCGTACAATAACGATGAGTGATGGATTAATTGTTTCGGATGGACCCACTAATAAAGTACTAACAAACCAGTTAATTATAGAACGTAGTAATCTCAAGTTACCACAAATTTCAGAACTCTTCACACTTCTACATGAAAAAAACTCTCATATACCGCGTGATATTGTTAATATCGAGCAGGCGCTAGAAGCCTTTAATAAGCTTACTAGTAGCAGAAAGAGGTAATTGAAGTGTCCGTTTTTGAGTCTTTTAAGTACAAACGGAAAGATACATTTATACATAATCTTGATCCACGTACAAAATTGATTATGGTAATCGTTTTATCTGCAGTTTCTCTTATGTTTTTCGAAATAGTACCCTTACTTATTATTCTAGTGATTAACACAATCCTTATTGCAATTGCAAAGAGTCTTCGTGAATGGTATTATACTTTAAAAGGCCTTTTATATCTTCTAATTCTTGTTTTTGTATTTAATTACTTTCTAGTTTCACCTATCTTTGGTATTATAACAGTCCTAAGATTGCTGGCATTGGCATCTTCGTTCTCAGTCTTCTTTTTAACAGTTCATCCTGATGATTTGACTCAAGCGTTAATTCAAATGAAGATACCCTTCGATTATGCTTTTTCTTTATCATTAGCAATCAGATTTGTACCGACAATAGCTCAAGAATCACAATCAATCATGGATGCTCAGATGAGTCGAGGACTTGAACTTCAGAAAGGCAGTTTAATTCAGAAAGCAAGAAATTATCTGCCTATACTTGTACCTTTAATTGTAAACTCAATAAGAAGAGCTTTACAAATTGCTGAGAGCTTAGAATCACGAGGCTTTGGTGCAGAAGAAAAGCGGACTTATCTTTATGAATTAAAAATGCGTTTTAGTGATTATCTTGTTATATGTCTATTTCTTGCTTCTTTTCTTCTTTTACTGCTAGATCGTTACTTCCTCCTACAATACTTATTTAGTTGAGTAATGCAAAATTTTTTTATTCTTTAAACTAATTAATTGTGGTGTGTTGTAAAAGGTGACTGAATATGGAGAAACTTGAATTTCTTGCACCAACCTGGGAAGAAATTTACGAGCTTGCTATTAAGTTAACAGAAAAAATTAGAGCAAGTAAATTTGAACCCGATGTTATAGTAGGTATTGCGCGTGGAGGCTGGATGGTCGCAAGAATAATTTCTGACTTTCTCGATAATGATAATGTAGCTAACGTTAGAGTTCAATTTTATAGTAATATCGGTGAAACCATGCAAAAGCCAATTATTTCACAGAGAGTCTCTGTAGATGTCAAAGCCAAACGAGTTCTCCTTTGTGATGACGTCTCCGACACGGGGCATAGCTTCAAAGCCGCTTATGAGCATTTACAAGAGGAGGGTGCTTCTGAGATAAAAACTGCAGCGCTTCATTTAAAGCCCCACTCGATTTTTAAGCCAGATTTCTGGGTTGGTGAGACAAGTAAATGGATTATTTATCCATGGGAGCGTCGCGAAACAGTGAATAAATTGATTAGAGCCTTCGTTGAGGAAGAGAAAAATATTACTGAAGAAAAGTTGCTTGAAAAACTACAAATCACAGGATTAGATGAGAAGCTCCTCAAACTCTTTATTAAATGGTCTCGTGAGGATAATATGTTCTAGCAGATTCTAGGTGATTACATTTGATTATTCGGACATTAAAACTGTCAAATGATAAAGAGTATCTAGTTGGTATTTTTGCCTTTTTTTCTTCAAATCCCCCTCCCCCTCAAGATATAATTGATCTGATATCAGGCCTCTCAAAAAATAATTTTATTATTCAAATATTTGACGCTAACAAGATTGCTACATGGGAACATCTTTTTTTTAGTGTATATCATGCCTATCGAGCCTTTGCTGTAGGAAGAAATATCTCACGCACTTTGAGTACTGAAATTGCCATTTTCGCATCTTTACAACGGCAGATCAGTGTTGCATTCAAAAAAGTGGGTATTCAAAAAAAGACGCGGAATTTTGCATGTATAATTGCTACCGAAAAAACAGATCTAAATGATACTCTCAAGTCTTTAGTTTCACTGAAAGAAAAAATTCTTTCAAGCACTAATGGAATCGAGAATGATGCCTTGCTTGAAGTCACCACAGAAAAAGAAAAACTGTTGAAAAGTACATTTTCTATAACGAACGATGAAATCTCTGTTGTTGAAAAAATGTCAAAAAGTGTTAATGAAATTTATTCTAAGATTATTCTTAATAAAATGGCTTTATTGGAACTAGAGTTGTAACATCCCTTTTCTATAATCCCTTAAACTTTGCAATAGATACAATATCCTCTGAGCTTAGGATTGAAACACCTGCTAGATTACCAATAATCTCAACAGCTACAATTTTATCTGGGTTCTCTAAATCTACTGGATTGTTAAACAATTCTGCAACTTCATAAATTACATCATGTCCCGAGAGAGCACTACTTCGCTTTCTTACTACAACCTTAAATTTTTCATTTTTCTTGATTTTGTGCTTCAGTTCCGTAACGCATTTCTTGATGGTTTCAATATTTGCCTCACACATTCGTTCAATAGGCACAACTTTTAATATAAACTTGAATTTCCATGGGTCCTGCTGTGCATCTTCTCGTATCCTTTTCACAACATCAAAAACATTCAAACTTGTTCGTACACCTACTAGCCCATGAAGCCCCAATGGTCGACCTATTACCTTGTCATCACCTAGCTCCTTGATATACCCTACTATCTCTCTCAGTGCTCTATGCTCTAAGTTTCTTCCGCAAGAGACTAACAAGTTGAAAAATCGTACATCTGTATAATCAATCATGAAAACTCAAGTCCTATCGCTTCTTTAATCTTCTCTACTTCTATGCTTCCTTCTCTTATTATTTTTATTTTTTTATCATCTTGTATTTCGACAATTGTGGATGGCAAGCCTGTTCCTCGCTTACCGCCATCTACTATCGCATCCATTCTTTCATCCAATTGGCTAATTACGCATTTTATATTTGTGCATGGCAACTTACCACTTAAGTTAGCGCTAGTACCTATTATTGCACCACCTGCAAGTTTAATAACCTCTAATACTATTTCATCAGATGGAATTCTAACCGCAATTTTATCTTCTAATCCTGTAAGAAACCTTAGTTCTCTTCTTTTCAATGGCACAACTAATGTTAACATTCCTGGCCAAAACCTTTGTGCTAACTTCTTTGCAAGCGGATTTAGTATTGCAATTTCCTCTATCTTTTCTATGCTCCCAAAAAGTATTGGCAGTCCTTTGTCTCGTAAACGCTCTTTTATTTTGTAGATTTTATCCACAACTCGTCGGTCATAAATAATTCCTCCAATGCCATATATCGTGTCCGTTGGATAAACTACAACGCCACCATTCATTAAAATTGCAGAGAGCATTTCTCTCTCGCTTTCTCTTAATGGCCATCTAAATATCCTAACCATGATGCGCACCGATAGAAACTCTTATCTTAAAGTTTATCTACTTTTTCATGATTGCCATGAAACCAATCACTATTATCTCTGAGCCTTGGAACATCAATTTTAAGCAGTATCCAGATATAAATAAATCCATTGCAGTGGTAATTGACGTCCTTCGTGCCACATCCACCATTGTCTCTTGCTTATCTGCAAAAGCATCTATTGTAATACCCGCACAGACAATCGAAGAATCTTTTATGCTACGAGATGCTATTGGTAAAGCAGTCCTTGTTGGCGAAAAAAATAGTTTAATCATTCCGGGATTCGACTTGGGAAATTCACCCAAAAACTGTTTTTACTATGACTTTTCATATGCCCCCGCCATTATAAAATCAACAAATGGTACTCCCCTCATTAGATCCCTATCCAACGCAGCTCAACTTTTAGCCGCATCATTCTTAAACTTATCCACTGTGGCTGATTTCCTTCGTATACTCTCCAGATCTTATCCCATACTCATTGTCGAAGCTGGTGACGAACAAAAATTCAGTCCACCAGATAATCTCTGCGCTACACTCCTCAAAAATAAAATCATAGATCCAAACACCTCTGTGCCGTCTCATTCTAGGCTCTCCGATTTTATGATTTCATCCCCTCATGGCCGTGATTTGGTTAAGAAAGGCTTAGCAGAGGACATCTATTTCTCAGCTCAAATAGACAAAATCCCCATCATACCATACTTTAATGGGTTCGGATTTGTTTCCATTGGTTGATATAAAGCAATTTTTGCATTATATGAAGTAATTCGTGTTCTTAAAACAAGTTATTTATTCATACTACTACCCAACTCAATCATCGCTGCATTATCCATTCAGAAAAATAACTTAATTTTTATCTCGAACTTATAGTCACACAACGCAAAGTTTCATCACTCCCCTTGTGCTTATTAATCTCGAAAAATAAATTTTTCATTTCATGACTATCAAAACCTTAAGAGAGATTGTAAGAGCACATATTCAGAGAGATATTTAAGAAATAGCATAGACGGAAATAATTTCTCAAAAAAGAAATAGAGCATGTACAAAGTAGAGTAGTGTGGTAAATGTAACTCCTATCGTAATTACATGGAATACATTTGCCTTAATTATCTTATCTTTGGGATACATATATACATATTTGCGACAGCAACAAGCCATAAGAGCCACACGAAGAATATGCTAACTGATAGTTCAAGTAGACGTTGCTTAATGAGCGAAGATGGGATTCCTGCTGCGGCTGCAATAGAACTCATTTCAAAAACATGTAGCATCATGAAAATAGCATATGAAATGAAAATGGATGCAAAAAAGATAATGTATTCTGTTTTAAGGCTACTCAAGTGTACTTTCTCATAAGCAATGAATGGTAAAAATGACAATGCACCAATAAA
>Ga0164318_10000846_pt1 | contig 25350 bp, 15 predicted proteins | sample GuaBasSedimGuay9_FD_113734 | JGI IMG/M metagenome (GOLD analysis project Ga0164318, IMG submission 113734) | Subseafloor sediment microbial communities from Guaymas Basin, Gulf of California, Mexico - Guay9, Core 4571-4, 0-3 cm | ecosystem: Environmental > Aquatic > Marine > Hydrothermal vents...
GAGTTGGCTCCCGCCGGCGTTCCGTCGAAGCATCGGTACCACAAGATCGTGTGCGATCCAGACAAGGTGGACAGGTTCTTCGTCGATGCGTTTCTTCGTGCCCACTCCGAAGCACCGAGCCGAATTATCTTAGATTTTGACGCAACGGATGACCCGTTGCATGGCGCCCAGGAAGGGAGCTTCTTCAATGGTTACTACGATTGTTATTGCTACATGCCGTTGTACGTTTTCTGTGGCGACCACCTGCTGTGCGCCAGGTTGAGGCCATCGAATATCGATGGGGCTTTGGGAGCCGAAGCCGAGTTGGAACGCATGGTCGCTCAGATTCGTGAGGAGTGGCCCGATGTCCAGATCATCCTCCGGGGAGATTCCGGATTCTGCAGATCGGGTCTCATGGACTGGTGCGACGAAAACGGAGTTGACTACATTTTGGGATTGTCCAGAAGTTCACGGTTGGTGGCCAAGATTGCCAAACAGATGAAAAAGGCGAAGAAGAAATTCTGGAAAACCCAAGAGTCGGCACGCTATTACCGTGATTTCCAATTTCGGACTTTGAAGAGCTGGAGCCGTTCACGGCGCGTTGTCGGCAAGGCCGAACAGCTCCACGGCAAAGAAAATCCTCGCTTCGTGGTGACATCACTGAGCAAAGAAGAATTCTCGGCGAGTGAGCTCTACGAAGACCTGTACTGCGCCCGCGGAGACATGGGAAACCGCATCAAAGAACAGCAGTTGTGTCTCTTTGCTGATCGCACGAGTTCTGCGACATTTTCGGCAAACCATCTGCGCTTGTGGTTCTCCGGTGTGGCCTACCTGTTGATGACAGAGTTGCGCCGGGTCGGTCTCAAGGGGACCAAACTCGAAAATGCTCAGTGCAGCACGATCCGGACCAAGCTCTTGAAAATCGGGGCTCTCGTATCACTCAGTGTCAGGAGAATCTGGGTCAAGTGTGCGAGCGGATATCCCTATCAGCGGATCTTTGCCAAGATCCTTGAGAATCTCCGGGCCCACTACATGCCGATCCGAGTCTGAGCACCCCTCTATTTCGAAAAATCGGTCGCCCAAGGTCGAGACTCTGTGAAAGGTGTGCTTCGGGCTTGCATGAAATACCACCCAACAGTCCCAAATCATCGGAAGGATCCCGAATACATCGGACTGGGTCTCAGATTCAAAAGTTTTGGCGATTTCCCCGGCTCACCGAGGCAATTCCCATATACGGTGAGAAGTGCGGGCTAAGGTCATCGCTAAGACCCGGCCCGCGGGATTCGGCGGGTGACATTCCATGGTCTGGGCTACTGACCGTGAACCGCCATCATCCCCCAACCCGCCGCATCTGAAAGCACACGTCGCAGCGGCGGTGCGGCCCGTACCCCTGCCAAAGCCGGAGTTCGGCGAAGTCACCCTCGGCCAGATTGGTCTCGAAGGTGAAGTGTTGGGTGGTGCCGGTGGCGCCGCCTTCCGTGTCGTTTGCGGTGCTTCGGGCGTCGTTGCCGGCCGGGTGGGGGTCCCCGTTCAGCGTGATGAATGCGTAATAATATGAATCATTGGGCTGGTTTGGTGGGAGGGCGCCGGGATCATTGAGCCAGCGGAGAGCCACCTGGAAGAAATAACGACCGCCGAGGCCGTTGGGGACGGTAAGGCGGGTGGGATACTGCGGGTCAAAGAAGTTGTCGAAATCCCATTCGGTGTTGGTGAAGCTGACGGTTGTGTGGCTGTTCTCGGGCACATCCATCGCGCCCTTTTTTGCTTTTACTCCGCGCACATGATCGCCGGCCTCGTTCAAGAGGCCGACGACCGCCTCCAGGTTATTGCGTTGCAGAAAACTCTGGACGATCCCGAGTTCCTTGGCCGACAGGTCCAGTTTTCGTTTCTCAGGCATGATGTTGTCTCCTTTGTTGATTTGTGAAGCTGGCGTTCAGCTGATTCCAGCGATTTCTGTCGTATCCCATTCTGAGCGTTGCCGAATTCAATCCCCCTACAGCTGCACGACCTCCAGCGAATGATCCGCCGGCCCGGGTGGGGTACCTGTGTCATCGAGGTGAATCACCGTGAAGGCGAGGCATTTGCCGGAGATTCTGTTGGTGGTTTTGTGGGAGGCGACGGTCAGCGGGATCGAGTTTCTGTTCCGCCATAAGCCATAATCGTGCTTGTGGCCGAAAAGCAAGAGTTCGCAGTTGCCCGATACTGCTGCCTTGAATTTTCCGGCCCCGTAGAGCTTGAGGTGGGTGCTGTGACTGAACGGGTGGTGATGGAGCATGACAATTCGGGTCTTGCCCGACCGATTGACCAGTTCCTGGGAGAGGGCTGAGGCGAGCGTTTCACTGATGTAGCCACACGAGGTTTTCACTTTGTCTTTGGGATCTCCCGAGTCGACTCCGAAGAATACGGTGTTCCCGTACTCCCAGATGCCGAGGCCATCAACTCGAGCTGGCGTGTGACCCTTCTCGAGCCAAGGTGCCTCCGGTCGTCCCCATCCCAAAGGGGATCCGAGGTACTTGATCCAGTTCTTCCAAGCATTGGGCCGAAACTCGGCGAAGACGCCTCTCCACGCATAATCATGATTCCCCGGCACTGTGAGGATTGGATTGGTCAGGGCCAGGTCATCAAGGAACGCTCTGGTTTTCTGAAACTGACCCTTCGACGCCGAGTCGGTGAGGTCGCCGGTGATCAGGACTGGGACTCCGGAATAGGATTCCGCAATCCTCCGAAAGACGGCCTTGAGTCGATTGTCGCGGTCCTTGTTTTTTTGGACGTGGAGATCGCTGAGGTGAATGATCGTTTGCATGCTAACTCCAATCAGTCTCGTTTCGTGTCGGTGTCGCCTCGGGCTCGGCGATGCCGACACCCATTCCAGATTTCCTGGGGAAAGACGATGCGTTCGGAAAATGGCAGATTTGGGACGCCGATGTTGGTATTGAGGTCAATATCGTTTTTCAGATATGCCTGATAGGCGAGCTGGCTACAGTAAAAGGCGTCTTCTGTTTTCGAGTCGAAGAAGTTCAGGTTGTACGGTTTTCCGGTGGCCGCTTGTTCGAGGCAATAGGAAGCGACGTCTTCGCGAATATTGATAATTTCGCCGTTGAGGAGGTCGGGGTTTGCGAGGGGATAGGAGATCCCAACGAGGTGGTCCCTGACGCCTCGTTGGGCAAGCATGCTGTCGAAATCCCAGGTGTCCCCTTGAATCTTGAACTCAGTCACTTTTCCGCGAGCTGCAGCCTCAACACATCGGCCGCTCGGTCCTACATAGACGACGATGTGATCTACCTCTCCGGGAATCAGCTTCCCTAAAAGCCGCCAGAACTGCCCGACGAGGTCGCGATCATCCCCGTCGGTTGTACAGATCAGGTCACCCGTCTGAAGGGGGAGACCGTTCAGTGTGAAGCTGTGCACCATTGTTCACCTCTCAGTCTGCCGGTATCTCCATGGCAAGGTTCTGTTCAAAACTACCTTTCTAGGATTATATGCCATTAGAGGTTTACATTGTCAAGAGGTTTTTAGGATTGATACGAGCGGAACATGAAAGACAGGCTCAAACATGCTATTATTGGAAATGCGACGGCTGATTTAGTGTTTGCCTGTCCCCAGTTCCGCTGACGGTCCCCGGAAGCGTAAAAGGGGTCACGGCAGGGGAGAATGGCCTAGGAGGGCAGCATGGCGAACAACAAGACGTTAACGGTCGAAGAGTTTGTGGAGAAGGGCCTCAACCAGTTCTTGATCGATATCACGGACAAGGTCTTTCTGATGATTCAGGATAATCCTAGGCTCAGGCAGGATTACCTTGACCTTGTTAGCGCGCACGACGAACTTGTTAGCGTGCACGACGACGAACGCCTCAATGCCCATATCGGCAAGTTGATCAAAAAGAGACTCGGGCTTGAGGCTGTCATGGCGTATGGACAGCCGGCGATGGGGGAACCCCGAAGTACGCTGATCAAGACTTATACGAAGCACTGCCTCAAGCGGGGGCAGAGCGTGGGCTGACCACAAAAGACCTGAACCGGCGTTCCGGAGGCGCCGGCTGTGTGGATCTTATCTGCCGGCAGAGCGCCGAGCTGGAGTTCAGTGGTCCCAGAGACGCAATCCGACGATAGGGCCTTGATTCTCCAATCGACGAAACCCGGGGGAAAGGGCTTCAGGTTTGGTCTTTTGTGGGGACGGGCAGGCGGACGGTGAAGGTTGCGCCGTGGCCGATTGTGCTCTCAACTTCAATGGTGCCGTTGTGCGTCTGGATGATGCCGTAGGAGACCGAAAGGCCGAGACCGGTGCCTTTGCCGGTTGGTTTTGTGGTGAAGAAGGGAGTAAACAGCTGGGAGATGTTCTTTTCTTCGATTCCGATCCCGTCATCGGTGACTTTGACCAGGATCTCCGAACCGGTGAACTCGGTCGTCACGGTGATGGCGCCGTGTTTGGCGATCGCCTGGGCGGCGTTTGCGAGGAGATTGGCGAACACCTGGTTGAGCTGGCCGGGGCGGCATTCGAGAGTGGGAAGGTCGCCAAGGTGTTTTCGAACGGTACATCTGCCGCCAAGCTCGTTGTTGACTATCTTGAGTGCGACCTCGATTTCGTGATTGATATCGGCATCTTTGATCTCAGCTTCTGCCGGTCGAGCGAAGTTTTTCAGCCCTTGCACGATGCCTTTGACCCGGTCAAGCCCGGTGATCGATTCCTGGAGGATCTCCCGGGTCTCGGCGAAGAACCGAGCCCTTGGGTCTCCAGCCGAAGATGGCCGGCCGGTCGGATTGCTCTGGATCTCCTCGATATCGTCGGTCAGGGTTTCCAGGTTGCTCATGACATAGCCGACCGGATTGTTGATCTCGTGGGCGACCCCCGCAGCGAGCTGACCGAGGAACGCCACCTTCTCTGAGTGGATGAGCTGTTGTTGGTTTTCCATCAGGCGTTGATGTGCCTCCATGAGCTCTTCCTTTGAGCGTCGCTGCGCCTCTTCCTGCTCGCGCAGCCTGGTCACATCCATGAGGATCGAAATGAAATGTGTGACCTTGCCGTCGTCTGCTCGTACCGGTGAGATGTGCCATTCGCAGTACACCTTGGAGCCGTCCTCCCTCCATCGGATCGTTTCCATGGTGGCGGACTTGCTGTTGCTGTAGCTGTGTTCCAGCAACGAGAACTCCTTTTCGCGAAGGCAGGTCGTGCGGAGCATTCGGAGCGGTTCGCCGACCAGTTTACGATCGGGGAATCCTGACATGCTCTTGAAGCTGTCGTTGGCGAAGAGAATCATCGGTTCGCCAATTTCTATTCCGGTGTCGGTGATCAGAACGCCTTCGTCGGTGTTTCGCACGGCGGCAGCGAGCAGGAGGGGGAAGGCTGCGGAGTCGGAGACGAGGCCATCGGCACCACTGTTCCTGAGTTGCAATGCTGCGTTAACAGCGATTGCGCAGAAGGCCAGCCCAGCCAGCAGAAAGCTGAGAGCGAGCCTGTGGTGAACTGCTGTGGAACGCCGATCCAACTCGGACTGGAGCTGAAGGGAGGTTTCGATCATGAGGCCGGAGGCTTCGCCGAGCTGGGCTGCCGTTTCCCCATGGTCCGTCGAACCGTTGGCTTTCGCGAGAACCCGCCGTTCGAGGGCTCGCTGGGCCTGGGTCAGCAGGGTATCTGATCTGACCAGGATCTCTTGAAAGACCTTCGTGGATCCCGGGCCGGAGATCACGTTGTTGAGATCCTGTCGGATCGTCTGGAGGGCGGTCCCGAGAGAGCCTTCGGGCGCTGTGCCGTCATGGAGCAGGCTCTGGAGGTCGTTCATCTGTCTGGTTATCCGGCCCAGGTTGGCGACTGCCTGCGCAGAATCCTTGATCGAACGATGTCCGAGCCATGAATAAACAAGAAGAGCGAGGCAGCCGGCGAGGGCGGCCAGTGCCAGGAAGGCAAGAACCGAACGTTTGCCTGCGCCGGCGCCCAAGAGGCCCGGGGCGGTCCGCCGCCATGTCCGCGATGGCTCCCCGGGTTCTGTGCGCACCTTCATGGTCTGACTGTCGTGCATCTCGTCGGTAGTGTACCGCTTTTCCTCAGAGGCCCGGCCCTCAGGGGTTCGACTCTGTCCGAATGCAGGCCCCCGGACCTCTGATCCCGGCGAACAATTACCAGTATCCCCGTTTCGGCCTTCGAAGAATTCGAGGATACGCTGCTCTTTGGCAATTAATATCAAAGAGAGTCTTGACAAAGGAATAGAAATGCCTTAATTTATCTCTATGTCTTGTAATACTAGTCCGGGTGGTTGTTCTTCACAAGGGCAGAACCACCAATATGAAACGTTGAATCATTTGTTTTTCTTTCAGATTGGAACGACATTCAAAAAAAGGGAGGTATGACATGCGTGTACGAACAAATCTCAAGGCTGGACCGAGTGGTGGTAATGGGTCGGTCTCCCCGCCACCGCCGGTTGGTGCCGGCAGCTAATTTCTGGGTCTTCACCTGCTTCGAGATGCGACGAAGGGATTCAGGTCACTATCTCAGGGGCCAGGGACTAGGCCCGAGGCACAGAAGCGATCATCAGGGCTACTGAAAACGGATTGCCAAGAGCTTCTCGGAGGGCCGGTCCCCCAGTCTTGACCACCGGCTTCTCCGAGAAGGATTTTTCGTTCGACTGCCACAATTTTGCCGGTTGCAAGCTCCCCTGCTATTGCCTTTCGAGATCAGAGGTTTGAGGAGAAGGTGAGTGCTCGAGTGATGGCCCGTCCGGGAGGATCCCAGCAAACCAGGGAAGGTCAAACCATTGGGCATTGATGCCTGCCTTGAGGGCCGCCCGGTTGTAACGTCGAGCCTCATCCGGCTTGTCAACGATGGAGTAGACGAGTGCTGCGGCGTAGAGAACGTAGGGCGAATCGGCGTCCAGGCTCAGAGCTTCTTGAATCGCCTGCAGAGCCTCGTCGTTCCGTCCGAGCTGGGCCAGGGCCTGGGCCCTAATTTCCAGTTCACCGGCGAGAAGGGGCCGGTTCTTGGGCTGGGCTGCCAAAGCACGGTTGTATCCCTCTTGTGCTCTGTTCTGGTGCCCCAACAGCAGGTGGCAATCCGCCATATTGAGCATACCCAGTGGCGAACGTGATCCCATTGAATACGCCCGGTCAAAGTTCATGAGAGCCTCCTCGTACCTGTGGAGTAGCAACTGGGAGGTGGCGAGGTTGGTCAGGTTCTGGGCCTCAGGGGCCATAGCCACGATTTGGAGGAACAAAGCCTCGGCTTGCTCGGGCTTGCCGGACATCAGTTCGAGGTGGGCACGTTCGGTCATTATCAGCAGGGTCGAGGGTGTGCGCCGGTCGGCTTCGGCCAGGTGGGTGCGCGCGGCATCGCTGTCTCCAAGAAAGCTTTCGATCTTGGCCAGGTTGAGCAGGTTCTTCCACGAGGGGGCTCGCGTAGCGATGGTGGTTAGGATGGTGCGGGCCTCCTCAGCGCGGCCCATTTTTTCGGCCAAGCGGGCTCGTTGCTGGGCGGCGGCGAGGTTGGCGGGCTCGATTCTTTCGAGATCATCGAGGGTGGTCTGGGCTCGTTGGTGATCATCTGCGGCAACGGCGACCTCTGCTTCCGCGAGAAGGGTTCGGAAGTCAGCAGGCGCCACCCTTTTGGCGGCATCGACGGCTTCGTAGGCTTGCTTGAGATAGGCGTGGTCATTGGTCATCTCAAACAGGAACCGGGCGACCGATGCCTCCAAAACGGCGGCATTGAGAAGTTCGGGCGCCGATTTCCGGATCCTGCGAAGGTCGGCCAGTGTATCGGGCCATGAGAGGTCCGGCGCTGGGTTCATGACTTTCTTCCAGGTAACGAGAAAGGCGCTATATGCCTGAGGTTCTGCTGTGACGTGGAAAGCTCCGGGCCGCCTCTTTCGCTGTGGGTAGGCCGACTCGAGATTGGCGGCTATGGTTTCGGCCAGCAGGCGGAGGTTATCGGCGGGTACCTCGATCCGGGTGGCCCAGAGCAGGTGGATTTCTTCCCCGGAGAGACGGCTGATTTCGACCGCGAAGGTGCTCGGGCCGGGTGTAACGGTCATCGTGATCAACTCGTCGGCGGCAACCGCGTGGGCGATCTGGTGAAGATCACCTGAGATGGCGTCGATCTCCTTGGTGTTGATGACCTGGGCCCCCTCCAGGGTGTTCAATGCGTTCACGGCGGCGAGGCGTAGGCCGGATGTGACGGAGGGGATGCGATAGTCCGTGGTGTCGCCGGTCACGATCGGCTTGAGAATTGCAACCGTGAACGGCGGCTGTGGCGGCGAACGAAGCCACCACCACCCGGCGGCGACGGTTATGCCGGTGGCGAGGGCGATGCCCCCCCAGACCAGAACCCGGCGCCGGCCCGCATTGGGTGCGCCGGTCCGCGCAGCCTCGGCTGCGGCCCGTCGTACGGCGAGGAGGGCCTGGAGCTTGGAGGCGACCTCTGCAGCGCCCGATGGACGGGAAGCGGGATCCTTTTCCAGAAGTTGCATAGTCAACCTCGAAAGGTCCGAAGGGATCTCGCCATTCAGGCTCTCAGGCGTTGGGGGGTCGTGGCTTCCAATTCGCTGCATGGTTTCTACGGGGAGCGAGGTGCGAAATGGATGGCTTGAGGTCAGCATTTGATAGAGCAGAACGCCCAGAGAAAAGAGGTCCGAAGAGGCTTCGACGGTTCCGCCTTCGGCCTGTTCGGGGGACATTGCGCTCAATGTTCCGGCGAGACTGGGCCGCCTCGACCGACCCTCCGGCACCTCGATCTCGGTTTGGCGGCGTACGGTGGCAAGGCCAAAGTCGAGAATCTTGGCTCTTCCCGCCAGTGTGACCATGATGTTTTCCGGTTTAAGGTCGCGGTGGACGACGCCCTGGACGTGCGCGGCCGCCAGTCCGTCTGCGATCTCAGCGGCCAGGCGAATCGCCGTATCGGTCTCCATAGCGCCATTGCCGAGAAGGACGGCGAGATTGTCGCCCTCTACATATTCCAGAACGAGAAAATGACGGTTGTCGTCGCTGATCAGGTCGTGAATCTGTGCAACCGACGGGTGGTTGATGCGGGCGACTGTCTTTGCTTCGTTTCGCAGTCGGGTCTCGAGTTCATGGTCGCCGATCATCAGATGTGGAAGGGTCTTGATCGCCACCGTGCGACCGAGCTTCTCGTCTTCGGCCAAGAATATTTCACCCATGCCGCCGAAGCCGATACGCCCTTTGATCGTATAACGTCCAACTCGGTCAAGCATGATGGTCGATTCCAGCCCGATTCTTCAGTCGAGCCGGTGGAGGCATTTAGCCGGCCGGGACAGCATCTGCAAAGCGCGCGACCTTGCCTACGAGATCGGCGTTCTTGAAGGGCTTTTCGAGAATGTCATCGGCGCCGGCCTCAAGGGCTGCCTGGAGGTCCTCCTCGGGCATCGCCGAGACAACGATGATCTTGATGCTTGCCAGCTCGGGGTCATTGCGGATCGCCTTGAGAACATCCATCCCGCTGAGGCCGGGCATCTTGAGGTCAAGAGTCATGACGGCAGGGGAAAAGGTAGCCGCCAGTGCCCCGGCCAGAAATCCATCAGGCGCGACCATCACTTCGTAGCCCTTTCGTTCCAGAGCACGCTTGATCGCCTTGGCCATTGGCGCCTCGTCTTCAACTACCAATACTCGCCGGGAGTACGGCTGGAGTTCCGAAGGCAAAGGGACGCGGTGGTCTCGTAAGAACTCGAGGAAATCACGCATCAAGATACGGTTGTCACCGCGTGTGCCGGGGAGCTGATACGCGGTCAGAAGGTCTGTGTGGATCCAGCGGATCACGGTTCGATAGTTCACTCCGCAGAGTTCGGCAATGTCGCCGGTCGTCAGGTGCTTTTTTCGTTGTTCCCAGGGCATTCGATGCCTCCATTTCAGATTTGCACGTTCGTTCTCGGCTGCTGTTAACGCGAACGACCGACGAATCCAGTTTAACATCCTTTTGGTGACAGACCAGTAAATCAAAAAACTCGCTTGCGGGCTTCTGTTGAAATCCTGGTCGGGAGCAGTGCGAATGAAAGTCAGAAAAACATAGAAAGAATGAAAGTTTAGAAAAAAGGTGTTCCGTATATAATGACACAAGAACAGCAACCATTTTCTTAAGGAGGTCAGGTCCCAATGTCGGTTTCGTTTTCGAGGACGGTCCGGGCGCTTCATTCAACGGACTCTCGTTCGCTGATGGCCGGGATTGTCATAACGTCGGTGGTGTTCGGCCTCTGGTGTTGGTGGTTTGTCGCCGCTGAGGTCCCGGTGTACGAGGTCACCGAGGACGCGTGGATTGAGGCTGTGGACGCGGCCCACCGAACGGCGGCGCCCGTCAGTGGGCGGGTTGTCGAGGCGAACCTGGAAATTGGGCGATGGGTTGAGAAGGGTGATCCCCTGGTTGTACTGTCGGGTCTCCGGGCTGCCCGGCAGCTCTCCAAGGAGATTGAGCGACGAGAAGGCGCCGGAAAGAGGTTGGTTGTCCTCGATTCCATTCGAAAAGTGACGGAAGAGGGAGCGGATGCTGCCCGACTTGGGGATCGCAAAGAACTGGAGCGTGCACGAGCCGACCACCAGGCCGCAGTGGCCGACGGCAGGTTGGCCTCTGCCGAAGTGGAACGTGCTCGTCAGCTTCATGGCGAGGGGTTGGTTTCGGATGCCGATCTTGAACGAGCCGATGCGCGGATGGCTCAGACGAAGGCGATCGTTCTGTCTTGGGAGGCGGAAATTGTCCACCTCGAATCCGAGGTTCGTCGGAACAACAGTGAGCGGTCGAGGGCCTTGGCCGAGATTGACAGCCGGGTAGCGGCGCTCGAGGCCGAAGAGGGGATCGCCGGGCACGGGTCCGCGGAGCTGGCCTCCGAGTTGGAGGAGAGAACCATTAAAGCGCCGATTTCGGGGTGGTTGGGACGGGTGTCGCCGTGCAGGCCGGGATCCGTCTTGATAGCCGGGGACCTGGTGGCAGTGGTGATCCCGGATGGGGACCTCAAGGTCGCTGCCCGTTTTCGAGCCGGGCCGGGCCTTGGCAGGATCGGATCTGGGCAACCCGCCAGGATGCGTCTCGAGGCGCTCCCGTGGATGCGTTTCGGTCAGATCGAGACTCAGGTCGTGAGGGTCGGTCAGGAAACCGTGGATGGTCTCTTGAGCGTTGAATGTCGGCTGCTTTCAGATCATCACCACGGTGCAGACTTGCAGCACGGGATGCAAGGGACCCTTGTGGTTGAGGTCGATCGAATGTCCCCGCTCGAGCTGGTTCTCACCTTGGCCGGAAAACCTCGGGGGCGGCCCGGAGGCGAAAGGACCGCCGCGTTGGCAAGCGGCGAACGGAGATAATTGCATGCCTCCTGTTGGGGCCCGTTGGTTTGTGCCGGAGGTTGTCCAGACTTCAGCGATGGACTGCGGACCGGCCTCCCTCAAGGCGGTTCTCGAAGGTTTCGGCACCCGCGTGAGCTACGGCCGGCTTCGCGAAGCCTGTCAGACCTCGGTTGACGGCACTTCGATCGACACGATCGAGGACTTGTTCTTGGACCTCGGGTTTGATGCCGAGCAGGTGATGTTGCCGCCAGATCATCTTCTGCTCGATGAAGCCAATGCTCTGCCGGCGTTGGTTCTGGTACGGCAACCGAGCGGGGCGGCCCATTTCACGGTTGCGTGGAGGAGGTTCGGATCACTGATTCAGGTCATGGATCCTGCGGTGGGCAGACGGTGGGTACGACGGTCGGATTTCATTCGGGACCTCTTTGTCCATACACAGCCGGTACCGGCAGCCGATTGGCTGGTATGGGCGGGAAGTGAGGATTTCTTGGCGCCGCTTCGTCGTCGAATGAGCGACCTCGGCATTCCGACGGCGGAGGTTCTCCGGATGACAAAAGCCACTTTCCAAGATGGGGGTTGGCGGCCGGTTGCGGCCCTCGATGCGGCAACCCGTTTCGTAACAACCCTTGTCGGGTCGAGGGCGGTTCGGCGCGGCCCCGAAAACGCGGCGCTGATCGAAAAGGTCCTCAAGATGGATCGAGAGGCCCCTGGCGCCGGCGAGAAAATCGTCCCCAAGTCATTCTGGTCTGTCCGGCCATCCCCCCACGATGACGATGGGGTGTTGTTGCGCGGCGCGGTGTTGGTGCGAATTCTGGGGAGAAAGGAAGATGCCGAGAACGCAGACTTCGATCACTTACCGGAGGAGGTCAAGGCAGCCCTGGGCGAAGATCCCGTGAAACCAGGTAGGGAGTTGATCCGGTTGATGTTGGGCGAAGGGTTGTTCGCCCCGTCGATGGTTGTCGCAGGCCTGGTGATCGCCGCAGGCTCGGTGGTCTTCGAAGGCCTACTCTTTCGGGGCCTGATCGACGGCGGCCGACTGTTGGGCCTCGAAGGGCAACGGGTGGCGGCGATTCTCGCACTGATGTTGCTGTTGGCTGTGCGTGCCGGTTTGAAGCTGCCGATTGCAGCCACGGCGCTCCAAATCGGCCGGCGTTTGGAAACCGGTTTGAGAATCGCCTTTTTCGAGAAAGTGCCGCGGCTTCAGGACCGTTACTTCCGCAGCCGCTTGAGATCGGATATGGCTGAAAGAGCCCATATGATCCATGCACTCCACGAGATTCCCGCCCTCTGGACCCAGATTGCAGAGGCAGTGTTCCTTCTGATGGCGCTGACCGCCGGGATTATTTGGCTCGATCCCGAGGGTTTCTGGAAGGTCATAACAATGGCACTGCTTTCGGTTGTGACTCCGATGGCTGCCCAGGGACTTCTCGCTGAGCGTGACCTCCGTGTCCGAACTCATGCCGGGGGCCTCACGCGTTTTTCCCTTGACACCCTTCTTGGTCTGTCCCCAATTCGTTGTCATGGGGCCGAAAGGGCCATCGCCCGCAACCACGAAGCCTTGGTCGTGGACTGGTCGGTGGCTCGTCGTTCGCTCCTCGGTGCGGGGATTTTTGCCGAGGCACTGCTTGCCCTGATGGGTTATGGGTTGATGGTGTGGCTGGTGTGGGGGCGCCTCCTCCGAGGGGGCGAGCCCGGGACAGTTTTGTTATTTGTGTATTGGGGGCTGCGTATTCCGGCTCTGGGGATGCACATCGCGGGCCTGGCCCGCCAGTTGCCCGCGAGACGGAATATCTTTTTGCGACTTCACGAGCTGTTGGTGGCGCCCGATGAGGGTGACACAAAGGCCAATTCGGCGAGCCGGCCTGAGACCGGTGTTGCTTTTCGAATGTCGGATGTTGAGGTTCGTGCCGGCGGTCGGGCGCTGCTTGAGGACGTGGAACTCAAAGTTGAGCCCGGGACCCACATTGCTGTCGTCGGGCCTTCCGGGGCGGGCAAGTCAACCCTGGCGGGGCTGCTTCTCGGGTGGTACAGACCCAGTCGGGGCGAATTCCAAGTCGATGGGGAACAGGTCGACGCAGGGGCTCTGGCCCGCCTTCGGAAAGCGACAGCTTGGGTCGACCCAGAGGTTCGGTTGTGGAACAGAGACCTCCTCGGCAACCTGTGTTATGGGAACCCGGAGGCGAACGGTGTTGCAGGCGTCATCAGTTCGTGTGGTCTTCTTCCGGTACTCGAAGATCGGGCTCTCGGATTGAAAACGCCCCTGGGTGAAGGAGGGACGTTGGTTTCGGGAGGGGAGGGGCAGCGAATTCGGCTTGCCCGCGCGATGCTCAGGAAAGACGTACGAATGGTCATCCTGGATGAAGCATTCCGTGGCCTCCATCGATCTGAGCGCCAACGGTTGCTGGCCCAGGCGCGGCAAAGGTGGGAAAAGGCCACGCTTGTCTTCGTGACACACGACATCACCGAAAGCCTGCAATTTGACAGAGTCCTCGTTCTCGAGAAAGGCAGGATTGTCCAGGATGGCTGCCCGGAGGAGTTGGCCGGTTCCAGTGAAGGCTCGTTCAGCCGGATGCTGCAGGCACAAAAGCTTGCGAACCAACAGTTGTGGAAAGGTCCGGCGTGGCGTCGACTCAGCCTTGACGAAAGTGGGCTTTCAGATGCGGTGTGAGCCGTCGGATCTCGCATGGCCGGAAGAGAGGCTCGGAGAAGGACTCGAAGCGTTGCTGGGGGCAAGTGGCCTCAAGGGGCGTTGCCGACCGGTCATAAGTCCCGGCAACGGTGATGACTCGGTTGTCGCGCGGCGTTTGGCGGAGGCGATGCCGTCGAGCCTGGAGATCGAAAGTGTGGTGGCCTCGTATGACGAAGTTGAGGGTCTTCTTGTTCATGGTGGGCCGCTGATTGTTCGTTCCAGGGAGGGGGAGCACGCAGGATTCTTACTGTTCCTTGGTTCGCGAGGGCGGTATTGCCGTGTGATCGGACCGGATCATCGGATTCACCGGGTCAAGGCGGCTGTGATCCGGAGTCTTCTGTGCGCTGGTCTCGAGGCGCCGATCATTGAAGCCTCCGAAAGCCTATTCACGAGCAAAGGGTTCTCCGAACGGCGCCGGCGCAGGGCAGAGAACGCCCTCCTCTCGGCTTCACTCCAGGGCGAGAGGATTGGTGGAATCTGGATGGTGAGGTCTGAGCCGGGGAGTTCCTTCCTTGGTCGCCTTCGTCGACGGAGTGTGCCGGCGCGGGTCGCGGCCATTACATTGGCCCACATCGGCCAGTTTGCGTTCGTGGTCGCATCGTGGTGGTTGATCGGCCGGGGAGTTCTCGGCGGTCACTTCGATCAAGGTTGGCTGAGGGCGTGGGCTTTGATGCTTCTCACCCTTGTCCTGCTCCGGGTGAGCACCGTGTGGATGCAGGGAAAGCTGGCGATCGATCTCAGCGAGCTGCTCAAACTGCGCCTTCTGCGAGGGTTGATGCGTCTTGACCTCGACACAACACGTCATCTCGGGGCGGGTCGTTTCTTGAGTTGGGCGATCGAGTCGGCCGCGGTCCAGGATCTGGTACTTGAGGGTGCCTCCCTCGCTCTTCTCGCGATGATTGAAATCGTTCTCACATTGGGGATTCTCGCAATCGGAGCCGCAGGAATGGCACATGTGGGCGCTTTTGTTCTGTGGTTCGTCGTGGTATTGCCCCTCGCTTGGGGTCTTTACCGGTCAAAGGGTCGACAAACCGAAGAGCGACTTCGTTTGACCCACGAGCTGACCGAGCGCATGGTCGGCCACCGGACCCGGCTTGCCCAGCAACGACCCGAAGATTGGCATGAAGGTGAGGACGAGGTGTTGGGCGCTTATCTCCAGGCGTCGAGCATGCAGGATCGATGGGCCTCATGGATGGAGGTAGTCGGCATCGGGTGGCAGATCGTGGCGGTAACGGCGTTGCTGCCGGCCTTCGTCATGGGGGACGGCTCTGAGGGGAAGATGGCCGTGGCGGTTGGCGGCATCATTCTCGGTGAGAGGGCACTGGTCACCTTCGGAAGAGGGATCGCACGCCTCAGTGACGCGATGATCGCCTGGAAACGGGTCGGGCCGATCTTTGATGCTGCCGCTTCGGGTCCGAGCGGAGGCCCGACCCAAACTGGGGGTGAAACTCCCAGCCGGCTGCCGGAGGAGCCTGCCGCAGGTTCGCCGGTCATTCTTGCCAGAAATCTTTCGTATCAAGGGGAGGGGAGGATGCATCCGGTTCTGGATCGAGTAGACCTCACCGTCTCTTCAGGGGATCGGGTGCTGCTGGAGGGCCCTTCGGGAAGCGGAAAGTCGACCCTCGCGGCCCTGCTTGCGGCGCTTCGGCTCCCCGACGGGGGGGTGCTGTTGGTCAACGGGATGGATTACGCATCGCGTGGAGCCACGGACTGGGGCCGACAGGTCGCGGTTGCGCCCCAGTTTGGAGAAAACCATCTTTTCTCAGAGACTTTGGCCTTCAACCTCCTGATGGGTCGGGATTGGCCGGCGAAGGAAGACGATCTTTGCAAAGCGGAAAGCCTCTGTCAGGAACTGGGATTGGGAGAACTCCTCGAAAAGATGCCTTCAGGAATTCACCAGATGGTGGGTGATACCGGCTGGCAGCTCTCGCACGGCGAACGGAGCCGGGTTTTCGTTGCACGAGCTCTGCTCCAAGACCCCGAAATCGTCGTGCTCGACGAAAGCCTGGGACCCCTCGATCCCGAAAACCGGCTCGCCGTGATGGCGTGTGTTGAGCGGCATGCTCGGACGCTTGTTGTTATTGCTCATCCTTGAGTTCTCGTGTGAAAAGGGGGATTTACCGCCCGACTTGATGATCTAGCCCAGCCTGTTGGCATCAGTGTCAGGTCAGGCCTGCTAGGCAGCCGGGCAGGTTGACGGTGGCGGTGTTGAGGTATCCCGGCTCCGGCATGTTTTTCCTTTAAAGGGTGCGGCCACGATAGGTTGTTTGGCAAGCGATGACTCGTAGAGGATCACTAATCCCGCAAGCCGCCAGGGGTTATGGAGTCGAGATACTGTGATTTGGCATGGGTTAAGAATGTCTTAAAATCCTCGAAACCAGAAAAGGCCAGCAAAAGCTAATAATCCTTGACAAGATCAACAAAGAGAAATATAACACCTAGGGTGAAAATAGATATTTTCATCTAAGGGATGGATTGACAATTCACGTTTCCTTTTGTTACGGAGTAATAATATGTACAAACAACCAAGACTGTTCATCATCCTGGGTTTGGCCGGTGTGCTCGTAGCGCCAGCCCTTTCCGGTGCCATCGAGCTTCACGTTACAACCGACGTTGTGACTCTCGAAGGTGTCACGCTCGGTGGTGAGGTCGCCATAGCCTGGGCAGGGAAGACCCATGGAGTCGTCCCGTTCTCCTCATGGGATACCTCCGTCATCTGTGACGATGACCGCGATGGCACTATCGTCTTGTCCGGCCTCAAGCCGGCAGCCCTTGGGGGTTCAATATGGGCGATCGCTGACATCACCTCGGGAATTGCCGCCGCCTATCACCTCCGGGGTTCCTTAGGCACAACCGTCAATATCACCCAACAAGCGCTTGAATCCGGCGGGACCCTCGAGCCTTCACAGACCATCTCCGCCCCAGGAGGCAGGGTATCCCTCCTTCTCGTACGCCCTGGAGTCGGGGCATGGCACACCGAAGTCTACGACGGTACCGAAAACGATCATGACGGCGCCCAGGATCACATCGTGATGACCAAAGCCGCACTGCTCGCCCCGGCCGGCAGAGCGCCCAGCGCACCCGCATCGACCCAAACACACGATGTCGTCATCGGCCTGGATTCCAGGGGCATGATCGTCACCATCACCACCATTTCTTGAGGGGGCTGAAATGAAATCTCAAAGACTCACAACTGCTCTGTTCTCGATTGCTTGCCTCATCCTCATCGCTACCACTCCTCTCAATGCCTCAGACCATCCAACCCTAGCCCGGGGCTCAGCGCCCGGCACCTTGTCCTCGGGACCCGGCCTCGACACCGTCAACCTGTTCAACGGCAGCCTGAGCATGAGCGTGCCGCTAGGCGTCCGCTATCCCGTCAGCGAACACTTGAGCTACGGATTCACCCTCTACTACTCTTCGAGAGTCTGGGATTACGAACTGATCGAAAACTACAACTACTGTTACCTCAACGATCCCGACCCACCGGGTTTTTGCACGGAGGCCCAACTCTCCAAGGATTTCAACGCCGGGCCTGGATGGCGAATCTCCTTCGGGGAATTGAAGTGGTCCAGAAGGCAAATCGACGGATCTTCGACCGATGTCTGGACCTACGTCGCCCCCGACGGGAGCGAGCACCCCTTCTATGAGACCTTGCACGAAGGCGACGGCAACCAACAGGCTGGATATTCCTATACCCGGGACAACAACTACCTTCGGATGACCGAACAAGGCACCGAGCGAATGATTGAGTTTCCCGACGGGACTCGCCACTTTTTCAGAGATTTCGATCCCGAAGCCGGCCAGTACGGGCAGGACTGGCGCCTCTGGAAAATGAAAGACCGTTGGGACAACTGGGTGCAAATCGTCTACGAGACCACCGAAGGGCCTCCCGGCGACTACATCGAAACCTGGACCATCGATGACAGCCACGATCGCAGCCATACGCTGATCTTCAAATTCGACGACAACAGTACGGGTGGTTCAAGCGTTCAATCCGTCATCCCAGGCATCGGCCGGAAACACCTGATTGCCGCCCATCTCGCGGCCCCCCATGGTCACACCGCGGACTACTTCTTCGTCTACGACTCCTCAATGATCCCCGTTACCTGCAAGGATGACAGCACAACCACACCGCTTGTTCTGACGGACGTTTCCATGCTCAAGAGAATCGTGATGCCCAACGGTGACGGATCCGATTGGCCCAGCGGTCCGGCGTCCTATTGCGATACAGGGCCCTGCGAGGAGTTTCAAGTCAGCTCCTACACAGCCGGCGACTTCTCACCGGCGTGGAAATGCTGGGGGAATACCGGCCAGGAACACCATGGCCGGCCCAACGAACAACCGGGCGTCATCAAGAGCCTTCGCCTGCCGACCGGCGGCTTGACTGAATGGACCTATGAAAACTGGCAGTTCCCGACGGAAGCGGGCCAGCATCAGGTCATCCTGGCCGACGCCACGGGGGTCGACAAAAAAACCGTCTATTCCGACAACGACAGCTTCGGGGCGATATGGGACTACACGCCGGACCCGCTCGTTGTCCCTGGTGACTACTTGGTCGTCAACAAGTTGACCGACCCCGAGGGCAACGACAGCCAGTACTACTTCAGGACGAAGGCGAGCCAGAGCGGGTCTGACTGGTCGGGCTGGGACTTCGGGCTGCCGTTTCGCGCAGACCGTTCAGATCCCTTCGGCTTTGGGACCAAGATGTCCTCGCAGCACTACCAGGGCAGCGTTGCATCCGGGCACCTGCTCCGGACCAACTGGGTCGTCTACAACCGCGACGTTCTGCCGGACCTCCTCATCGGGTACGAGAGGCTTCCGCAGGACTGGTACAACACCAACCGCCGAGTCCGGCGTCGGCTTACGACCCACGGCTCAGGCACATCGACATACACGCTGACCGGCCTTGGAGATTTTGACGGCATCGGACATTTCAGACGACGCCAGAAAAAGGGGACTCTTCCAACCGATGACACCACCATGATTGTCGTCACCAGCTACAACCCGGAGCAATACCAGTACAACGTTGACGCCGGCAATAACACTGCAAGCGGGGGCTTTGTGCCCTGGAATGTCGGCGCCCCATGGATCTTGAACACCTACGAATTCATCAGGCCAAACCGGAAAACCGGCGCCAATGAAGTAACCAAGCGCCTCTATTGCTTTGATTCAGACACCGGCGCGCTGGAACGAGCTCGAATCCTCCAAGCCAAGAGTCAGGCTCTGAGGGCCGATGACATCATCGTCGAATTCGAACGAGATAACCTGGGCATGGGCAACCTCATTGAAGAACGGCACTATGGGGCCGACAGCCAGGGCTTGGACGACGGTGATTTTTGCGATCCCAGTTTTGAGCTTCCCTCTGTACCGGTTTTCCAAATTGGTTACGAGTGGCAGTACGGGGCCAGCAAACAGTCATACTTTGAAGACCCCTACACCGGTTTCAACACAGGCTTCTACCTCCAAGACTCCGAAATCGATCCCAACACCGGCCTCGTGACAAAGGAAACCGACACGTCAGGCTACTGGACCGAGACCACCTACGATGCACTTGCACGCCCGACCGAGGTCGAAACCGCGAATGCTGCACGGATCGAGTTCGAATACTTCCCAGCCACCGGCCAACCGGGAGAATCTTTCATCCGAAGAAAGGTATTCACCGTTACAAAAGACAATGCCGATACCACCATCTTGGGAAGGACCCGGACCTTTTTTGATGGTCTTGGAAAAATCGTCAAAGAAAAGCGCCTGGTCGCCAACGCCCAGTGGGTCGAGCGCCAGACCCAATACACCGATTCCGGGCGGCTTGACCGGGTTTCCACCTGGGGTGCCGTCGGAAGTCCGACCGGCTGGACAGCGTACGAAAACTACGACCGCTGGGGACGCCCGGAGTTGATCATACCTCCCGACGGCATCGAGCATCCAGAGCATATCGTAACCCTCGATTACACCGATGTTTCAAGCGTCGCACGAACTGTCAACATCGGAACCAGCCGTCATCCAACGACCGGCGAAGTTCAGGAGACCCAGTCAACCACAACTGAACACTACGACAGTCACGGCGCCTTAAGAAAGGTCACCGAACCCTCGGGCGCCGGTGGCGCAACTCAGGATTGGTTCTACGACTACGATGTGCATGGGAATCTCGCGACGGTCACCGGCGGCGTGCAGACTCGAACCTTCACCTACGATGGTCTCGGTTTCTTGCGCTCGGAAGATATCCCGGAACGTGAAGGCCCGATAACCTACGAGGAATACGACCCCTTTGGCAATGTACTGGCCATGACGGAAAACGAATCCAGATCCCGAGGGAAGACCTTTGTCTACGATTCGATGAACCGGCTGTTGGCGGTCTACAGCGGGGGACTTTTGGCAAAAGAGTACGACTACTGGCCGACAACGGGGGGCAGCGGTTGGAACCAGGGCCGTTTGAACTCAGCGACGCGACATATCGACCCCAACGGCGGCGATGGCCGGGATATCGTTCGGGCTTTTGACTACGGGGGCGTCGGTGGAAACGTCTCCAAAGTGACAACCAGTTTTGCACCCCCGAACCAACCACCATATTTTTCATTCGTCCAGGATTACACCTGGGATGATCTTGGAAACCTGAAGACTCTAGGTTACCCCCGCCTCGACGGCGTCGATCAGAGGGTCGTTACCCACACCTATGACCGGGGGTGGCTTGAGGGCGTCTCAGACGATTGGGGCACGACCTACATTTCCGATATCGACTACCATATGAACGGCATGGTCTCGTTCGTGACTCACGGAAACGGCGTGGGCGACCAGACGCTCATCGCCGCAAACGGTATCGCACGGCCGACCGAGATCAATGCCGCTTTAGGCGGCGCCTATTGGACCACAGGACAGATCGGCTACGATGGTGCAGGAAACATCACGAGTATGGGCAGCGATTCATTCATCTATGACGGCGTCAGTCGGTTGAAGTCCTCCAGGCAGGCCTACGAGCTCGAAAGTAGAACCAACGATTTCGTCTATGACATCTACGGTAACCTGACCCGGGAAACCGAGACCATCACGATCATTGGCCGGTCGCCGGAATCGACTGTGACCGAGTTTCCCGCCTTTGCCGCTACCAACCGCCTTGTGGGCGAAAACTACGATTACCACGGACAACAGACCAGCTTGTTTCGAGACGATGTAAAGACCCTTGTGCCCTGCTGGAATTTTCACTTTGAGGAGATAACTCAGATCGGCGACAGCAATACGGGGAAATGGCTCTACGACGCCGATTCCGAGCGCGTTGCGGAGGACGGCCGGTACTTCATCCGAGATCTCGACGGGAAGGTCCTCGCCGAGTTTGAGTGGGGAACCTGGAAACGGGACTACATCTACAGGGGATCCCAGATGGTGGCGATCCAGGATTCAACCGATGGTCTCTCGCATTTTCACCTGGACCATCTGGGCTCACCTCGAATGGTCACTGACTCGGCCGGCTTCAAGATCGCCCTGCATGACTACGGCCCCTTCGGCGCTGAGATCTCCAACCCCTACCAAGACACAATCACCAAGAAATACACCAGTCATGAGCGGGACAACCCCAGCGTTCCTGGAACCAAGTATGACCTGGATTATATGCATGCCCGGTACTATTCGCCCTGGCAGCATCGGTTTTTGTCGGTCGACCCGATCGGTGGGGACCCCCGGCAGCCTCAGAGCTGGAATGCGTTTTCTTATGTTTTGAACAACCCGATTAATCTGGTGGATCCTTATGGGATGGTGCCCTACATCCCGGATCTTTGGTTTTCATTCTTCGGAACGTTCGGCGGGGAAATCGATGTCAACGCCAAGGAATATAGGAACAGGCTTCGGGGCGGATACCTTTCAAACGAGGTTAACGGGGCTTTTTCGTTATGGGAGTCATGGAAGAACCGGTTTGATGAGGGGTTATCGTTCGATAGTCCATACCTCTCTGCGACACTTGTTGGTTCGGGAGCGTATAGGCTTCAGAAATATTTGGGAATCGCGAATACTGCACGGACGGCAATTCTTGCGGAGATTGCCGTCCAGGCACAGATCGCAGCTGCCGGTGGTGCTGCCGAGGGTATCGCGACCGGGTTCGCAACAACAGGCTTGACTGCTGGCTCGGTGGGTTTCATGGTGGTTGGTTCTTTGACTGCCGGGGTGACCCTTGGCAACGCGGCACGCAATCATCTTATCCCAGGAAATGCGAACCGCTGGTACGGTAAAAAGCTCCTCGTCGCCAGCGACTTCTGGGGCCTGACCGGTGGAATCACGAGGGCCCAAGATTTGTACTATTCGGTGAGGAACTGAGGCTATGCGTTTGATCCCCCCTTCTCAATCTACACCTCTGGGAGACGAAGGTGTCGGAGAACTGTACCCTCTTCCTATCCCATTTCTGGTCCGAAACGGGTTCGGATTAGTTGCATTATCAGTACTGCTGTTGTTGCTTCCAGGTGCGGCCCTTTCGATGCTGGTGAACGCACTATTGAACAAATTCTCAATGTCACTTCTTGGCATACCCCTTCTAATTCCTTGGTTTTCTTTTCATCTCGTTCTTGGGGGCTCGCTGGCTGCGTTTCCGGCACTGCTGCTCGTCTTTAGGGAGACGAGTAGATTCGTCATAACATCGATCCTGGAACTCGAGCGAAGAGGGGAGCTCGCTGCCGCCCAAGGCCTTGCTAGGGCCCATCATAGGCAGATTTGGTTTCGACACTGGAAGAAATTCCCTGAGTTTCGCCGCTTCGTGATTGGGAATGACCTCTGCGAACCAAGCACGAAATACAGAGAGTATCAAGAAAGATTTTCCATCGGTGACAGGTCAGACACTTCCGACACTTCTTGATTAATCAGCCCAGGGGCAGACGCCCCTGATCTATAGGGGACAGAAATTTATCTTCGGTGCCAGGCTTTAGGACCTTAGGAAGTGGATGCCCAAGCCCGAAAAGTAGTACCACCTTAAGGTTGAGGGTCGACGCTTTTGGTGGGTGCCACCCTTCACAACTTCACAACCTTGAATTGGCGGACATCCGTGCCAGGTCCGTCCTTCCCGGCTTTGTGAGATCGGCAAGTCATTTCGTTATCAATAAACATGAGTGCCAGGTCCGCAGAACCGTAGTTACTGAAACTTCATCGGTGACAGGCCAGACCCTTCCGAAAATAGGCGCCGGTCACGCCATTCCGTCATTATTTGCATCCGTGCCAGCTCAGTCAGTCAGGGTGGTGGGAGCAGTGGTCTACCGGGATGGGCGCGGGTGTTTCGGCACAAGCTTCTTCACCCGGTCTCCGAGTCCAACAGAGTCAGCAATCGTCCACCATTTCTTTTCTGCCGTCGCGACGTAGGTGCCGGGCTGCAGGTAGATGAAGAGTTCGAGGTCGCCCCAGTCGTTCAAGTCGGGTTTTCGACGCGTGGTGAGCAGCTCACGCAAGTAGGCCCCGTAAATACGGCAGTAAGGGTCGAGGTCTTGTCGTGCCAAGAATGTGTCTTCAGATTGAAGGTCTATCTTGCTCGTGCCGAAGAGCCGGTACCGCTTGCACAGGCCGGTCAAAAACACCTCCTCGATGAACTCGGACGAAGCGAGAAACGCTCGGAGCTTGTCACGGTTTGGTTTTTCAACGACCGGCGCCTGAGTGCCCGCTTCGACCGAAGCTTTGTAGCCGGGCACGAGGTGCTCACAGACCTTGATGATATCGGACTTGAAGGCCTCGTAGTGCTGCGCTTTGGCTGCAGCGGCGATAGAGGGCTGGGCCTTTCTCACTACTCGGTCATCGAAATCAGAGACCCCCCTCAGGAGCTCTACCTCAGAAGTCGCCTGCGCGAGCGCCTTTGCGCCGTCAAGCCATATTTTGTCGAGTGCTGGCGGGCGCCTTTCGATCACGGCGGCGAGATGCACCTCCGGGTCGGCAGCCATTCCATCGCCATACGTGACGATGGCCTTGGCGGCATCACGGCGGGAATCCCACTCGTTCGGCGAGACGCCCGCGAGGATCTCGAGCATGTTAATCGGTGTAGCCCAGAGCTTCTCTCCGGGTCCCGTGACATCTTCGATCAGTAATGCGCCGGATCCCAAGTAATAGAAGACATTAAAGATAGGTGCGATAGGTGCCACTGATCACAACCTCACAACTCCCTTGGGAAACTACCGCGGGGCGTGTACTGGAAATGACGACAGAAAAGGCGGCCAGGTGTCGAACCCGGGGTGGTAGAATGTACTTATCCCGTCCGCGCTGTGGAGGTCAGAACCATGGCGCGATCACCCCGATTGTTCATTCCAGGAGGCGTCTACCACGTTTACTGCCGAGTTGCGCGCAGTGAGAAGGTCTTTGAAAACCCCGGGGAAGCTCAGCATTTCGTTGATACCGTCAAAGATGTGAAACGACTTCACGGTTTCAAAATCTTGGCATTCTGTTTGATGCATACGCACTACCATATCGTGATCCAAACCAGTGAGATTCCCCTTTGGCGAAGCATGGCTCGGATCCAAAGTAGGGTTGCTCGAGGATTCAATAGCCGACATCGGTTTTTGGGGCGCCTCTGGCAGAGTCGATACAAAGCCCGGTTGGTTCGAACTCAGCAATACTATGAGCAGCTTCTTGCATATGTTCATCTGAATCCGGTTGCGGCAGGTCTTGTCGCCGATCCCTCTGATTTTCCTTGGTGCGATCATGCCGCCTTGTTGGGTCGAAAAGCCCCACACCTTTGTGACGTTGGCCCCGCGTTGAGAGGGTTTGGCGAGACCTTGGCTCTTGCGCGAGCCGCGTACCTTTCGCGGATCCGGGTGGTCGCGGAAGAACGTTGGATGCGGGCTGGCGTCCGGGATCTACCATGGTGGTCAGAGGTTTCGAATGACGATTTGCTTGCCGAGATCGCGGGTCATCCCGGGGCAGAGGATTTCACTGGGATGCCGGTAGAATTCGATCCTCCCGATTGTCTTGAGCTGGCACAGATCGCTAAAGAGGTTTGCCGGCCGTCACCATTCGGAGTCCAAGACCTAAACGGTCGATCGAGAGGCAAGGAACTGGCAGCCTTACGAAAGAGATTTGCATCGCTGGCAGTTGAGCAATACAGCCATGCTGTACGGGATGTAGCAACGTTCCTTGGGAAACATCCAGGCTCGGTCAGCCGGTGGATCGAAACACCAACAAGAACTGAGCGTCTTGGACCGCAGAACCATGACATTGCCTAACGCCACGTCCTTCCGGAGGCGCCGAGTTGTGAGGTTGTGATCAGTGGCACCCAGAAGGTTGTGATCAGTGGCACCCAGAAGGGTGATCAGTGGCACCCAGAAGGCACCCAGAAGGGCACCCAGAAGGACGACCCTGAGTTTGCCGCCAGGGCCGCGGAACATCCTGCATTCGAACAATGGCCGCTGGTCGTTGTCGTCGATGACGCCGCAAAGGCGACAGCGACGACGGCGGCATTCTTGTGGACCA
>Ga0164318_10000847_pt1 | contig 25338 bp, 20 predicted proteins | sample GuaBasSedimGuay9_FD_113734 | JGI IMG/M metagenome (GOLD analysis project Ga0164318, IMG submission 113734) | Subseafloor sediment microbial communities from Guaymas Basin, Gulf of California, Mexico - Guay9, Core 4571-4, 0-3 cm | ecosystem: Environmental > Aquatic > Marine > Hydrothermal vents...
GTATTGGTGAAGCAGGTCCCTGATACTACTGAGGTAAAACTCGACCCCAAGACGGGGAACCTAATCCGGGAGGGTATTGAAAGCATCATTAACCCGGATGACAGGCATGCCATTGAGGCTGCCGTGACCTTGAAAGAGAAGCATGGCGGGAAGGTGACGGCCATTTCAATGGGTCCGCCACAGGCCATTGACGCCATATCAGAGGCCATGGGAATGGGTGTTGACCGAGGTATACTCCTTTCTGATAAGGCATTTGCAGGGGCAGATACCTGGGCCACGTCCTTTACCCTTGGCAAGGCCATAGAAAAGGTGGGAGGTTTCGATCTCATTATTTGTGGTCGGCAGGCCATTGATGGGGATACTGCTCAGATAGGCCCACAGGTCGCGGACTATCTGAACATACCTCAGGTAACATACGTATTCGGAATAGAAGAGATAGGGGAAGATTTTATCACTGTGAAGCGCCGGTTGGAGGATGGATTTGAAAGGATTCAGTGCCCTATGCCTGCATTGATAACAGTGATTGGGGAGCTAAATGAACCGCGCTATGCAATGGTGGATCGCTTGCTGGATGCCTGCAAAGAGAAGGCCCCGATTGAGATTTGGAATGCAGCGGACTTGGGCGTGCAGGTCAGCGAGGTTGGACTTTCAGGATCACTTACACAGGTAATCAAGACCTTTGCCCCAAAAACGGAAAGACAGGGGCAAATTTTGGAAGGTGATGTACCGAGAGTGGTTAATGAGCTGCTAGGCAAATTGAAGGAGAATAGGCTGATTTGATTTAGGCCCAAGGCATGAGGCGTGAGGCTAGGGGCAAAACTAATCGCCAGGTAATAGAAAGTAAATGGCAAAAGGATAAATTAAAAAGAAGACAAAGCTTCTAATGCCGAAAGCCCAAAGCCTAAAGCCCAAAGCCTAAAGCCTAGTGCCTAATACACAAAGGAGATATAGGTATGGCAGTATGGGTTGAAGTTGATCTCTGTAATGGGTGTAAACGTTGCGTTCGTGCATGTCCGTATGGGGCAATGGAGTTCGTGGATAATGTAGCACATGTAACAGAGCGATGTACCTCGTGCGGTGCATGCCTTGAGGTGTGCAAGCCCCAGGCAATCAAGACCGATATGAAACCCAAGGAGATTCCTGATTTCAGTGACAGGAAAGGTGTCTGGGTGTTTGCAGAGCAGCGTGGTGGAGAGCTTAAACGTGTATCTCTTGAATTGCTTGGTAAAGCTCAGGAACTGGCAGCTGATTTGGACCAAGAAGTGGCAGCTGTGTTGCTTGGGCACAATGTCTCGGGTCTGTGTGACAAACTCGCTGAATACGGGGCTGAGAAGATATACTTGGCTGATCATCCTGAGTTAGAAAAATTTCGGACCTTAACATACACAGACGTACTGGAATCCCTGATAAATGAATACAAGCCGAATATCCTGCTCATGGGAGCTACTCACATAGGCCGTGACCTGGCCCCCAGAGTGTCCCGAAGAGTAGGGGTAGGGCTTACGGCGGACTGTACCGAACTAAGTATTGATCCGCAGGAGAAGATTCTCCTTCAGACCAGGCCTGCTTTTGGCGGAAATGTTATGGCTACCATCGCAAATCGCTATTCAAGGCCTCAGATGGCCACGGTGCGCCCCGGTGTAATGGAGGCAAAGAGAAAGCAGGTAGATGCCCAGATCATCAGTCACGAAGTTAAATTGTCTGCCAAGGGACTTGAGACAAAGATCCTGGAGTCGGTAAGGGAAGAGAAAAAAGGGGTTGATCTAGCAGAGGCCAAGGTGATTGTGGCAGGGGGCCGTGGCGTGGGAGATGCCAAAGGTTTCAAAAAATTGGAAGAACTGGCCCAACTGCTTGGAGGAGAGGTCGCCGGTACCCGTGTGGCAGTTGAAGAAGGCTGGATACCTCAAGAGCGGCAAATAGGTCAGACAGGGCAAACTGTAAGACCTGAGCTATACATAGCTTGCGGCATTTCAGGAGCAATACAACACAGGGCTGGAATGATGAATTCGAGATACGTAATAGCAGTGAACAAAGATCCCAGGGCACCCATATTCCAGGTCTCTGACTGGGGGATCGTGGGAGATCTTCATGAAGTTATCCCTGAAATGATCAGCCGATTAAAAGAGCAACAGTAGAGGTGGAGGAACGCATGTTAAGATCTAATCCAGAGGAGTTAATCAGAAAGACAATGGCCAAGTTTGTGGATACTGAGCTGATTCCACGGGCCCAAGAGATAGATGAAAAGGGCGAGTTCCCCATGGAAATGTTCCAAAAAATAGGAAAGATGAAGGTCTTTGGAATCAGATACCCCAAAAATAAAGGTGGGAGCGGCGGGAATACAACCCTTTTTTGTATTATATGCGAGGAACTGGCCAGGGGACTCATGAGTGTGGCCGCCATCACGGCAATGCAGTGCTTGATGGGCACAAATTTTCTCTTTCATTACGGAACCGAGGAGATGCACGAAAAGTACTTTCTGCCAGCAATGAGGGGGGAGAAGGTGGCCTGCTTCTGCCTCACCGAACCTGAGGCAGGTTCTGACCTAGGCAACGTGAGCACCCTAGCCACCAAGACAGAGGATGGCTTTATTATAAATGGTATGAAAACTTGGGTTACCAATGGCCCGGTAGCAGATTTTTTTACCGTACTATGTCAGACTGATCCATCCAAGAAGCTCAGAGGACTTAACTTCTTTTTTATTCCGAAAGAGACGCCTGGAATTTCAGTGAGCAAACCTTTTGACATGCTTGGCACAAGGACCTCAAAACTCTCGGAACTAGCCTTGACAAACGTTAAAATACCCCAGCATTACAGGTTGGGTGGTGAAGGCCAAGGGCTCAACAACCTTCTCTCAATCCTTGCCGAGATCAGAGCGATGACAGCAGCTCTTGCTATTGGACTTCAAAGGGCAGCACTTGCGGATTCTATCCGCTATGCCCACGAACGCGTCCAATTTGGAAGACCCATTGCCAAGTATCAGTTGATTCAGGCAAAGATAGGCCAAATGGCAACCAATCTGGAAGCCTCGAAGCTGTTGACTTACAGAGCAACTAACATGATCGACAATAACATTTCGTGCTTGAAGGAGGCTTCAATGGCCAAATACTTTGCTACAGAGGCGGCGTGTTTTGCTGGCGACGAGGTCACGCGGATTTTCGGGGCATACGGCTATTCCATGGAGTACAGCGCACAGAGATATTATAGAGATAATAGGTTCCTACTTTATGGTGGAGGCACTCACGAAATCCTGCTGACTAACATTGCTAGGTGGGCGGGTCTATAGAAACTTTAGGTTTTGATCTCAGGAGGGGTGAGTGGACCTTTTCAAAGAAGCTCCTGAGAGGAAGTCTCTTGGTCAGTTCGTTTATGAAGAGCTCAAAGGAGCGATAATCAATGGGAAGCTGCCCCCTGGGCAGAGGATAGCTGAAAGCCGAGTGGCCCAGGCCATGAAGATAAGCCGCACCCCTGTGCGAGAGGCCTTCCACAAGCTGGAGAGAGAAGGATGGATCGAGCACTTGCCTAACAGCGGATTCTTTGTGGCAGGCCTAAGCAGGGAAGATGTGGAAGACACGTTTGGGATAAGAGCAGCGCTCGAGAGCTATGCGGCCCGGCTGGCCGCCCTTCGCCACACCGCTGATGATCTTGCCTCCCTTGAGACAAAGATTCAGGAATATCAAGAGCACATGGAAAAGGGCGATATAGAGGCTCTGTTCCGCATAAACACTGAATTTCATGACCTCCTATACACATTGAGCCGCAGCCCCAAGCTTATTAAAATGATAAATGACGTAAGGGATCAGATCTATCGGTATCGCAGGGTGATTCTCAGGGTTAAGGGGATGGCGAGGCGTAGCAACGAAGACCACAAGGCAATGTTAAAATACATTAGAAAACGGAATGCCGAGAAGGTTGAGGCCCTTGTCAAGGAACACGTTCTGAGGGGTCAGGAGGTTGTGCTTAGGCAATTTGATAAGGGAAATATAACCTAGGCATCGAGGGCGTCAGGCTTAGGATATGAAGCACAAGGTTTACGGTTTAAGGCGTAAGCCATAAAGGACCAAGGAAGGAGAAAGGGAGAAATGGCTGAGAGAAAGGTAAGAGTGTTGCTGGCTAAGCCGGGCTTGGATGGGCATGATAGGGGTGCGAAAGTCGTGGCCCATGCACTGCGCGAGGCCGGAATGGAGGTGATCTACACCGGACTCCATCAGACAGTTCCAAGCATAGTTAACCAGGCCATTCAGGAAGATGTGGATGTAATCGGTCTTTCCATCATGTCAGGAGCCCATATCCCTATTTGTAGGAAGTTGATGGAACTTGTCAAAGAAAAGGGAATTGAGGATAAATTGATTGTCGTGGGAGGTGTGATCCCAAGCAGAGACATTCCTATCCTCAAAGAAATGGGTGTGGACGGAGTGTTCCCTGGCGGGAGCTACTTCAAGGACATAGTTGAGTTTATCCAAGAGAACGTAAAAAAGTAGCGAAAAAAGGAGATAGCCATGGGAGTAGCAACATATATAAAGGATGAAAAGGATGCCATTAAAGAGGTTATCCTCCAGTCTGGTATCAAGGTTAAGGCCGTATATACGCCAGAGGATCTTGAGCGCATAGGGTTTGACTATGAAAAGGATCTAGGTGACCCGGGAGAGTTTCCCTTTACCCGTGCTCTTTATCCTCTTGGATACAGAAGTCGCAATTGGACTACTCGTCAGTATACCGGGTTTGGAACGCCAGAGGAGACAAATGAAAGGTTTAAACTGATGATATCCCATGGCCAAACCGGTTTGAACGTGGCGTTCGACCTGCCCACACAGATGGGATATGACTCCGATGATCCAATGGCAGAGGGAGAGGTGGGCCGGGTGGGAATGGCTGTCGATTCCCTTAAGGACTTCGAAATCGCCTTCAAGGATATAGAGCTGGATAAGATAGGAACCGGACTAACAATAAATGCGGTAGCCTCTGTAATGCTTGCCATGTATCAATCGGTTGCCGAGAAATTCGGGTACAAGAAGGAGGTGATCTCGGCTACCCCTCAGAATGATATCTTGAAGGAAATGGTGGGCAGGGGGGCATGGATATACCCGGTGGAGCCTTCGGTTAGGTTGATAGGAGATACTATTGAGTATTCCATGAAAGAACTGCCCAGATGTAATCCTGTATCTGTATGTGGATATCATATCCGCGAGTCAGGTTGCACTCCTGCTCAGGAAATCGCCTATGCCTTCGAGATTGCCTTTGCGTACATTGATAACGTGGTGGCTAGGGGTTACAAGGCAGAAGAGTTTGTAGGACGTTTTTCCTTTAACCTCAATATATACGGGAACCTGTGGGAAAACGTGGCCAAATTCAGGGCAGCGCGAAAACTGTGGGCCAAGCTCTTGAGAGAGCGATATGGTGTGCAGAACAAGCGGGCCCTCTTTCTCCGTGGTATCTTTGGTGGAGGGGGTTCTGGGATGACAAAACAGCAACCTGAAAACAATATAATTAGGGGGGCATACTATGCTCTCACCGCGGCCTTATCAGGAGCTCAAACCACGGCTCTCTGCTCTTTTGACGAGGCATACACTATTCCTACTAAGCGTGCTGCACTCCTTTCACTCAGGACGTTCCAAATCTTGATGGATGAAATAGGGCTTAGGGATACCGTTGACCCCCTTGCTGGTTCCTATTTCATCGAGACATTAACAAAGGAGATGGAAGAAAAGATTCTAGAAGAGATGGAAAAGGTGGAGAAAATAGGCGGGATGATTGAGGCTGTCTCATCGGGCTATGTACAGAGAGAGGTGGCACGCCAGGCATATGAATATGAAAAGAGGCTTCAGGAAGGCAAGGTAATAAAGGTGGGGGTCAACAAGTACACCGAAGGTGTGGATATGGAAGTGGAGCTCCACGAATATAACGAGGAGTGGGCAAGGCAGCAAATTGAACGACTGAAGGAACTCCGAAAAACAAGGGATAACAAGGCTGTAAAGGAGTCTTTGAAAGCACTTGAGAAAGCAGCAAGAGGGACTGAGAATGTGATGCCCTACTTGGTAGAATGTTGCAAGTGTTATGCTACTGTGGGTGAGATGGCAAATGTGTTCCGCGAAGTATTCGGAGAGCACGTTGAGCCGAACATCTTCTAAAGAGCAGCCTTCAGGGTTTTGTGCGCATCAAGCCTGTAGCTGACCTCAGTGACAAATAAGTGTGCCTGCAGTGTACAATTTACCGCTGAGAGAAGATCGGAAATATCCGAGAGATTATTGTGATAGGCAGTGGATAGTAATGCTTAAATCCATGAATGCGGCCTGGTGGGTTCGGCGATGGAGCGAACTGCACCCGGGCAAGCCAGCCATACTGTACGAAAACTCAATCATTACTTATAAGGAGCTTCATAGGAGGCTGAATGCGACCGCCAGCTGGCTTCAGTCAATGGGGGTTGAGAAAGGCGATAGAGTGGCGGTAATGTTGGGCAATTCTCCTGAATTCCTCGAATTGTACTTGGCCTGCTCGCGGCTGGGAGCAATCTTCGTGCCCATTAATTTTCGCCTTGTGGCCAAGGAGGTTGAGTATACCATCAGGAATTGCAGGCCCCGGCTTTTCGTATACGGGTCTGAATTTGCTACCGACCTAGGCCAACTGGATTTCCAAAACTACTTGCCACCGATTCTCACTGCTGTAGTCCAGGATGGAAATACTGAAACAGAGCAGCAAGATTACCATCAGGCTATAAAAGCCTTTGATGGTAAGCAGCCTTTTTTGACTGCATCTACGGGGCCAAATAACCCCGAGGAGCCGCAAGTAATTATGTATACCTCGGGCACGACTGGCCAGCCAAAAGGAGCGGTGCTGTCACACAGGAAGACTTTTTTTAATTGTCTCAACGCAGACATATTTTTTAAACTTAGCTTTGATGACATAATGTTGATCATTTTACCTCTTTTCCATTCAGGCGGGCTGTTCATCCAAGCCTCTCCCTGTATCTACAAAGGGGCAACAATGGTGATTCACAAGCGGTTCGATCCTGAAAAGGCCTATCTTGATATTGAGCGGTACAGGATTACCAAATTTCTTGGGGTCCCAACCATATACAAGGCATTGCTGAGTTTGCCTGAGCGCCAAAAAAGGGACATTTCATCCCTTAAGGTTTGTGCCATCGGTGGGGAAAAGACCACTCATGAGCTTCTTGTAAAATGTAAGGATGCAGGATTTCCTGTAAGGCAGATAATGGGCCAGACGGAAACCTCTATTCTTCTTTGGGCCTCTGAGGAAGAGTCTCTTGCAAAGCCTGGAACAGTGGGGAGACCGGTTTTCCATGCCGAAGTGGACCTTGTGGACAGGCAGGGCCGGAGCGTCAAACCCGGCGAGGTCGGGGAGATTGTGGTAAGAGGTTCCATCATGATGACTGAATACTGGCAGGACGCTGAAAGGACAAGGGAGACCATTAAAGACGGCTGGCTCCATACAGGTGATCTGGCCCGAATGGACGAGGAGGGATATTTTTATCTGGTGGATCGGGCCAAGGATATGTATATTTCCGGTGGAGAAAATGTATACCCTGCAGAAGTGGAAAAGGTGCTGCGGGAACATCCAGCTGTAGAAGACGTGGCGGTGGTGGGAGTTCCAGATGAAAAATGGGGCGAAGTGGGTCATGCATTTGTCATAAAAAAGGCAGGCCGAAATGTTAGCCCAGAGGAAATAGTAGCCTTTTGTGATGGCAAATTGGCACGGTATAAGTGGCCCAAAATGGTTTCGTTTGTCCCCGCGTTTCCACGAACAACACTTGGTAAGGTCCGAAAACACTTACTTGTTAAGGGCTTAGTCCAATAACAGAAAGGAGGTGAGGGCTGGGTTTACAGAGCTAAAAGACGGCTATTGATTGTTAAACATTTAAAAGGGAGGTTTTGCCATGAAAAGAATAGCTGGGTTGTTGGCAATTATTTTTGTTCTCGTGGTCGCATTGATGTGGGCTGCACCGAAGGTGGTAAACGCCGGCCCCATAAAATTGACCTATGCCAATTTTCCACCTGCCCCGACATTTCCCTGCGTGCAGATGGAGCGCTGGAAAAAGGAAGTGGAAAGAAGGACCAACGGGAAGGTTCTTGTTCAAACATTTCCCGGGGGAACCTTGCTCGGGGCAAAGAATATGATGGATGGAATTATTGCAGGCCAGGCGGATATTGGCTGCTTGTGCATGGCCTATCAACCGGGCCGTTTCATGATAACCAATGCCACAAGTTTGCCCCTAGGTATCCCTAACTCTCTAGTGGGAAGCTTGGTGCTGTGGGATATTTACAAGAAATACCAACCTAAGGCATTTTCAAAGGTAAAGGTCCTCACCATGTTTACCACTGCCCCTTCGAACATCATGTCAAAGATTCCCATTCGTACACTCGAAGACATAAAGGGGGTTAACTTGAGAGCATCGGGGGGTGCTGCCCAGATCTTAAAGGCTTGGGGAGCCAATGCCGTAGGAATGCCTATGTCGTCAACTCCGGAGGCACTGGAAAAGGGCGTTGTCAAGGGACTTTTTTCCTCCCTTGAGGTCATGAAGGATTTCAAATTCGCCGAGCTTTGCAAGTATGTCACAGTAACTGATGCCGTAGTGTACCCGTTTGCCGTTGTGATGAACATGACCAAATGGAATTCCCTGCCAAGAGACGTCCAGCAAGTGTTTGAAGAACTAGGGCCTCAGCAGGCGGCATGGACCGGTGTTTATATGGACAACCATGTGAAGCAGGCAATGTCCTGGTCTAAGAGAAAACAGGGTGTCAAGGTCATTCGGCTTTCCAAGGCAGAAAAGGCAAAGTGGGACAAGCTCTTGGAGCCCATTGTAAACAATTGGGTCAAATCAGCCGAGTCAAAAGGCGTCCCGGGTAAGGCCCTTGTTAGGGATATAAAAGCGTTCATGAATATGTATAGTGGACAGTAATCAGAAGGATCATTAGAAGCTGCGGGCCTTTAAAGTCTCCCGCAGCTTCTCTATCAAGGGTAAGGATTATGGAACTGCTCAATAAGATTAATAGGGTAATTAATGAGGTTTTTATGTGCGTGGCGGGTATTGTGCTTGCTGCCATGATCATACTCACCTGCGCCAATATCTTTTGTCGTCTAGTTTGGTTGCCCATACGTGGCACATTCGAGTTGATGGGGTACTTTGGGGCGGTAATTACAGCATTTGCCTTAGGATATACCCAGATAAAGAAAGGGCATATCGCAGTGGATATTGTAATCTTAGGTTTTTCTCCACGATTAAGAAGCCTGTTAAATGGGATAAATTCTGCGATTTGCCTGGCCTTTTTTGTAATAGTGGGCTGGCAAATATGGAGATACGCGACTAACTTGTGGAGAACTGGAGAGGTTACGGAAACGCTCAGGATCATTTACTACCCATTTACCTACGCAGTCGCCCTTGGGTGCTTTGCGCTCGCCTTCGTGTTTCTGGTGGAATTCCTCAATTCACTGGTTGGACAAAAGGAGGACACAAAGTGAGCTTGACCGTAGTTGGTATAATAGGGATCATCCTCCTTCTCGTGGTGCTTTTCTTGCTGGGCATGCCAGTGGGCTTTGCAATGGGAATAGTGGGCTTTTGCGGCTTTTGGTACGTTGTTTCCTTTAACGCTGCTGTAACAATGGTAGGTACTGACGTATGGGCGACTTTCTCCAAGTATGGCCTCACGGTAGTACCCCTTTTTATCTTTCTCGGTTATCTGGCCTTTAACTCCGGTATTGCGGAGAGGTTATATGACGCTGCCTACAAGTGGTTCGGCCACTGGCGGGGTGGTCTTGCCATTGCCACCATAGGAGCTGACGAACTTTTTGCCGCCATTTGCGGCTCCAATACCGCAACTGCCGCCACAATGGGCACTGTGGCCCTGCCTCAAATGAAGAAATATGGCTATAGTACTTTGCTCAGCAGCGGAACTGTAGTCACAGGTGGAACCTTGGGCACAGTAATGCCTCCAAGTGTGGTGCTCATTATCATAGGGCTGCAGACGCAGCAATCCATTATAAAATTGTTTCTGGGTGGCATATTGCCGGCTGTGGTACTTGGTATTTTGTTTGTCCTCACCATTACTTTGCTATGCAGGATCAAACCCGAACTCGGCCCCGCTGGCCCGAAGACCAGTTTTAAGGAAAAAATCCTTTCCTTGGGAGGGATCCTTGAAGCAGTTGCAATTTTTGTCGTGGTGATTGGAGGCCTTTACGCGGGTTTTTTTACCCCCACTGAAGCCGGGGCAGTGGGTGTCTTCTTTACGCTGCTTGTAACTGTTCCAACAGGGCGGCTCAAATGGAAGGGCCTGATTGACTCAATAAGAGATACCCTTAAGATCTCCAGTATGGTTTTTTTCTTGGTGACGGGGGCCATTATCTTTGGCAGATTCCTGGCAATAACCAGGCTTCCTTTTAGTGTGGCCCACTTTGCCGCTTCCTTGCCTGTGTCACGGTATGTGATTTTGGCTATTGTGCTGGTGATATACCTTATTGGCGGGTGCTTTGTGGACTCGTTGGGATTCCTGGTGCTCACCATTCCCATTTTTTTCCCCCTCGGAATGGCTCTTGGCTTTGACCCTATATGGTACTCAATCCTTCTCACCATGGTTACTACCATGGGAGCAATAACGCCGCCAGTAGGAGTCAACATATACGTGGTGAAGGCGCTTGCGCCTGAGATAGAACTATCCACCATTTTTAAAAGCATAAGCTTTTTCCTAATGGCATGTATCGTGAGCATCATTATACTGATTGCGTTTCCTCAGATAGTTCTGATAATTCCCCAATTGGCCAAGTAGCAGATGGTAAGCAGTGCATTATGGTTGCTACTGTTGAGCACAAGGGGAATCAAATAGGAAAAATAGAACAGTGAGGTGATGACAAAAATGATAGAGACGTTTATGCCCCCATTTACTTCTATGGAAGAAATCAAGAAATTGCAATTGGAGGGCCTCAAGTGGACGGTTAAACACGCATATGAAGGCTCACCTGTTTACCGCAAGAAACTGGATGACGCAGGGGTGAGCCCCGGTGACATAAGAACCTTGGATGATATTAAAAAGTTGCCTTTTACCACAGCACAAGACCTTCAGGAAGGATACCCTTTTCCGCTTTTGTCAGTACCGTTCGAGCAAGTTGTAAGAATTCACGCCTCGTCCGGTACCACTGGAAAAAGAAAGGTGCTTTGCTATACCCAGAAAGACATAGATGATTGGACCCATTTTTTTGCCCGCTGCTATGAGATGGCGCAGCTCACCAGGGAAGATCGAGTGCAGATCGCGGTTGGCTATGGAGTATGGACCGCGGGGGTAGGCTTCCAGCTGGCATGCGAGAGGTTTGGCGCCATGGCCATTCCCGCAGGACCAGGCAATCTTGATATGCAGTGTCAATTTCTAGTGGATTTTCAGAGTACGGTGATGTGCTGCACTGCATCCATGGGCCTTTTGATGGCCGAAGAAGTGAACAGGAGAGGACTTAGGGACAAGATAAAGCTGAAAAAGATGATATTCGGCTCAGAGCGATCCAGCGACGCTATGAGAAAGAGGATTAAAGACCTGCTGGGACTTGAACATCTGTTTGATATCCCGGGGATGACAGAGCTTTACGGTCCAGGTACCGGGCTTGATTGTATCTATCACACAGGGATCCACTACTGGGCGGATTACTATATCCTGGAGATACTGGATCCTGAAACCCTGGAAGAAGTGCCGGAAGGAGAGACCGGGGAAATGGTGGTTACAACCCTCAGAAAGGAAGCTGTGCCCCTTATACGTTACAGGACCAGAGATTTGACGCGGTTGGTTCCGGGTCAGTGCCCCTGTGGGAGCGTTTTCCCTCGCCACGATCGAATCTTGGGCCGCTCAGATGACATGATAATCTTCCGAGCAGTGAACATTTATCCGGGACAAATTGATCATGTTCTGTCCGGAATTGAGGGAATCGGCAGTGAATACCAGGTCATCCTGGACAGGGCACCCGACGGCAAAGACTATATGACCATAAAGGTGGAAAGAGATGATGGGGTGGATAGTGGTAGAGACGCCGAGCTTCAGAGGACAGTGATTGAAGAGGTTAAGAAACAGATTTTTGTGACGGCCTCGGTTGAAATTGTGGATTATGGGAGCCTGCCGAGGTCCGAAAGGAAGAGCAAGAGGGTTTTTGACAATAGAGAGTGATCACTGAAATCAAAAGTCATATGGCCTAGGCCTTGGGGCCATTAATGGAAGGCCTGCGGCTCACGGTGGATTGCCTAAATCATAAGCATTGTGTCTTAAACCTAGAAAAACATGAAACAGGAGTTGCTATGAAGAAATTCGACTATTACAAGCCGGAGAGCTTAAAAGAGGCTTACAAGCTAATGGAGAAACTGAAAGGACAGGCTCTCTATGTTGCAGGAGGCACGGATGTAATTGTCCGCATTAAGCAGAAAGTGATCCAGCCTGATGCTCTGATATCCTTAAGGGGCGTGGATGAACTTAGGGGGGTAGAGGAAAATGGTGGACTGGTTCTTGGTGCAGGAACCCTCTTCAGGGAAATGGAGAGGCATGAATCTTTGGCAAGTAGATATACAGCATTGCACCAGGCCGTTTGTCTCCTGGCAAATCCTCAAATAAGAAATGTGGCTACCGTGGGAGGAAACCTGTGCAATGCAGCTCCTTCAGCCGATGCAGCGCCCCCTTTACTGGTATTGGAAGCTCAAGTGCAATTGGAAGGGCCTGGTGGATCAAGGAATGTGGCTCTAGAAGATTTTTTCACCGGCCCTGGCGAGACGTCAAAGGAAAGAGAAGAGATCATGACTCGCATAGTTATACCTGAACTTCCGGTGAATACAGGGACGGCATTTTTAAAGATCGGACGCGTCAGCCAAGATATCGCGATAGCCAATGCTGCTGCCCTTGTGACCATGGAAAACGGGGTGTGCAGGCGATGCAGGTTGGCAATGGGGGCTGTGGCACCTGTTCCGTTAAGGTTGAAGAGCATTGAAGAAAAGGTGGAAGGGCATCGGGTAGATGAGGATCTTTTGGAAGAAATTGGCAAGCTGGTATGCGAAGCAGTGAGCCCGATTAACGATGTCCGCTCTACCGCAGAGTACCGGAGAGAGGTATCAGGTGTCCTGATTAAGAGGGCAATCCGCAATGCGGTCACTTTGGCAGGTGTATAAATGTTTGGAGGTTAGCCCATGAAAAAGGTAATTAAGTTTACCCTGAACGGCAACAAAGTAACAGCAGAAGTGGAATCACACAAAATGCTCTTGGAGGTACTAAGAGAGGAGTTTGAATTGACCGGACCAAAGGAGGGATGCGGACAGGGCGAATGCGGGGCCTGCACCGTGATTGTTGATGGATATAATGTGGATTCATGCCTGTATCCCGCCCTTGAGGTTGATGGCAAAGAAGTCGTGACAGTGGAAGGATTGCTGGGGGAGGGAAACAAGTTACACCCTATACAGAAGGCCTTTGTGGAAAACGGTGGAGTCCAATGTGGTTTTTGTACCCCAGGAATGATCATGTCATCTTTGGCGCTGTTGAAGGAAAAAAAGGATCCTTCAGAGGATGAGATAAAAAGGGCCATATCTGGGAACCTATGTAGATGTACTGGCTATGTACAGATTGTTGAGTCAATAAAGAAGGCCGGCGAAATGATGTGACGGCCGATAAGATGCCACACACGATGTGATTCCCTTGAGCTAACTTGAGTTGGGCGGTGTAGAGTTCGACAACGGCGCTCTACTCAGGGACTAGCAAGTAAAGGAGGACGGAATGAACGAATTGCGTTTTGTAGGATCCAATACCCCGAGACCGGATGCCCCGGACAAGGTGGCAGGTCGGGCACTCTACATACATGACTTGAAGAGGCCAGGCATGCTGTATGGCAAGATCAAATATAGCGAGTATGCCCACGCAAGGATCAAGAACATAGATACAACGAAGGCTGAGAAACTCCCGGGTGTGCGGGCGGTGATCACGGGGTATAACACGCCTGAGATTAGGATTGGATTCATACGTGACAATTTTGCGCTTAAAAGGGGAAAGGTGCGGCAGTTCAGGGATGAAGTGGCTGCCGTAGCGGCAACTGATCCTGAGATAGCAGAGGAAGCGATTGAGCTCATTAAGGTCGAATACGAAGAGCTACCCGGTGTGTTTAGCCCTGAGGAAGCATTGCGTGAAGACGCACCTTTGATTCACGAAGAGGATCCAAGGGGAAGACCTAGGAAAGATAACATTGTACCCGTGCCGTGGCGTTTTGTCTCGGGGGATGTGGAACAAGCAAAGAAAAGTGCAAAATACATTGCAGAAGGGCATTATGAAACCCCCCTGATTCAACAGTCGTGCATGGGGACTGCTGGTTGCATTGCTGAATTTGACCTCCAGAACAATTTAACCATTTATACAAAGACGCAAATTCCCTTTCTAGCCCAAAACGATTTCAACAGGGCCCTGGCAGCTATGGGGTTAAGGGGAAAGAACACCCGCGTTATTGTCCCAACTCTGGGTGGATCATTCGGAACAGGGCTTGATACGCATGCATACGAGTATATTGCGATCCTTTTGGCTTACAAGACAGGCAGACCAGTAAAGATTGTACTCACTAGGGAGGAGGAGTTTATATCCTTGTCGCCCAGGCAACCTACTAAAACGGATATTGTTCAGGGATGTGATGAAAACGGCAAGTTGGTTTTCAGGGAGATAAGGATGGTACTTGATAATGGGGCATATACATCATGGGGTGCTACTACCCCGAGTGTCATGATGCTCCCCATTTCTTCCATGTACCGGGTCCCCAATGTCTATTACAAAACCACAATAGTCTATACTAACAACACCTTCTGCCAGGCCATGAGGGGCTATGGAAATCCACAAGCAACTTGGGCCATAGAGAGCAATTTGGATGATTTGGCTGAAGAGGCTGGAATAGATCCCTTTGAGTTTAGAATGATCAACCGAAATGTTCCCGATGACATTACACCCATGGGACTACATATTTCCACATGCGGGCACAAGGAATGCCTTGAAAGCGTGGCGGAGAAATTAAGGTGGAAGGAAAAGCGAGGTAAACAGAGAAAAGTGGCCCGCGGGGTAGGTATGGCATCACTGTTTCACGTAGGAGGGTCAGGCCGAGTGTATCGTTCAGACGGAACTGGTGTCATCATGAAGCTCGATGACTTTGGAAACGTTTCCGTCATAACAGGCGGTGTTGAAATGGGACAAGGCTTCAATGCAGCCCTGAGCCTTGTTGCTGCCGAAGCCCTCGGGGTGACGCCCGATAAGGTTACGGTTGTTACAGGGGATACAGCAACGTGTCCGTGGGATGTGGGTACCCATGCCAGCAGGGGAGCGTTTACGGCAGGCAACGCGGCAATCATGGCGGCCCAAAAGGTGAGACAAAAGGTATTTGAATTGGCCTCTGAGCACTTCATGCGCAGAGTCAAGAAGGATCTGGAAAGGAGAAAGAAAAAGGACCCAAATTTTGAAATACCCGATTTGGACTATGAAAGAGTATTGGATCCATCCGAATTTGATATGAAAGAAAACTATGTTTTTCTAAAGGAAGAGCCAGATAATCCGTTGTTGAGGGTGACACTGGAGGAGATCCTGAGAGCCGCTCATTTCAAGCAAGACGGCACCATGGTTGTCGCCGATGCATTTTATGATCCATGCAATGAAATGTTAGATCCCAAGACATGTCGAGGTAACATGTCAGCCACCTATATTTTCGGTACCCAGGGCGCTGAGGTAGAGGTGGATCTTGAGACAGGAAAGGTGAGGGTACTTCACTTCGTTGCAGCGCACGATGTGGGAAGGGTTTTGAGCCAGCAAACTATAAAGGGGCAGATCTACGGTGGAATTGTTCAAGGTTTGGGCTACGCACTTTGCGAGGAATACAAGACCCACAAGGGCCGCAATCTAAATCCGAACTTCCTGGACTATAAGATATTTTCAGCGCCGGACATAAATTTTCCAATAGACATAGAGTGCATAGAAACTATTGACCAAGAAGGTCCTTTTGGTGCGAAGGGAGTAGGAGAGCCAGGGCTTGTCCCAACAGCACCTGCCATCGCCAATGCCGTGTATGATGCGATAGGGGTGCGGATTCGGTCTTTGCCTATCACTCCCGAAAAGATACTTGCTGCACTCAAGAACAAGGGCTGAGGTGGCTTTCGCCCTTGGTACATTCTATTTTTACAAGCGCGGGGGCTATGTTAATTCGAATAATACATTGCCCTGGACATCTTAGGGGGGGGTGGATCCATGGGGACAAGACTAAGAAGTAAGAAGGTCGACAGGACACCTGGGTCAAGACAAACAAGCCCGCAGCATGCTCCCATTGAGATTGCACCCATAGGCGAATCACTTTCAACAGTGAGCGTGCCCGCCGAGTTGGAACCCATCTTCCTAAGGGCTCAGAGCTATGTGCGGAAGTACTTCAGGGAAAAGAAGGAAGTGCCCGGCAAGGCCCAAATAGAGGTTTCGGGTGAGCGATATATTTTGGTTCGGGCGGCGTCCATGTCCAAGGAATTTTTCGACCTGGTTACATCCTTATACCAGGACAGGGGAATTGAAGAGGCACGGCGCGTTGCTTCCGGTTTTCTCTTTGATATGGCTCACGCAATTGGCAAGGCAGATGCCAGAAGCTTTTATCTAAAAATGAACGTGTCAAAGCCGGTGGAAAAGCTCTCTGCCGGGCCAATTCATTTCGCCTACACTGGATGGGCGTTTGTAAAAATTTTACCGGATTCCCATCCCTCGCCGGACGAGAATTACCTTCTTATATATGATCATCCATTCTCATTTGAAGCAGATACGTGGTTCAAGAGCGGAGAGAAGTCGGATTTCCCGGTCTGCATTATGAACGCAGGGTATTCATCCGGGTGGTGCGAGGAAAGCTTTGGATTGCCGCTGGTGGCTGTGGAAATAGAATGCCAGGCAAAGGGAGATGAGCACTGCAGGTTTGTTATGGCACCGCCTTCACGGATCGAAGAATACTTAAGCAAGTATAGCCCACACAGATACGCGAGATCCAGGGGTGGCGAACCCATCGCTATTCCTGAATTTTTTCAAAGAAAACGGCTTGAAGAAGAGCTGATCAGGCATCGGGACCATCTGGGAGACTTAGTCAAAGAGAGGACAGAACGCCTTACCAGGATAAATGAGCGGCTACAGAGGGAGATAACGGTACGAGCGGAAGCTGAGAAGGCCCTGCAGAAAAGCGAAACTATGCTTAGGGCAATCTTTGATCAGACGTTTCAGTTTATCGCTGTACTCAAACTAGATGGAAGCGTTATAAAGGTGAACAAGACCGCCATGGACTTTGTTAATGCCAAGGAGGAAGAAATAAACGGCAGGCCGTTTTGGAAGACGCCTTGGTGGGCCCACTCGCCCAAGGAACAGGAGAGGCTCAAGAGGGCCATCAAGCAGGCCGCCACTGGAGAGCTCGTCAGGTTCGAGACTGAACACAGCCGGGCAGACGGTAAAAAAGTGAGCTTTGACTTTTCCGTTAAGCCGGTTAGAGATACCAATGGCAAGATCGCGCTTCTGATTGCAGAAGGTAGAGATATTACGGCCCTCAAAAGCGCTGTGGAGGATTTACGGGCTAGGGAGATGGAGCTTCAGGTGCAATCAAAGCGGCTGGAGGAAGCAAATGTGGCCCTCAAGGTACTGCTGAAGCAAATGGAGAACAAGAAGAGGGAAGATGAGGAAAGCGTGCTTTCAAATGTTAGACAACTGGTATTTCCTTATCTCCAAAGGCTGAAGAGTAGCAATCTGGACAGGGACCAAAGGATTTTGCTTGACATGATAGAAAACAACTTAGGCCACATCACGTCACCCATGGTTAGACGCCTTTCCTCCAGTGTGCTCAATCTCACCCCTATGGAGATTCGAATATCGCAGCTGGTAAGGGAAGGGCTTTCCAACAAAGAGATTGCTGAAGTGCTGGGGACTTCACTGAATACAGTGACAACCCACCGATATAAAATAAGAACGAAACTGGGCTTGAAGAACAAAGGCATCAACCTGAGATCGTATCTCATGTCTTTGGAGGAATAGTTATTTTTCCTCACTATTTTGTAATTGAAATAATAGTCTTGATCTAATATATTCTTTCCCTTACAAGGCTGTTTAGAAAGAAGAGGGTTGGTGCCTTGTTTTTCAATACATTTATCCCATTGGTGCGAATAGATATTTTCACCAAGGCAACTGAATAGTGGTGCCTGCGGAAGGGGAAAGGATTCCCCTTCCGTAATTTTTAGGCAGTAACCTGAGAGCCTTGGTTGAAAGGAGGGGGGGCGGAATGAGAGTCTTGGTAAGCGATAATCTTAGTAAGGTTGGTATAGAGATATTTGAGAATACCCCCGGGATTGACGTTGATGTGAACACCGGTCTCACGCCTGAGGAGCTCAAGTCGATCATTAAAGACTATGATGCACTTGTAATCAGGAGTGCCACGAAGGTGACAGCGGAGATTATCGCCGCAGCCGACAGGTTAAAGGTTATAGGCCGGGCAGGCATTGGACTCGACAATGTTGACATTCCTGCGGCTACCCAGCGCGGAATCGTGGTAATGAACACCCCGGAAGGGAATACCGTTACTACGGCAGAGCATACTATCGCCATGATGATGGCACTATCAAGGAATATACCTCAGGCTACCGCATCATTAAAGGCAGGAAGGTGGGAAAAGAAAAAGCTCCAGGGGAAAGAACTTTTTAACAAGACTCTGGGAATAATTGGGGCAGGTCATATAGGGAGAATAGTGGCGGACAGAGCAAAAGGCCTGAAGATGAAAGTAATCGTGTATGATCCCTATGTTAAGCCAGAGGTGCTGAGTGAGCTTGGAGCGGAAGGCGTGGACTTTGAAGAGCTCTTGCGGCGGTCCGACTACATTACGATTCATACGCCCAAAACACCTGAAACCACCAATCTCATAAAAAAGGAAACACTGGCCAAAATGAAAAAAGGTGCCATGCTGATCAACTGCGCGAGGGGAGGCATCGTTAACGAGGATGATCTTTATGATGCCTTAGCCTCCGGTCACCTTGCAGGAGCCGCCCTTGATGTTTTCTCAACAGAGCCGCCAGGTAAGATCAAGCTCATGGAACTTGACAACTTCATTTGTACGCCTCATCTTGGTGCTTCGACCAAGGAAGCGCAGGACAATGTGGCGAGGGATGTGGCCAACCAGATCGTGGCGTATTTGCTGGAGGGAACAGTCACCAATGCAGTTAACGTGCCGAGTATCAGCGGCGAACTGGTGAAGATACTGAGGCCTTTTGCGGTTTTGGCCGAGAAAATGGGTTTGCTCCAGGCTCAGTTGGCCGAAAACGCGATTCGAGAGATCGAAATCAAATATGCCGGGGGCGTTTCTCGCTATGATTCACGACCTCTTACCGCTGCATTGCTCAAGGGGATATTGACCCCGGCTCTGAAAGATGAAGTGAACTTCGTGAACGCACCGGTTATTGCATCGGAAAGAGGGATAAAGGTTGTGGAATCCAAGACAGAGACCTCTGAGAATTTTGCAAGTCTCGTGGTGACAAGAATAAAAACTTCTGACGGCGAGCACATTGTTTCGGGGACAGTGTTTGGTAAGAATATCCCAAGGATACTCAGGATAAATGATTTTTACTTGGAGGCCTTCCCGGAGGGGCACAACCTTCTTATAAAGAACAGGGACGTACCAGGGATCATTGGAGCTGTCACATCAACCTTGGGCAACAACGGATATAACATAAGTCGTATGCATGTGGGTCAGGATAAGGAAAAGGGTGAAAATGGTGTTTTTTTGGCCACTGACTCTCCTGTAACCGACGACGTATTGTCGCAGATTAAAAACATTCAGGATGTACTGTCGGTCAAGAGGATCGACCTTTAGTTTTGGGTTTAGGGCTGCCTGCATTGCAGGCATAGATACAAAACTAATTTTTATTAGAAGGAGGAGTCATGGAATCAAAAAAGATTGTACTGCCCGAATCAGAATTGCCGCGCCAATGGTACAACATCCTGCCAGACATGCCGACGCCATTAGAGCCGCCGCTCCACCCTGGAACCGGTCAGCCGGTAGGCCCCGAGGACCTGTCGCCCATTTTTCCTATGCCACTTATTGAGCAGGAGGTGAGCCAGGACAGATGGATTGATATTCCCGAAGAGGTCTTGGAGAAGTATCTCATCTGGAGGCCCACCCCGCTTTACAGGGCTTACAACCTGGAGAAGTATCTAGAAACCCCGGCAAAGATCTATTTCAAGAATGAAGGAGTGAGCCCCGCGGGCAGCCACAAACCCAACACGGCCCTTGCCCAGGCCTACTACAACAAGATCTCAGGAACCAAACGTATCACTACTGAAACCGGTGCCGGCCAATGGGGTAGCGCCCTTTCCTTCTGCTGCTCTCTGTTTGGTCTCGAATGCAAGGTTTTTATGGTGAAGGTGAGTTACAACCAAAAGCCATACCGAAGGATCATGATGGAGACATGGGGGGCAACATGCGTGGCAAGTCCAAGTGAAGAGACCGAAGCCGGGCGCAAGATCCTTGCCGAGAACCCTGACTCCCCTGGGAGCTTGGGAATCGCCATCAGCGAGGCAGTGGAAGCTGCAGTAATGGATGAGACCACCAAGTATTCCTTAGGTAGCGTTCTTAACCATGTAATGCTCCACCAGACCATAAACGGCCTGGAGACACAAAAGCAAATGGCTATTGCTGGAGACTATCCAGACGTGATCATAGGCTGTGCAGGAGGGGGAAGCAACTTTGCCGGCAATGCGTTGCCATTTGTAAGGGACAAGATCAATGGAAAAGACATTGACATCATAGGTGTTGAGCCCGCATCCTGTCCCACCATGACCAAGGGACCATTTGCATATGATTTCGGAGATACTGTGCAGATGACACCTCTGCTGCCGATGTATACCCTAGGTCACAGTTTTGTGCCGGAACCCATTCACGCAGGTGGCTTGAGATATCATGGTATGGCCCCGATAATCAGCCAATTGGTGTTGGATGGATTAATTAGGCCCGTTGCCGTTCCGCAGCTTGAGACCTTTAAAGCAGGGATCATTTTTGCGAGGACTGAAGGGTTCATCAGTGCTCCCGAGACGGACCACGCGATAGCCGTTGTTATACGGGAGGCATTAAAGGCAAAAGAGGAAGGCAAAGAGAAGGTAATCCTGTTTAATTGGAGCGGGCATGGTCTTGTGGATATGGCAGCTTATGAGGCATATCTCCACGGCAAGCTCGCTGATCACGAGTTGCCCGAGGAAGAAGTTCAAAGAGCGCTTAAGGATATTGAACCTCTTCCCAAGCCCAAACAAGCAACCAAGTAGTGAGTATACCTTTTTGAATATTATCAGTGCCGGAGGCCCATTCGGGCCCCCGGCCCTTCGCACTTGAGGAAAACATGGACAAGCCAATTAAACCCCCGGGAGATGATTTTAACATCAGGTGTCCCAGGTTGGGCCATCAGATCTTTTTTTCATATTGTGTTTCAGAAAATTACGGAGAGCCATGCTTCAAGATCATTGATTGCTGGCACCGTCACTTTGATGTTGAGACGTATCTACAAGAACATTTGAGTGCCGAGCAGTGGGATAAGCTGGTAAATCGCCCAGCTAAACCGAAGGTATTGTCACTCGTGGAGTTGATTGAACAGGCGAAAAAAAGGAAGAAAGAAGTGGAATGATGAAAAAACAAATATTATTGGGAAATGAGGCGATTGCGCTGGGATTACTGGAGGGAGGTTGCCAGATTCTCACTTCTTACCCGGGCACGCCAAGTTCAGAAATACTTCCCGGGGCAGTAAAGCTAATCAAGTCAGAGGGACTAAATACCTATACAGAATGGTCCACTAATGAAAAGGTCGCACTGGACAATGCCTTTGCAGCAGCCATAGCAGGCAAAAGAGCTGCATGTTGCATGAAACAAGTGGGTCTTAATGTAGCAGCTGACTCTTTGATGAGCGCAGCGTACCTAGGCACTGTGGGTGCGCTAGTTATAATTTCCTGCGATGACCCGGGCCCCCATTCCTCCCAAACCGAACAAGACAGCCGCCTGATGGCGCGGTTGGCTAAGGTACCGGTTTTAGACCCTTCCACTGCTGAGGAAGCAAGACTCATGGCGAAATTCGCTTTGGATCTTAGCGAAGAGTATAAGGTGCCTGTCGTACTGAGGCCGGCAATAAGGGTCTGTCATGCCAGACAAGATATAACTTGGGAAAAACTGCACAGCAATGACACCAGTGCCTCTTTTGAAAAGGATCCCACACATTGGGCAGCAACCCCACGGTTTCGTTATCTTCTCCATAAGGAGCTGAACAAGAAGCTACAGGAGATGTCACGTAGGTTTGACACTCTTAAGCAATTTAATTTCCATAACCTGCAAGAAGGTAAATCTTACAATTTGGGCATCATAGCAGGTGGGGTGCCGTATGCCGTTGTCAGGGATATATTGGCTGAAGAGGATAGAGATGATATTGCAGTGTTAAAGATAGGAACTCCTTACCCATTTCCTGAAAGACTTGCACAAGAATTTGTAAATGCATGTGAGAAGATTTTGGTGCTGGAGGAGACCGATACGGTTATTGAATACTTTCTAAGAGACAGGCAAAAGGTATTGGGAAGGCTCTCGGGCCATGTGCCACAAGAAGGGGAGTTGGTCCCTGATGTTATCTATGAGATTATCGACAAGACTTTTAAGGAAAGGGGTATGGAACCTTTGAGCGATCAGATGGACCGCTCGGCCATGGAGCTTGTTGGAAGCCTTGACCTGCCGGTGCGCAGGCCTACTTTATGCCCGGGTTGCCCCCATAGGGCATCGTTTTTCTCCATAAAAAAGGCCAAGCCCAAAGCGATCTTCACTTCCGATATCGGCTGTTACACACTTGGTCTTAATCTGGGAGGGGTGGACACATGCCTTGATATGGGTGCCGCCATAACCATGGCCTCGGGTTTTTATCATGCCTTTGCCCAGGACGGAATTGAGCAACCCGTGGTTGCGACCATAGGGGATTCCACATTTTACCACTCAGGGACAGCAGGGTTGCTAAACGCCGTGTATAATGGATCAAGATTTGTCCTTGTCATACTAGACAATGAGATAACCGCCATGACGGGTATGCAGCCAACGCCCGGCCTCGGCGTTAGGGCTGACGGGTCTAAGGGTAGACAGATAGCCCTGGAGCAGGTAGTTAGGGGCTGTGGAGTAGATTTTGTGGAGGTTGTGGATCCCTATGACATAAAAGCAATGACAAATGTTGTGAAAAAGGCTGCCCAGTACGTAGCAGAGCCGGAAGGAGGCATAGCTGTTATTATAGCACGGCACCCCTGCGTTATCGCCTATAGGTCTGAGGCCATTCCAGAGCCCAAACGCATAACCATTACGGAAGACTGTGTTGAATGTAACCTTTGCATAGAAAAATTTGAATGCCCCGCCCTTTACAGAGACGAAGAGCTTGGGCGCACGGCTGTAAATCCTGTTCTTTGCACTGGTTGCGGAGTTTGTATAGAAGTGTGTCCAAAAGGCGCCATTGTGGAGGCTTAGCAACTATATGGAAACAACAAACATTATTCTTTGCGGATTAGGTGGACAGGGTGTTCTGTTTATGACAAGAATATTGGCCGAGACCGCTATGCATAGGGGACAGAAGGTCGTTGGTGCCGAGACACATGGGATGGCTCAGAGAGGAGGGTCCGTAATTTCTCATCTGCGTCTTGGCGAGGCTGAAGGAAGTCTTATTAGGTCTGGTACAGCCCATTATCTTCTTGCCCTTGATGAGCATGAGGCGTATAGATATCTTCCATTTCTTGCAAAAGGAGGTAAGCTCTACGTTAATGTGGAGCCCGGCATGTTTCCAAGACCGGAGGTAGGTGCCCACATTAAATCCAATAAAATTGTTTATCGATGTGTTGCGGCTACCAAGATTGCCCTGGATCTGGGAGCACCCATGTCAACAAATCTTGCCCTTTTGGGCTATTTTGCGGGATTTGATGACGGCCCATTCTCTGGTAGAGAAATAAGACAGACCGTGGAAAGGGTCAGTCCAGAGCGGTTCAGGGAAATGAATTTAAAGGTATTTGATTCAAGTCTTGAAACCGGAGAGAGAACCTAGGAACAAGGAGGGTTGAATGAAAGAAAAAAGGATTCATAATTTCAACGCCGGCCCGGCGGCCTTACCGCTGCCCGTTCTGGAAGAGATAAGAGACGAATTTCTTAATTACAAAGGCTGTGGCATGTCAGTAACAGAGATAAGCCACAGGTCTAAGTGGTTTGAGGCAATTATCAACGAGGCCGTGGAAAGGACCAAGAGGCTGCTGGGGCTGGGAGACGATTTTCATGTTCTTTTTATTCAGGGGGGAGCAAGCCTCCAATTCTGCATGATACCCATGAACCTTGCTATGCCAGATAAACCGGTAGACTATATCAATACGGGTACCTGGTCCACTAAGGCGATAAAAGAGGCGCAGATCCAAGGTAAGGATGTTCGAGTGATTGCGTCGTCTGAAGATGCAAATTTTTCATACATTCCAAAAGATTTTCACATTGATGCCGATGCCTCTTACTTGCATTTCACTTCCAATAACACTATCAAAGGGACCCAATGGGCTAAGTTTCCTGATGCAGGCAGTGTCCCCCTTGTGTGTGACATGTCATCGGATATAATGAGCAGGCCTTTTGACCCCAAGCCCTTCGGCTTAATTTACGCCGGGGCGCAAAAGAATATAGGGCCTGCTGGGGCGGCCATGGTGATTGTTCGGAAGGATATGCTGGAAAGGGTGCCTGACACACTGCCCACAATGCTCAAGTACACAACCTTTGCTGAGAAAAATTCCCTCTTCAATACACCCCCGTGTTTCGTCATATATGTGGTGAGTCTTGTGCTTAAATGGCTTGAAGAAACTATAGGCGGCCTTGAAAAGATGGAGCAAATAAATAAACAGAAAGCGGATATGCTTTATAATCTCATTGACGGATCTGATTTTTACAAGGGAACAGCCGAAAGGGACAGCCGGTCCCTTATGAATGTGACTTTCCGCTTACCTAATGAAGAGCTGGAGGCGAAGTTTGTTCAAGATGCACTGGATCAAGGTCTGGGAGGACTTAAAGGCCATCGTTCAGTAGGTGGATGTAGGGCATCCATATATAATGCCGTTTCCTTGGAAGCGGTTACAGCCCTTGTTGATTTCATGAAGGAATTCGAAAGAAAGAACGGTTAATGTCTACTCTTGGCGCCGATGAGGGATCACCTCGCGGCGCCAATGAACTTTTGGGGGACATCCTTAAATAACTCCCGATCTCAAGGCCCCTTATCTTAGCCACCTTCTCCCCCTTTTCACGGCGTACCCAATGCCCAGTACGCTCAACCTAAGTCTTTTCGCA
>Ga0164318_10000849_pt1 | contig 25297 bp, 37 predicted proteins | sample GuaBasSedimGuay9_FD_113734 | JGI IMG/M metagenome (GOLD analysis project Ga0164318, IMG submission 113734) | Subseafloor sediment microbial communities from Guaymas Basin, Gulf of California, Mexico - Guay9, Core 4571-4, 0-3 cm | ecosystem: Environmental > Aquatic > Marine > Hydrothermal vents...
CAAATGAACTTGATGTCCAAGGGGAAATTCTATATGATTGGTCGATGAACCATAAAACGATGGTGTCATTAAATGGTGGGGTCACTCCCGATTTACATAATTTGGTAGAGTTTTTGGAATATGGGAATTGTCCATATCCTTGGGCGTATTTTAATGAAGATGAATCATTGGGTGATCTGTTGACAAGCATTTCATTGGTGTTGCCTGAGAAGATTTACGAAATGGCTTCATTATTGAGAACTAAGGTTATTTCAAATGTTGCTAACGGGTTTGTTGTCAATGACTGGGAAAAATACAATGAATCATTTTCTTTAAATGAGTATGAAGAAATACAAAAGACGGTTCTTGGTTACGGACCATTTTCTGAATTTGATTTAGAGTTGATATCCAAATTGAACACATATAGGTTGGCGTCAGTATGAGTAAAATTTACCTGATTGGAGATTCGGGTATGAAAACCACATACCTCCATCAATTCTTTCTCACCCAGCTAATTGTGAAATAATTCAGCATGGAGAAATGTTTCGAGAGCACATAGAGGTTCTGGTGATAACCAGATTACATTAGAAGAATTAAAAGAAAGGATAGAAAATTATGATAAAAAATATTCAAAATAAGGAGGTTGTCCCCGAAAAGAAAGATCCAAAACTCTATCTCATAGGGGACACTTAACCCACTTTTTACATGATAATATTGTAAAGTACTGTGACAGACCTGATGATCATGAAGAGATAATGATACGAAACTGGAATCTTATGGTATCAGAAATAGATACAGTTATTCATTTGGGTGATGTTGCTGCCGGAATCAAGGGCAGAGAAGACAAACTTATAGATATTTTTGACCAATTGAACGGTAATAAAATTTTAATTCGTGGGAACCATGACCATAAATCTGCAAAATTTTATAAAGAAAAGTTAGGGTTTGAAGATGTATGTGAATATATGATTATGGGTGACGTATTATTTTACCATTATCCACTTAGGATTAATGAATATAGTTCCGAAAAGGAAATTATCAATATTACTAGGACAAAAAAGCTTGCAGAAGAGAATAATATCAAGCATATTGTGCATGGTCATGTTCATCAACGTACCACAGATTTAAAAAATCACTATAATGTTTCAGTTGAAGCAATTAACTACTCTCCTATAGAAATCAACCAACTACTCCCACAACTTTAAGCTAGTCTTAAGGTTGTTTTACTATAATGAAACCTATAATATATTAGGAGAAATTATGGAAAGAAATTGTAACTCGTGTTATTATAGCCAACCAGCTTTAAATGAAGAACTGGTGGTTTGTAGCTATATGAATGACATACTATCAAACGGTGACATTTTAGACTCAAAAGAAGAATGGAGAAATGCAAGATATTTCGCACGTCTTTCTAATTTTAGTGGTGATGCGTTTGAAGCATATGCTAAAGAAGGTGAAGAAACGGTCTTAAAGGTTTGTGTAGATAAAAGTTCTATTTGTGGTAAATGGGCTCAGAAAAGAACCACTGATGTTTAATGAAGTTTATTGTATTAGGAGATACCCACTTTGGGGTCAAAGGCTTTAATGAAGATTTCTTAGATAATCAACTCAACTTTTTTCACAAGCAATTATTCCCTTACATGCTAGAAAATGGGATAGATACGATCGTCCAGTTGGGTGATTGGCTAGACAATAGAAAAATAATCAATATCAAAACATTCAATCGCATCGTAAATGAATTTTGCGAACCTATGAAAGAACATGGGTTTAAATTCATAAGTTTCCTTGGAAATCACGACATTTATTATAGTTCGACTTTAGATATTAATATGGTTCAGTATTTTCAAAAGCTATATCCTGACAATATAACAGTTCACCAAAAACCAGGGACAATTAAGTTAGGTTCATATAAATATAAGTTATTTCCTTGGGTTGTTGATAAACATATTGATATCAAGGAACTTCAGGGGGCTGACGTAATATTTGGTCACTTTGAGATTAAGAATTTTGAAATGGTTAAAGGTCATGTCGATGGGAAGTCCGAATTGAGTTCTGGATTTTTTAAGAAGATTAAGGGTCTAAAATTAGTTGTTAGTGGTCATTACCATATACAATCTACAGACGGTTTTATCGTTTATGTCGGAACTCCATATCAATTAAATTGGGGAGATTATAAAACCCCAAGAGGATTTTTTGTTTTTGAAGGTCACGATTATGAATTCATTGAAAATACGGTAAGTGCGAAGTTCATAAAGATTAAGTACAATGACCAAGCTAAGAAATGTCTTGAACTTTCTGGGTATTATCCTGAATCAAAATTCTATGATTCAGTTGATGAGTTACCTGATTTGAGCCACCATAAGGTGAAACTTTTCATTAACCATGCAATTGATAAAGAATATGAGACGGTTAGTTTTAATCTTCATCAAGAAGGGGTCACATTTGATGTCATCAATAATGTTGAAATTTCTGACCTCATTGGGACTGATTTTAAAGAAGGAATTGATAATATTGGCGGAACTGAATTACTATATAGAACTGTCAAAGATAAAAAACCACATCTAGTTAAATTATTAGATTTGATTATGTCTGAAATAGAGGAGGTTTAATGAAGATTATATTTGAGAAATTGAGATATAAGAATGTACTAAGTTACGGGAATGCAACAACCGAATTCAATTTTGAAGAAGGGATTGACCTCGTGGTCGGTTCAAATGGGTTGGGGAAATCGACATTTGTAGATGCATTAACTTACGGTTTATTCGGTAGACCTTTCAGAAAGATAAAAATAGGGAACTTAATTAACAATAAGAATAATAAAAACTTATGGGTTGAAGTTACATTTAAAGTGGCTGAAAATAGGTTTAAAGTTGTCAGGGGTATGAAGCCTGATTTATTTGAAATCTACAAAGAAGATGACGGTGGGTTTTCATTGGTAGAAAAACCAAGCACCAATAGAGATTATCAGGCATTATTTGAAGAAAGCATTTTACAATTTGGTGAGAATGTTTATAGGCAATTAATTGCTTTGGGTGCAAATTTAAGTTCTTCAAGGAACTTTATGGATTTAACCAAACATGAAAAAGAAGAAGTTCTTCAAGTGATTACTGACACGGCTATTTTCAATCAGATAAAAGAAAAAGTTAAAGAAAGTAAATTAGTAGAGAAAACAAACCTTACTGAATACAAATACAAGGTTGAAGTACAAAAAGCAAGTTTAGATTCATTGCGAATGAATATTGTAGCCATGGAACAACAAAATGAAGAATTCAACATCAATAGAGATTCTATTCTTATTGAATTGAAAGAGGAAGAATTTGAAATTTCAGATAAAATTGATAAATACCCTTTACTTTATGAAGCTTTAGGTAAATTAGAGCGAGAATGGCTTGAGATGAAGCCTGAACTAGATGAACTAGAATCCACGCTAGATAACCTACTGGAAAAAGAGCAGGACCTCAAGGCAAAGATACGGAAGTTTATGGCAAATGAAGAAAACAAAGTCGTGTGTCCTGAGTGCAGTCATGAAATTAAGGAGGATTTACCTTATTCAGCTTCAGAACTTAAAGAAAATTTGACAGAAGTTTTAGATCAAAAGAGCTCTTTGAAAGAGAGTATTGAAACGTTGAATTCTTCCATGTCTGTGAAATATCAAAAGTTCAACAATAAGGTAAGGCTAGAACAAAATGAAAATGCTCTCAAGGCAAATCTTGAATCTATCCATGAGAGAACAAAAAAGATAAATACATGGAAAGCAGTGGACATTGATTATTCAGAACTTGAAGAGTTAGAAAAGACATTTGATTTATCAAAAGAACGGTTACTTATTATCAAGGGTGACATTACAGATTTAATGGAACTTGAAGAAATGGTTTCTGATAAAAATCTCAAGGGAGTTATATTAAATCAACAACTTCCTTTCTTGAATAAGTACATTAATGAATTCTTGGAGTTATTTGGCTCAAAGTTCAATTTTATAATTGATAATGAATTCAATGAAAAAATTATTTCTAGAAACGCAGATAATGATTTTAACTCATTATCAAATGGGCAAAAACAAAGAATATCATTAAGTATTTTATTTGCCTTTTTGAAATTAATTGAGGAGAAGAACGGAATAAGTACGAATTTATTGATACTGGATGAATATTTGGATAGTTCTTTAGATATAAATGGTATAGAGGAAGTTATGTCAATTCTTGATGAAGTATTTAGCAGTAAGAAAGATGTTGTGTTGATTTCACATAATCCTGATATCAAAAATAGACTTGAGCTCTTGAATAGGGTGATAACAGTCAAACAACAAGAAGGATTCAGTTCTTTCTCAGTAGAAGGGGTTTAAAATGTGGGAAACAAAATCAGGGAACGCTATGTTCCAAGAAATAGTGAAGTTTAAAAATGAAAGAGAAATTACGGGATATTCGATCATGGAAGTGGTTTTAATGTATTGCGAAGAGTTAGATGAGGATATTGATGAGGTTGGTGAATTACTGAAGAAGGATAAGAACTTTAGAGAAACTTTGAAAGAAGATTTAAAGTTTCATAATCAAGCCACATTTGGCGAAGAAAAGAAACAAAGTAAAATGAGTGAATGGCTTTAAGTGGATATTAAGGTTAATTCACTATAATATGGAAAGGAGATTTAGGTGCTATCATTTAATCAACAATATGACATAGCTAATGGGATTTTCATCACTTATGATTCTCAATTAGATTATAGGTTACTTCATTCTAAACATAAACAAAATACTCGAAATAATTTGAAAATGTCTTTTCCACATCAAAAATGGGAAATTAGGACTAAGGAAACTTTTGTTTTGGCTTGTCTCTATATTATCTTTACCAAGACACCAAGTTCGTTTCGCTCTATGGTTGGTGAATTAAGGGAAGTAGATTTCAAGGAAATTGAAAAGTTCAAAAGGGAAATTCTCAATAATCAAGATTATATAGGTCAGGATGTTGGGTATTTGAAAAAGGTTTACGGCTCAAGTGTCGACCCTCAAAAAGTTTTGAAGGAATATCTTGACGGTAAAATAAAGTTCTTTACTGCTTGGTGGTTCATTAAATTGAATTCGAGTGATTGGGAACCAGGAAGAACATTCTCTCATGTTATCCGGAAATTGAAGTTTTTGATGCTGTTTCTTACATTTAAAGAAGAATCAGTTGAAAGAATTAGAGAGCTATTTAAACAAATTGAAATTTAGGAGATAAAATGGTTATTGACAACGAACAATATTTGTGGACTGAGAAGTATAGACCACAAACACTAGAGGATTTAATTTTCCCACAATCTGATAAGGATATAATTCAAGGTTGGATAGATGCTGGTGAAATTCCAAATATAGGAATATTTGGTCTTTCTCCTGGAACGGGTAAATCTTCATTTATGAATGTTCTCATGACACAACTTGACACAGAAACGCTTTGGATTAATGGTTCAAAGGATAATGGAATTGACGTCATGCGTAATGAAATTGGTGAATTTGCTAAGGGTCGTTCGATGATTGGTAAGCATAAAATTGCTTGTATTGATGAGTCCGATTATCTTACAACTGCTGCCCAGTCTACACTTAGATCAGATCTTGAACAATATTCAAAGAATGTGAGGTTTATGTTCACTGGGAATTACAGTGACAAAATAATTCAACCTTTGATGGATAGATTACAAGTTTTCAACCTTGATGATATTTACAGTCAAAATAAGAAAGAATTGGGGATTATGATTTTCAAGAGACTTATTGCTATTCTAGACAATGAAAGTATTGAATATGATAAACAAGATGTTCTGCAAGTAGTCAGTACACTATACCCTTCTTCAAGAAATATGACCCTATTTTTACAGAAGCATTCTGGTTCAGGTGTTTTGAAGTTTGATAATATTTCTAAGCCAGATGATACATTTGTTGCATTAACTGATGCTATGCTTAAGAGAAAATTCAAATTGGTAAAAGAAGCTGTGAATGATATTATGATCCCTGATAATTTTTATTCTTATGTATATAAACATTTGGACGATATTTTTAAACCAGAAGGGCAACCAATGGTGATTTTAGATTTAGCAGATTACCAAGATTTTTCACAACGAGCAAAGAACAAACATATACCCTTGTTGGCTTTTGCAGTTAAGATTATTGGTGATACTAACATCAAATTTAAGTAAGCTCTAAGAGTAATAGGCTATAATGATAGATTAAAGGTAATAAATGAAATTTAAAATAAATACACCACCTCAAAAAGCAATCCATTTTCTTATTTCAAAGGATGATTTGCTAATTGAGAAATTATATAAGGTTTTTCCAGATGGTTCGTTTTCTGAACTTGACCAAATCAATCTCAGGGTTGATAACGTCCTTACTCATCCATTAAGAATTCAAGTTAATGGGGATACAGAATGGTCTTTGACGATTGATATGAAATATGGTGTATTATTTGAAAACGAAGAAAATCTTTCTATGTTTTTAGAGGAATTATTTTTTGTTATGGAAGATTTGAACGGAGTTCCGACAAACCTAAGAACTTCCATACAGAAAAAAGAAATCTTAAATCTAAAGGAAGAACTAAAAGAATTGGAGATAAAGAATGGCGAAAAATTCGATGATAGCAAGGCTGTCAAAAAACAAGACAATAAAGGATAGTGTTTTAGAGAAAACTGATGAGCTTCAGGATTTCATTAATACTGGGTCACTTGTTCTGAATATTTTATTCAGTGGAAGATTAAGTGGTGGTATTGCAGTTGGGAAAATCTCTCAAATCGCAGCACCTTCTTCTTTAGGAAAATCATTCGTAGGGCTTAAGGTCGCTAAGAATGCACAAAAGAAATCAAAAGATTGGATTGTGGTTTATGTTGACACAGAAATGGCATTTGACTTTGATTTCGCTGATTCAGTGGGAATTGAGCAAGACAGACTATTGGTTATCCAGAGCAATCAAATCGAAGAAGTTCAACAACAAGTTATGGCATTGACTAAAGAACTTTCTAAAGATGAAAGAAAGAACGTTCTTATGGTTATTGATAGTTGGGGTGGGTTAGTTACTTCAAAGACAGTTAATGACGCGACAACTGGAAACGACGCAGCAGACTTCACGACGGCAAAAAAGAAAAACACATTTGCTAAGTTATTGACTGGAATGGGAATGACAATATTCGTTATTAACCAAGTGTATGATTCTATGAATCAATATGACCCTCTTACTATTGGTGGGGGTCGTGGTCTATATTTTGCATCAAGTACGATTGTTTTAGGTACTTCGAAAGCGAGGGCAAAAGATACAGCTTCTAGTACAGAAGTCACGGGTGCATTAATTTTGGCAACAACTAAGAAGTCAAGGTTCTGTAAAGAACTTACTAAATTGAGATATCTTATCAAATATGATGGTGGTATTGATCCTTATTACGGGATTTTGGAAGATGCGTTGGAAGGTGGTTATGTTACCAAACCAACTATGGGTTATTACTCAAGAGCGAATGTCCCAGATGACAAAAAGTGGCGTGAGCGTGAACTAAATGAAAACCCGCAAGAATTTTGGAATACGGTTTTGAGAGATACTGATTTTCCTAATTACATTGAAAGAAAATATACTTTCTTACATAGTGAAATCAACGATGAGGATTTCGAGGGGCTTTAAGTTCCCCTTAAGATCTATTGAATATAATAAACAAAAATAGGAGCAAATATGCAAAAAGATTTACGAGAAAAATTAAACGAGATTACGGTTCGACAAGATTTACTATTTAGTGTAATTTCTAATGAATATTTATCAACACAAGCAATGAGCGTATATACTTCAGTTATGAAGGGTGTAGAAGCTGAACCAAATAATAAAGAATTGAAAGAAGTAGCTGAGAAGTCACTTGAATCTTATAAATTTCACGGTGAAAATGTAAATGATGCAATTTCATATTACTATGATATTTTCGGTGAAGAAGCAAACGTTGGTGTGCATGATCTTATGAAAATGCGTGGGATTTCTAGGGATGAAAATCCTCCAGAACCGAGCCCAGTAGCTACTATTGAAAGCAAGGGAAAAAATACTTCAGAAAAGGTTTAATTATGGATATGTCAGAATGGGGAATTGCTCCAACTGAAGAAGCAGAAGTTGTCATGTATAAGGCTCCGAAGGGGCGTTCTATGTGGGATGTTATGAATTCAGCCATTGATAAAAAAGTCAAACCAACTCTTTCTGAGAAACAAGGTGTGAGTGAGTTTATGTTTCATAAACTCCTAGCAAGGTTTGAGGGTACTTTAGATTTTGCATTGATGTTTACCACGAAAGATATTCCCATTGAACATCAATGGGATGTTATTAATAAAATGGTTCCAAAAAGTAATGTTGGTTTTGAAAGAGGAAAGAAAAAGTTTGATGACCAGACTTTGAATAATGTGGTGAAATATTATAGATGTTCCGAAAGAGTTGCCGAACAATATTTAGAAATCATGCCTGAATTTGAAATTGAAAGAATTAACGGAAAATACAATAAGAATTCTAAGAGGTAAGTGAACTTTAAGGTTCATGAGCTATAATAGGTAAAATAAAGGATAATAATGTACGAAAGAATTAATCTCAGCCATAATGATATGGATGGAGCAGGGGCAAATTTAGTTTTGCGTGAAAAATTTGGAGATATGGAATCTTACCATGTTTCTTATGGTGATATAGTTGAAACTCTCCAAATAATTGATTGTGAAATAACTCCACATACAAAAACTTTATTCATCACAGACTTGGCGTTTGATAGAGAGTGCTTTAATGAATTGATGCGTATTACTGAATCACGACCACACTTGAATGTAATTTATATAGATCACCACCCTTATGAGGGAGATGTTTTAGAAGCGTTTGAAGAGCTTCAAACTTTCACAAATGTATATACCCTTCATAGAATAGGGACAAGTGCTACAAAATTATGTTATGAGTTTACAAGAAGTGAGCACCCAGATTTAAAGAATATCGTAACGTGGATTGACGCATATGATATTTACAAGGAAGTTGAAGACCCACATAATTTTAAACTAGGTTGGTTCTTAAATTCAATTTTTTGGGAAATAAAAATGCCAGGGTTTAAGTCAAATTTAATAAACAATGACTTCAAAGTACCGAAGTTTTTCAAAGAACTTTATAAACAAACAATCGTAGACAAAGATGAATATTTTGCAAAACTAATTAAGAATGGTTTGGTTATTTTTGATGATGAAGCTAATATTCTTCTTGCATTCTGTGATAAACATAAGTCAAATTGGCAGATGGATTATCCAGATTATGATTACTATGTTCTCCCATACCATACTAAAGGAAACAATTTATCTATAAGAATTACGAATAGGTTGAGCGATTCTTGGGCAAAGAAAATTAAAGATGATGTTATCAAGTACGTTACTCAAAATCCATGGGTGGTTTCAGCTGGTGGTCACGACCACGCATTTGGAATTTCTGTAAATAATGATATGCCGAAAGATGAACACCTAGTCCTCATTGAAGGGATTGTGGAAATAATCTCTGAGTGGGACGCAAGTATAAATATGCCATTTTAATGGTAGGGAGAATATATGGAAGAAGTGATCTTAAAGAGTTTAATAACAAATGGGGAATATTTCTCAAAGGTGTACACGCACCTTAAGGAAGACCATTTTGGGCAACTCGAAAATGTAGAGATTTTTAAGGCGTTATCATCTTATTTTTCTACATATGATGAAACACCGAATATTAAAGAGCTTGGATTGTATATAAAGAATTCGGGTGAAGTTTCAGAACAAGTGCGTGACAAGGTTATTGATCAATATAAATTTGTAATGATGGAAGCACCAGTAGAAAATGATGAATTTTTAATTGACCAAACCGAAAAATACATCCAAAAGGAAGAACTTTCGGCAGCAATCTTTAAATCAGCAGACCTCATAGAAAATGATGAACCATTTGACCCAATTATTGGGTTAATTGAAGGGGCGTTGGGAATTTCATTTGATTATGATACTGGAATGGCATATAAAGAAACATCTGCACTCGAAGATCGATATAATTACTATACACAGAGAATAGAGGGTTTAAGTATTGGGCTCGATTCTGTCGATAGGTCACTTGGTGGTGGATTTAGGACTAAGACTTTAAACTTAGTAGTGGCTCCTTCACATGGTGGTAAATCAGCACTTTTAATGTCTGCGGCAAGCACGGCTTATATTGCTAAGAAAAACGTACTTTTTGTTTCATTGGAAATGACCGATATGGAAATAGCACGACGGGTTGATGCAAATTTATTGAATCACCCAGCGAATGATCTTGGTAAATTGAATAGGAATGAGTTTGAAAGAAGATTGGGGGAAATTGCAGAACTTTCTGGGAACTTAGTCATAAAAGATTACCCAGCTGGTACATTTAGTGTATTGACTCTCAAGGCACTTCTTGGTGAACTTAAGACTAAGGATGGGTTTGTACCTGAACTGATTTGTATAGATTATATTGGTTTGATGAATAGTACGCGTGTTTCAATAGGGACAGCTGGTGGTTATTCTTTCTATAAATCAATAGCTGAAGAGCTCCATGGTTTTTGTAAGAAAGAAGATGTAATAGTTTTCACGGCAGCACAATTGAATAGAGGGGCGTATGACAACTTAGAAAGTGGTTTGGACTCAATTGCAGATTCATTGGGAGTTATTCAAACGGCTGATAATGTAATTGCTTTACTTTCAAATCCTCAATTAAGAGAAATGGACCAAAGTTTGATTAAGTTCTTGAAAAACAGAAATACTGGAAACCTGACATCTCACCTTACTGGTGTAGATTTTTCAACAGTAAGGTTTACAGATTTGGATGAAGATAGTTATGAACAAGCTACAAGTGGTGTAAATGCCACAATTTTACAACAAGCAACTGACCATGGGTCAGTTTCCACTGATGTAATTAATTTTGATTAGGAGAAAAGATGGATTTATTGAAATTTTATAATAAAGTTGCTAGTAGGACTGGTTGGGTATTTGTAATTTCAAATTTTATAGAATTGAAATTCATCTTTGAAAACTTAAGGGACGCTTCTGAAAAGTTTGGGTTGATGTATCAATTTGAGCCATGGATAAATCATTCACATTTGGCAGTCTCTGTTTCATCAATGTCTGTAGTTGCATATGATTACCACAAACGCAAGGGTCAAAATTATAGTTATTTATTAAGAAAAATATTCGGGAGCCTTTAATGGAAAAATATACCAATGAGCAATATGAGAAAGTTTGGAGAAGTGGTTTTGATTACTTCTGTAGAACAAGAAACATAGAGACAAATCAAGTTAGAATTGAAAAGATCGAACCATCAATTGAGTTCTATGAAAAGAACCCAAACGGTGAAATGAGTTTCATCCTAGACCCAACTGTAAAGCTTTCTAAGAAGGAATTTAAAAATTCTAAAGAAGCTAAAGAATATCGAGGGTTAATGGATTCATTGAATAAAGAAGTGTTTGGTGGTCAACCAAAAGAATATAAATTTATTAGAGACCATTTCTTTCAAAATGGGTTTAATAATGATATGAGAATTTGGTTTTTGGATATTGAAACTGTTGAAGAAAATAAATATGGTAGAGACCATGAAATAAGAGTTAGGGTAAAAGAAAAGAATATCTGATGATGCTAAGAAAAAACATGCTGAAAGAAAATTAATGAAGGAATTGGAAAATGGAAAAAATAATGAAAATGTCGGAGATTTTAGCTGAGGATTATAGTGATCGTGAAGTATTTGATGAGGAATTAAATGAATGGGTTTTATTTAAGAATTCATGTTATTATGCAGACAAGACCTTTCCTGACCCTCAATTGGCTGAAAAACCAGTTTCTCAGATTCAGATATGGGATAGCTACAGTGATAAGATAATAATCTTAAGTTTAGATAAAATGCAAGATGATACGAAATTCAAACACCACAAGAATCTTATATTTAAACACTACCAAGATGAAAAGGCGTTATTCAAAGATTTCATAAAACTCCTTGAGAAATTAGAACCAACAGTCATTACTGCATGGAACGGAGATTACTTCGACTTTCCTTACTTAACGCATCGTGCTATGAAACTCGACGGGATAAATTATCGAAGATTGTCACCAATTCATAAGGTTTCTGAAATCAAAACCAAAGATGGTTTGAACTTTGATTGGGAAGGAATTTATCTAATTGATATGATGCAAGCATATAAGAAATTTATTTTTAAACCACAAGCATCTTACGGTCTAGATAATATTGCAAAAGTGGAACTCGGTATGGGAGAAGGTAAGGTAGATTATGGGGAATTCGATGATATAATTGATTTCTACCATGGTGACATTGACAAATTTCTAGAGTATTCGATTCAAGATGTTATAGTGCTTAAGAAACTTGAAGATAAATTGAAATTGGTCGAACTCATGCAAATTTTAGCTACTATGATGGGAATTAATATGGATGATTCATTTGGGACGGTTAAGCCATGGGGGCAATACTTAACAAACTTGGCTATGAAAGAGGGCTTAGTGATGCCTCTAGACCGCAAATCACATTTGGATAAACCAATCGTTGGTGGATACGTTCGTCACCCTCAGAAAGGAAAGCATAATTGGTTGGTTTCAGTGGATGTCAACTCAATGTACCCACTTCTTGGGATGCGAGCGTTTAATATGTCACCAGAGACATATATCAATGAATGGGAACTCCCTGAGGATTTACAAGCAATTCGTGAGAAATACCACAAACATGAGGATGAAGAGGTTTATCTAGATGATGGGAATCTCAAAGAAATTAAGGAAGTGTGTCACAAATACGACGTTGCTTTTGGGATGAACGCATTTTTCAAGCGTGACAAAGAGGGTATTATACCGACTATTGTTGCTGATATTTATAGCACAAGAAAGGAAGCAAAGCGACGTATGCTTATGTATAACGCATTAAAGGCTAAAATAGCGTAATTTGGCTAAATTCTTTTCAAATTTAAGCAAGGTTTAAGCTACATTACGGTATAATATAGTATAAACAAATTAAAGTTTGAAAGGCTTAAAAGATGGCAAGATTACCAAAAGTATTTAAAGTTCAAGAGAGTAAATCAGGACGTTTCGGTAGAGAAACTAGAACATACGAGCAAGTAGGAACATTGGTTCATTTAGTGAAATCATATAGTTATTCACTTGAAGTTGGTCAGTCATGGGAACACGAAAAGGGTAACAAAAAGATTAATAGAAATCCTAAGTCAATTAAGACTTTGGTATCAAATCTTTATAACGCTAAAAACAATGCTGCGGCAGATGGTTATAGTGGTAGTTACTTTGAGCAAGTTGAAGTAACTGCGGAAGAATTGGCTACTTACTGGGAAGAAAACCCAATTGAAGAGGTAGCGTAATGGTCTTAGTGATAAATTTTGAAGACAGACACGGTGAGTTTGAAAACGAACTTCAAGAGGTTACAATTAACCTCAAAACCAAAGAAATCTCAGGTAACGAAAATGGTATGAACGTATGGTCTAAAGTAGTCGATACGGGTGTTTATACATTAATTACTAAAGATGACAGACTTACAATTTATGACTATGTGCCTGATTGTATTCCAAATGAGTACGGTGACTATATTGACCTTGATGTAAAAGACGGTAAGGTAACGAACTGGACTTCAACGGATGAGGAAATTTTAGCTGAGTTTCAGGCGAAAACAAATGGCTAAGATTAATAGACCAAAAAAGGAATATCAATGGCTTTATAAAAAGTCATCTGACCCTCTTTTGGTTGGTATTACTTATGAACATTATGTAACTCCAGAAGAACTATTCAAAGATTTTCCTGAACTTTATGGGACAATTTACGGTAGGTGTTGGTGGAGCGAAAGAATTAGAAAGGACTAATATGTTAGATTATTGGGAAGCAGTAGAATTAATCGCAGATAATGCGTTTGAAGATTTATTAGCTGGTGGTCAGGGTCGTCTTGACTCTGGGTTAGTTAATAAAATTTACAATATTGATGAAGATGAAGTTCTCGTTGATGCTAAAAGAAAGCTTGACGCAAAGTTTGATACATATAATAAGCGTTGGGATAAAAAGTGAATTTAGAAAAATATGATACCATTTTACACCAAATAGCTGAGGAGTCTTTCTTCAGCACTCTTAAGGGTGAAAGTGGCTTGTACCAAATCGGTAAAATCCCCAACATTGAATTTTTAGATTATGATGACATTATGATCAAGTTGAACGGAATTACTCAAGTTCTCGAGCGTGAGTACATGGCTGAGTTTCCTATGGATTTAGAGGGTTTTGGATTTGATGATGAATAAATTTATCGACGAAAATTCTCCCGAATTATACGAAGTTTCAAAAGAAGATGCAATTCTAGCATTATTTACCAGAGGACAATTTGTTTCGCGAGACGGTTGGGATAGTGATTATTTTATTTTTCTTGAAGATGGTTTTATTGTGTCTTCAAAATATGATATCGAAGTTGAACCAAAATATTTTGCCAACTTTTTAAACGGCAAACAATTCTACATTCGAGGAAATTAAGTCGTTCTTAAGGTTATTTTAGTATAATTAACCTATAAATATGGAGCGATTAATGACATTAGACAAAATATACGAAAAAATAGAAGACGGTTCTATGACCGTCGATGATATCAATAAAATGGATTTGAGTGAATTTAAAGGAATTGATACTACTCATATAGAGGACAGATCAGCATATTGGAATACATTCCAAATGGCTTTGAAAATTTCTATTAACAGTTTATATGGTGCACTAGCGAACACTTACTTCTTACTGTTTAACCGTGACGTTGCTGCGTCTATTACGGGAAATGGTAGGATTTTCATTCAGGGATTAGCTACTTATATCAATGAAAAACTCCGGAAAGTATTACAAACCAATATAAACTTTGTTGTGTATGGCGATACGGACTCCGTTTATTTTAGTCTTGATGAATTAGTTAAAAAATTCAAGGAAGAAGATAATCATAAAATCCTAGAAAAGCTTATCAACTTTGACCACAAATACCTTGACGTCTGGACACAAGAATATATAGAAAAGTATTCTGATGATTTCAATGCATTTAACGCTGAACCAATTGGGGCAAAGCTTGAAAAGATTGCTGACAAGGGTATGTTTGTTGCGAAAAAGAAGTACGCTCTTAGAGCCGTTTGGGATGAAGGTTCTATCCTTGTAGACGATCCTTACTTGGCTGTTACTGGACTGGAAATTGTTAGATCAAGTACACCTGCATTCTGTAGAAAATACCTCAAGGAAATGGTTGAAATTATTCTGGACAACAATGCCCAAACTACCATTAAAGAACTTGAATCCCTAGAAGAATTATTTCATCAAGCACCGTTGGCTGATATTGCTAGGGTTTCTGGAATTGGTTCTTTGGATTACGAGGGACACATAGGTAGATATACAACTTGGAAGAATGACAAAACATTAACGGCTGGGATGAATGTTCGTGCTGCTATGAATTTTAACTTGTTTGTAGACCAAACTGGGTTGACAAAATACCCTCAAATATTGGTGTCGGATAAGATTAAGTATATTTTCCTTAAGAAGCCAAATATACTCGGGGATGATGTAATAGCATTCTTAGACGAAGATTTTATTGAAGATGCTGGATTGACAAAATATGTTGACCGTGAACGAATGTGGACAGATTTCTTCATTGCCCCTATGAAAATTATGTTAGAAGCTGTTGGTTACGACCTTGATCAAAATTTTGCAATGGAGGAATGGATATAATGGATATATTTGGAAATAGTGAGAACGATGGAGATTGGATGGCTGGTCAATTTACGGTTGGGTATCTACCGAAAAAAAGTAAAAAGAGAATTCTTAAAGAAGAAATTAAACGTCTGAAGAAAAAGATTAAAAAACTTGAAAAGACGAACAAGAAATACCATATGTATGAAAAGGCTGGTTGTAGTAAATGCAAAGACGGCATTTGTAAAAGTTATGCCCATGATGATTTGAGTGTAGATTCTTGGTGGCGTTGTGAATGTTCAGAAACCAAAACGGAAAAATATAGAAAATGGTTGAAAAAACATGAGGTTGGTCCATTCTATGATAATCATAATTCTATCAAGACGGGAAATAATGCGACTAATAGGAGTTGGTGATGATAACAAAAGAAGCAGATATACTATATTGTGGCGTAGATGAAGAAAAGATCAAAAACGCAAACCCAGTTCTAAACGAAGAGGTTCTTGGGTATCACCATTCTTATATGGTTGAACGCCATAAAATTTACAAGCGTAAAGAAATTGAAAAGTTACCTCAAGACGAGTGGACTGAAGATGAAGTGTTTAAGAATTATAGGTTTACGAATGTTCGTAGGGAACTTGACCGTGAGTCAGTTTGGATGATTAAAAATATTAGTCACAATGACCAATTTACCCTTGAGGAAAAGGTCCTTTGGAGTATGTTATTTAGGACGTATAATAAATCATCAACTTTCATTAAGCTTGGTTTTCCTTATTCTATTGACATTTTGAATTTTGACGACAAAGTCAAGGAAACAATTAGAACGGTCATAGAGCATGAAACTGAACAAGACCCCAAATATGTATGGTTTACGCCAGCATTTAACACGGGAGGGCTTAAGGCAACTTGGGCAATGCCTGAAACAAAAGGTATGTATGAGTGTACCAGCTCTAATATAGAAGTTGAAGTTGAAACTGACAATGGTATAGAAAAGATGACTTGGCGTGAAGCTAAGGACTTACAAAAACAATTCCCTGACTACAATATCAAGGGTGTTGAAAAGTCTATGCCTATGCGAATGATTCACTTGATTGACTATGTTAGAAAAACCGACATTGTTGAGCGTATTATAACGGCTGAAACTCAGGAAAAGTGCTATGATATTATACGGGAAGTTGATGGTTTCTCAAACTTTCTTGGTTATCAGATTTTCGTAGATTTCACATATATCCCTGAATATAAGTTCAGTGAGAATGAATTTACTATTTCTGGTCCAGGATGTGATAGAGGGCTTGACCTTATATTTGAAGATGCTGATGGAATGACTTCTGCGGAACAATTATTCTGGATTAGGGACAATATTGAAGCTGAGTGGAAGAAGCGTAATTTAGAAGCTAACTATAATGAATTATTTGACCATTTACCAGAAGAAGATAGGAAAATAAATGTTATGATGTGTGAGAATAGTTTCTGCGAGTTGAGCAAGATAACATCTGCAAAGCGAAAAACTGGACGTCCCAGAAATCGTTATAAACGACACCCAGAGGATATAATTACTCCAAATGAATGTTCAATCGACGAGTGGTTGTAGATATGAAATACATGGGAAGTAAAAATAGGATATCGGGAGAGATAATTCCATTTATTCAAGAAGTTTTAGATAGTGGTGAGTTTGAATATATCGAACCATTTGTTGGTGGTGCAAATTTAATAGATAAAATAGAAAATCATTCGAAAATTGGGTCGGATATTAATGTTTTTCTCATAAATATGTGGCAGCGTCTTCAACTTGGGTGGAGCCCAAGAGTGGACATTTCTAAGGAAGAATATTCTAAATACAGGGATTTATCTAAGACTAAAGATCACCCTAATGATATGATGGCAGAAATTGGGTTTATTGGGTTTATTTGCTCATATGGTGGTAGATTTTATGACGGTGGATATGCCAACATATCTGGTAATAGGAATTATCAACAAGAAGCATATCGAAACATTATGAAGCAAGTCCCTGATATTTTGGACGTTAAGTTTATATTTGATGATTATAGAAATTTAAAATTCAACTCACCTAGTGTAATTTATTGTGATATTCCGTACAAAGGCACGAAGGAATATACTGAAGCTGGTTTCGACCATGAATATTTCTATTCATGGGTAAAGGAGAGAGTGAAAGAGGGACACCATGTATTTATTTCAGAATTTTATATGCCAGATGAATTTAGTGAAATTTGGAAAAAAGAAGTAAAATCTTCATTGAATAAAGAAAACGTAAAAGTTCATGTTGAGAAATTATTCTATTTAGGTGACTATGATTTCAATAAGTGTAGTATAGATGAATGGCTTTAGATTAGCAGTTATAGGTTCAAGAGACTTTGGCGATTTTGAACTATTTGTAAAGATAATGGATCGTTTAAGGTTAGTCAAAGAAATAGACGCTATAATATCAGGTGGTGCGTCAGGGGCTGACTCAATGGCTGAACATTATGCAGAAGTAAATAATATTCCACTTACAGTATTTGAAGCTGAGTGGGACAAGTACGGAAAAAGTGCTGGTTATATTCGCAATAAGGATATATGGGATGCCTCAGACATGGGAATAGCCTTCTGGGATGGCGTTTCAAAAGGGACTAAACATTCCTTTGATTTAGCCAGAAAACAAAATAAAAAATTACTGATATTCAACTATACGAAAAATCGTTGGGTAGATGACAAAGGAAATGAACTATGAAGGAATTTGATTTAGGTATGGAAACTATTTATATGGTTATTAATGGTCAAGTACAAGAAATTGCTCAACAAGATAGTTTTCATAATGCATACTTTACTAAGGGAATTGTTGAAGACGGTATTAGAGATTGTCACATAACGATTGTTAGTGGGTTATCACATGAAGAAAAGATAGATGCGGTGCAAGCATATATAGATATGAGTGACGCACCAAGAACACAAATTACAAACTTATAAGGAATGAAATTATGAAGATTACTTAAAGAATAAAACTCCAGGAGAAAATGGGTGTAGTGATTGCTCAAACTGTAGTGGATTAGCTTGCGGTTGTGGCGTCAGTGGATAAAGGAGAAGAAATGGAAGAATTAGAAGAAGGCATGGAAAGAATAGTAGTGGTGAAAGACAAGGTCATTGACCTATTTATTTGGGGAGAACCGTACCACTATGCGTTTTTTCAAAGAGAAATAAATGAAAATGGGTTAGAAAATTACTATATTGATGTAGAAATCAGTTTAACAGAATCACAAAAACGAAAGGAGATCGCAAAAGCAATCTATCTTTGGGACAAAAAATAAATTTAAGGAATGGAAATGGAATTTCAAATTATGTCATTAGACAACTTCAATGCGATTGTTCAAGCTCAAGCTGAACTTAATGTAAAATACACTGGTGAAAAATGGGCTGAGGAAATACCTATGTCACATCTACTTTCAGCAATGACGGCTGAGTTAGGTGAGTTATTGGAGAGTTCTCCTAGGACGGGTGATGTTGAATCGGGTTGGAAATGGTGGAAACCATATCTTGAAAATGATGACAATAATAACAAAGTAGAAGCAGTGGATATTATCCATTTTGCAAAAAGTGCTTTGATTGTTTCTTATGGTCAAGACCTCAGTACCTTGATGTCAGATTACAACGCATGTTCAACGACTTATATTGAAGAAGCTCATCAACTCCTTGAAGAAGATAACACGACTGGTGTCTCTCAGGATTTATTAACTTCTTTAGCAGCATTTACATTGACAGCATATGCTGATTCAAGAGAAGATCTACTGAATACTTATATGTTTGTTATCAATTCATTGTGTCAGTATGCTAAAATGACACCAGATGAAATGTTTGACCTATATATGAAAAAGAACAAACTTAACCACGAAAGGGTTGAAGGTGGTTATATGAAGTCGGCTGACGCATATGCTAAAATTGACGCTGACGGAAATGAAGATAACGTAAAACTATTCGCTGAGAGCGAATAGTAACGTAATAAAAGTCAAAGTAACGTTCTTTCGTTACTATTACTGAATTAAGGTTAATATAAGATTAGTTTAAGCAGGGTTTAAGCGAAGTTACGGTATAATATAGTATAAAGTTTGAAAGGCTTAAAATGAGATACTTATTAGGAATTGATGATGATGTTGTTGATGAAGGTAATTTAAGAGAAGTGAACACTGAAGATGGAATCGGGTATTATCCTGACCTTCAGGTGATTGCTACTGTTGCAGGTGCATTTTATTTGTTCGCATTATTCGTTTATTGGATCAGTAGTTAAGTTAAAATTAAGTTATTTCCGTTATAATTAGTTAAAATTATGAGGGTATATAATGAATAAAATATTAGCAATAGATGTAGACCTGACCGTTGTAGATACGGTCACTCCTTGGAAAGAATGGTACACTAATCTTACTGGTCACGAATTAGGTGAAATCACCTCTGACAGTAACGACTTAGAGACCTTAATGAAAAATCACAACGACCCATTACAATTCTGGCGAAAGCCTGATTTATATGATAACCTCAAGCCACTTGATGGTGCTTTAGAATATATTCCTAAGCTCAAAGATTTAGGGCTTGATATTGTATTTGTGTCAGCTTGTATGTCTGAACACGAACAATCAAAACGTTTCTTCTTACAACGAAATTTCCCTTATATGGACGGCTTCATTTCAACGGGTGATAAATCATTCGTGAGATGTGATTATTTTGTTGACGACTATAAAAAGTATTGTAGACAAATGACTGAACACGCTGTGGTATTTCATATCAAAACAGATTTGAATACACCAAGCGAAGAATTTCCTTACGTTACTTGGAAAGAAATTTTTGAGAATATATCTTTAATGGAGCAAATTTAATGGAATTAAGGAGATATTCTGAACTACATAGTGAAAATGAAATTACTGAACTTCAAGAGGGTATGGATTTTAGGAATCCTTTAGCTCGTAGAGAAGTTTTCTTAGATTTTTATGGTTTCCACCTGAAGTATAAATCTCATCCCGGAGCAGTGTATTATGTAATGCCTTTCTTAGCAGATAAGTATGAATGGGACTTTGAAACAAAATTGTGGTTTGCTTTTATCAACGGAGCTACCCAAAACCCATTGACCTCTTGGGTGTTATTTAAACATTTCCCGAGCTACGGTGTTTCCCCAGAAAAAATGGAAACTTGGCATAGAGAATATTGGAGAAATTTAGATTATGATATAGATAGAAGATACCAAAAAGGTCATTTTGTTGAAATGTATGAAAATTATAGGGAACTTCTTGGTGAAAAAACTCAAGTAGAATATTTCTCTGATATTTGTAGTTCTGATAATGTGTATGAAAACTTTACAAAACTCTGGGATACAGTATTCAATGATTTCTTTATGTACGGACGCCTTTCGACATTTTCATATCTTGAATATTTGAAAATCATGGGGTTGAATATAGACTGTGATGATCTTTTCATTTATGATAAATCAGGTTCTAAATCACATCGAAATGGATTATGTATAGTAAATGGCAGGGATGATTTAGATGTCCGCAAAGATAATGAAGATTTACCGAAAGAATTAGAAAAAGGTCACAATAAAGAAGTGATGACTTGGTTAGAACAAGAGGGTAAAAATCTATTGGCTGATGCGAAAGATAGGTTTGAGGGTGAGCCGTTCTTTGAAGATGTGAACTATTTTACATTAGAAAGCACACTTTGTTGTTATAAAAGTTGGCACCGAAAGAATAGACGGTACGCGAATGTATATAATGACATGTTCTATGACAGAATTAAGAAAGCTGAAACGAGAGATTGGGAAGAAATTGATGGCTCCGATATCAACTTTGATGATTTTTGGGAAGCAAGGAAAGCATACTTACCGAAAGAACTTCGACGTGAAGATAACCCCAATGACCCAGGATTAGTGAAGGTCAAGCAAAATTGGTACCGAAATACTGGCGAAGTTATAATGATGGAACATTATAATCCAGTCTATAAAAATTCATTTATGGAGAATTACCCAACTAAAGAAATCGAATGGTATGGTAAAAAACCAGTAAAAAAGGCTAAAAAAGTTGAAACAAAATCAACTTTAGGAGAGTGGATATGAATAAAGAAAGAGAATCAATTAATGAAGATACCCACGACAGTGTAGTTCCTGACGGAGCAAAACACTGGGCTGATTATATGGACGTATTGACGCCAATAGAACAAAAATCTGACGGGATGTGGTATAAGCGTGAGGATAAATTCGCGTTATTGGGAATTAACACTATCAATGGTTCAAAATGTAGACAACTTCTTCATCTTTTTGAAACCAGACCTGACGGAGTTGATACTGTGATTCATGCAACAAATGTAAATAGTTCTCCCCAAACTCCCATGACGGCAGCAATGGCTGACCATTACGGTCTAAGGTGTATTCAGGTAGCAGGAGGTTCCAGCCATAAAAGTCTGTCCACAAAAGACTTACCACTGTTCGCAACCATGTTCGGTACTGAATACGAGACAACTATGGGTTCAGGGTTCAATGTGAACATTCAACGTAGGGTAACTGCGATTATGAAAGACTTTCCGAATTCATTTACGATCGAACGAGATATCACACTAGACCATAAACTTAAGGAAAATAGACCTGAAAAAATACTAGCATTTCATAATGTCGGGGCTTTACAAACTAAGAATTTTCCTGATTTCATTGAAGATTTGGTTATCCCATTTGGGTCAGCTAATTCTACCACTTCAGTATTGTTGGGTCTTTCAAGGGACAAACCTGAAAATCTGAAACGGATACACCTTATAAATGTTGGTGTCGACAAAAGGGATTATATGTTTGAACGCTTGGATATGATGGGTGCTGATTATTCACAATATGAATTTATTTGGCATGAAAGTGGTTATCCTTATGCAAAGACTCTGAAAGGCGTTAATATTGATGATATAACTTTCCATTATAGGTATGAAGCTAAGGTTTACCAACATTTACTTGATTACCACCCTGAGTTGTTCAAAGAAACTACTCTATTTTGGGTTATTGGGTCAGTACCAGATTTAAAAACGACAGCTAAGAATATTGGGAAAGAAGTACCTGAGGAAATAAATGAGTTTTTCTGGGAAGAGAAATTAGTAATAAATGAATGGATAGGAGAATAATATGGGTAAAGAAAACAAATTTTCTGTGATCAACTACATAGGGAGCAACGCAACGGGGAAATCTACAAGAGTGACGGTTTTGGTAAATTATTTAGAATCAAAATATGATGTTGAAGACGTTGAATTTACATACACCAAAAAGTCAAAGAAAAATGGGGATAAAGAAGTTACCACCAAAGTCGGTTTAAGATTCTCTAATAATTGGGTGATTTTTGGGAAATTTGACGGAAGTAGAAAATGGATTGGGCTCGATACTGGAATGTGTTCATCTTGGGACCAAAGATCAGCATTTATCACAGAAATGAAAGAACGGGGCGTTGATACTGTTGTATTTGAAGGTTACTTCAACAATAGAAGTAAGATCGCTGGACCTGAAACTTTCCATAATGCTGGTGCTGACGAAGTTCATATATTAGCAAGTTTCTATGATAAATGTGAAGATTTTCTTATGAGAACTAATGTTCGGTCAGGTAAATTAGAGCGTGGTATGGATTGGGCTGAAAACGCTCCTGGATGGAAAGACAACAAGGGTATTATCAATTCACAAAAATATTGGAATGAACAATCCCTCGATGGTGACACAGTGACCCGTGTTTCTATTGATGAGCCAAAGGAGTATATTGTTACTAGATTCATTGATGAGGACTTTGACGTAGATAAATTCTATGAAACGTTTGAAGTCCCTTCAGAAAAGGCAGAACCTTCAGGGATGGACGAATGGATTTAACTAATATAATTAATAGTCTACAGAAGTCAAAATTCGTAACGGCTGATGATATTGCTTCTCAAGTTGATCAAATGATTTCTGAGATAAAAGAAAATGGACAAACTCACGGACGAAGCGACGCTGTGTTAGCACAACACGTTAAGTCAGGGTGTATTTTAGAGGTGGGTATTGCTAAATTATTGGGTGGTGTAGTAAATCGCTCAGTCCACGATTCTAGAAATCCTGATACATTTGCTTGGGATGTTGAAGCTGATGGTATTAGATATGAAATCAAACCAACCAGAGAGAATGACACTTGGTTCAACTTTAATATTCGTGGTGCTATAAATAATTCCGATGAGCAACTGACCCGTGCTGATTTGACAACTTATATGAAATATAAACAACATACTGATTTTTTAATCGCTGCCCATTATAGGGAAGTTATGGGTGGTTGGGAAGTACAACCAAAATGGTTATTTGATTCTGGGAATTTTGATAATTTTACCCGAAAGTCTAATCCGTCTAGTAAAGGTACAACCCATTACTATCACATAAAGAACGGAATTCAAAATTCAGGGTGTGTGGCGTTAAGTTAACATTAAGTTAAGTTACGGTATAATAGGGAAATAAAATAAAGGTAGAAAATGGTAGACTATTTATATGAATATGCAATGACGGGGAACTTAATAGAACCAGATAGTAAAGAGACCACTTGGGAACTTTTAAAACAACATACCCTTTTAACAATGGGTGTAGAAAACGACATCAAAGAACAACTTGGGTTAGAGCTCATAAATGGTAAACATATCAAAGATAAACATGGGTGGGATGGATACCACGATAAGTTTTTCGTAGAAGTGAAAAGTGAAACTATTGGCGATGGTAAAAAGCTTTCCGGAAAGGGAATTTTTAATAATATCACATTTGAATCCATTAGTAAGTATGAAAATGATAAGGGAATCCTTATGTTTGTTGGTTATTCGAGGACTGGACAATTCCTATATTCAATTGCGTGTGATATGAGTTTAGTAGCACCTCTCCTTAAAAAAGAACTACTGAAAAAATTCCCTGAGGGAAATTGTAGTGAAGGAGAAAATACCACTGTTACCATTACTCTATCTAATTTGAAAGATATACCATTTGAAGTAGTATATTATCCAATGATTTCAGATAGGTCTTTGTATTCTGAAGAGCTTAGGAAGGTGTTAGAAGAAGGAAGTCGAAGAAAGAAAACAGTTTGTGGGATTTTAGGAAAGAAATTTTTATCAAGTCTTCAGGAATGTACTAAGAAACCAAAAAAATGTTATTCATTGAAAGAAAAGGTAAAATTAGTCTACTGTACTGATAATTTTTGTGTGGCTAAAAGTGGTAAAAAAATTGAATTTCTAGAAAACGGTTCTGTGTCCCATAGCGTTTTAGTGAAAACTCTAAATGTTAGGTTCAGTAAACTTTTAAGTCAATCTTAAGTTTCCCTCGGTATAATTAAAACAAAAAGGGGAACAAGTTTGAAACCTACATTAATCAATGGTAAAAGTATAAATGAAGTTGTTTTTAAATCACTAGAACAACTCATTCATAACGGCTACCGAACAAAATCAAGAAACGGTGATATTAACACCGTTTATAACGCCTTTGTCACTCTAGACAATCCTAAGGCAAGACACCTTTCACTTGAAGGGCGTAAAAACAACATATTTGCAACAATAGCTGAAACTTTCTGGGTATTTGCTGGTTCTAATGATATAGATCCATATTTGAGCTTCTTTCTGCCTAGAGCAAAAGACTTTTCAGATGATGGTAAAACTTGGC
>Ga0164318_10000850_pt1 | contig 25293 bp, 17 predicted proteins | sample GuaBasSedimGuay9_FD_113734 | JGI IMG/M metagenome (GOLD analysis project Ga0164318, IMG submission 113734) | Subseafloor sediment microbial communities from Guaymas Basin, Gulf of California, Mexico - Guay9, Core 4571-4, 0-3 cm | ecosystem: Environmental > Aquatic > Marine > Hydrothermal vents...
AGATGACATTGAAGCTTTTCTCATACAGCCTCTGGTATCAGGGAAAAGAGAGTTTGTTGCCGGCATGTTCAAAGATCCTCAGTTTGGTCCGGTCATTGTCTTTGGTCTGGGTGGGGTGTTGACTGAAGCATTAAAGGATATTGTTTTTAAAATTGCACCGTTAAATGATGTAGATATGGATGATATGTTTGAACAATTATCCTCAAAAACGCTTTTAAATGCTTTTCGGGGTGAAAAAAAAGTCAATAAAACGGCCATTAAAAGCATCCTTAAAAGCCTGTCAGATATTGCAAAGGCTTTTCCGGATATCAAAGAGATCGATATTAATCCTCTGATTATACAGCCTGACGGGTCTCCTGTTGCCGTGGACGGTCTGATAGTGCTGGAAAGGGCAAGAGAAGAGAAACAAAAATCTTCTGATATTGATTTGAAAAAACTTGCATCCTGTTATTATCCAAAGTCCATCGCCTTTATCGGGGCATCTGCCACTCCTGGAAAATGGGGGCATATGCTGTTAACCAACACCTTGTCCAGAGAATTTAAGGGTAAGGTTTACCTGGTAAACCCCAAGGGAGGAAAAATCACCGGGCGGCATGTGTATAAAACCATCACTGAAATTGAAGAGGATGTTGAGCTGGCTGTTGTGACCATACCGGCAGACCATGTCATTGATTTGATCCCGGATTTAAAAAAGAAACATGTCAAAGGTATTCTTCTCATCACTTCCGGATTCAGGGAGGTGGGAGGTGTTGGTGTAACATTAGAAGAAAAACTGGTGAAAGCTGCCAAAGATGCCGGAATATTGATCCTTGGGCCCAACACCATGGGGGTATGCAATCCTCATATTGATTTTTACTGCTGCGCAGCCCATGCCTATCCCCTGCCCGGATCAACAACCCTTGTAAGCCAGTCAGGAAATATGGGGACCCAGCTTCTGGCTTTTGCCGAGCAGCAGGATATCGGTATCCGGGCTTTTTCAGGATCGGGAAATGAGGCCATGGTTACCATTGAGGATTATATGGAATCCTTTGAGATTGATGACCTGACAAGAACGGTGGTTCTTTATATTGAGAGCGTAAAGGACGGTTCAAGATTTTTCAAAAGTGCGTCAAGGGTGTCGATGCAAAAACCTGTGGTGGTGTTAAAGGGCGGCAGGACCCGTATGGGTGTAAGGGCAGCGTCAAGCCATACCGGGGCCATGGCCTCGGATACAAAAGTATTTGATGCCGCCTGCAGGCAGGCAGGCATTATCCAGGTGGATCAACCCATGGAACTTCTGGATCTGTCTGCTGTGTTTTCATCCCTGCCCCTGCCAAAGGGAAACCGGGTGGCTATTATGACCCTGGGCGGAGGCTGGGGGGTGATCACAACAGATCTTTGTGCAGAATATGGACTCAAGATCCCAAAGCTTTCAGAAGGTATTATTGAACGGCTTAACAGGATTCTGCCACCGTTCTGGAGCCATGGAAATCCCGTGGATATTGTGGGAGAAAATGATCCTGATATTCCTAAAACCTGTTTGGAAGAACTGCTCAAATGGGATGGGTGTGATGCGGTTATCCACCTGGGTATCCATGGAAAAAGGGTTCTGGTCAACTCTATGATTGAATCAGTATGTAAAACAGACCCTGATATTGATAAGGCTGCGGCACAAGTTTTTAAGGAGTCGATCCTGCAATTTGAAGAGGCTTATACCCAATATGTGGTCAAATTAACCCATAAGTATGAAAAGCCGGTTCTGGGGGTAAGCCTTTTAACCGATGAAATCAGCAAAACCCTTTACAGAGTCGATGGATATGAATATAAGAGTGTGTTTTTCCCCTCCCCTGAAAGAGCTGTAAAAGCACTTTGGGGGATGTGTCAGTATAATGCGTGGCGTAAAAGCCACTCTTAAGGGGTATTAAATTTTAAACAAATTTAATTGTTTGCCTTCGGCTGCAAGCTGGATGTTTGCCTGTTCCAAGTTTGTTTTGCTGGATATGACAGCGGTTCCTTTTTGTGCTTCATCAATGGCAAAATATTTTTTGGCAATACTCCGGACTCTTTTTTTATCAAGCCGCAACAAAGCATCCTTGAACTGCTGGCGGATATCATCGTTGAGTTTCGTGATATCCCTGTAAAAAGCTTTCATCGCTGAGGGGCCGGGAGTTTCGGGCTTATCAATTTCAGAGCAGACCTGTAAAATAGCTTCTTTAACATCGGTCTTTGAATAGTCCCCGTTGATAATAAAGTTACAGGCATTTTTATAGACATCCAGAGTTCTTTTGATATGGGGGTCTCTGTATGATCCAAATGAAAAAATTCCCTCTTCTGTGTTATAGATCGCAAATCCGCCGTATGCCCCGCCTTTCTCCCTGATTTCCCGGTGAAGATAAAGAGATCTTAAGATTTTACTGATGACGGCAAGCCCGGGCGAGTCCTCATGGGTAATTCGGACCGTTTTAAAAGACTGTCCCACAAAAGAAACCGATGTATTGGTATACCAGCCATCATAGGGCGATTCATCTTTAAAGGATATAGCGGGTGTGAAAAAAGATTTTTCAACACTGTTTGAAAGATGCTCATGTATGGATTTAATTCTATTTTCGGCAATCAATAGAGATGGTTTATCCCCAATCACAGCTGGTTTGAGATTCCCCTTTTTTAAAATAGACCGGGCAATTCTGACCAGGTTTTTCGAAAGAGTCTCAAGAATGATATTCTTATGGTCGGTTGTTTTGAATTGCTCAGTAATCTCTTTGATGAATTGATATTGGGCAATGCCATGCCAGAGTTCATTAATATACGAGGCTTTTGAAAAATGTCTTGTGGCAAGGGAAATGGCATACCGGTGACCGGTTGAAACAATGGAGGCTTCCATCCCTGCCTGATACTGAAGTAAAAGGCTTTTCAATCTTTCAAAATCATGGAAGCTGTAGTCTTCAATAAATTCTTTGATTAAATCAAACATATTTTCAATATTTCTGTCCAGCGCCTTCCCCTGGATGGCAAGAAATGAATGGGATTCAGCCTCTTTTGAAAAATAAGATCCGGAAAAAGGAGAAAGCGCTATCCCTCCGGTATAAAGATCCATGAGTTTTGCTATTTTATCATAAGCATTTTTTTTAGTACCACTGTTTGTGAATGACTGACAGAAAAAGGGTACCAGGCCAAACAGATCCTCTGGGATATTGCCGGCACCCATGGGGCAGGTAAAATAAAGGATGTCGGAAGTTGCTTTGTCATAGCAGGTGGAAAGCGTAATATCCTGAATTATGTCTGGTTTTATAATTTCTATTTCCGGCGGCACATCAACAAGATCCAATGTCGGCAGGATTGAAACATCCTCTTCTTTCTCCTGGAGTGCTTCAAGGGTTTTGGCATCTTTTCTGATTTGTTCAAGGTCCTGATCTGTCATTGTTTTTAAAAGATTTTTAAGTTCTTTTTTTGTCTCTTTGATCGTTTTTTGCTCAAGATCGCTGTCCGGTTCAAGGGTGAAAAGAACTCTGTGGGGATTTTCAAGAAAATAGTGTCGTAATTTATTTTCAAGGAATCCGCCTTTTTTTATCTCCTCTTTCAGCCTGTCCAGATCACTGTCAATATTAATACAGGAAACCGGATTTCCATCATGAATGACTGTGCCGGCAAATGAAAGGAGTAGCTTTATACCAAAAGGGTAAGGCGTATTGGTGATCTCTTTTCTATGAAATTCAATCTGGTGGATGGCAGAATCAATCAAATTCTTCTCAATTCCATTATCGGCAATCTCTTTAAGGGTTGAGAAGATGATACTCTCCACTTTTTTAACAGAATCCTTGGCAATGTCCTTCAAACCACAGGAAAACATGGTGTCCCGGTTGTCCGGGTCAAACCCTGTTGAATCTGATAAGGCAGATCCCAAAGATGAGTCGATCAATGCTTTTCTTAAAGGAGAGGCTGAGTTGCCTAAAAGAATCTGTTCCAAAATAGTCAGAACAAGGATTTCAAAAGAATCTTTGACATCACAGGCCAGCCAGGCCACGCAAGCCTGATATTTTTTTGATATATCGTCCGGATCTGAATAGGCATAGGCCTGGGTTATTGTTTTGGAAGCGTTCCATCTGGGCTGCGCCGGGACTTTTGAATCTATTTCAATTTTTTCAAAGTCATTGAGTACTTTTTCACAAATGAATGAAAGGCTTTCTTCTAATGGCAGATTCCCATAGGTATAAAAATACGCGTTGGACGGATGATAATATCTGGCATGGAAGTCTTTCAGATTTTCCCAGGTAAGGTTAGGAATATCAGCAGGCTCACCCCCTGAATTGTTCCGATAGGTTGTATCCGGGTAGAGAGCAGAAAGCAAAGATCTTCCCAATACCTGGCCTGGCGATGACATGGCCCCTTTCATCTCATTATAGACAACTCCTTTGTATTCAAGTTCAATCTCATCACCCTCATTTTTAAGGATTTCCAGGCGATGGCCTTCCTGCTTGAAGCTTAATTCATCAATCCGTGGAAAAAAGGCGGCGTCAAGGTAAACCGTCATCAGGTTGTAATAATCTTTTTTGTTTTGGGTGGAGAAAGGATACATGGTCCAGTCTGAGGCGGTAAAGGCATTCATAAACGTCGACAGGCTTCTTTTAATCATGGAAAAAAACGGATCACGGACATGGAACTCTTTTGACCCGCATAACACGGTATGTTCAAGGACATGGGCAACACCGGAAGAATCCGTTGGAACTGTTCTGAAAAAAACACCAAAAGTATTTTCCTTATCTTTATTTACAATATGGATATGCCGGGTTTTTGTTTTTATATGCTCAAGTTGAATCATTTGTGAATCAATGGTTTCAAGCGACGTAATTTTAGTTATGATATATCCGCAAAGTTCCTGGCCCTGTTTAAATGAAATGTTTTCCATGTAAGTATTTTTCCCCTTTACACCTTTTTGTAAATGCCGCGTTTTACTCGTTTAATTCTCTTTATCTTATCCAGCCTGAAAATAATATTTCTCAGTTTTTTTTCCTCAAATCCCGTGGCAGCTTTAATTGTTTTAAAATTGGTGCCTTCAGGGTGATTTGCAAACACATCGAGAACAATGGAAGACGCACTCTTTTTCTTTAACCCTGGTTTTGGCCTCTTTTTTGCTGCGCCGGATTTTTTTTGATAAAGTAATTGTTCCAGCTTATCAAGCCTGCCGTGTAACAGGGTGATATCTTCTTTTGTCGGGATATCAAGCCTGTGCAACAGCATTTTTACAAAGCCTTCCCAATTGGTTCCAAGTTCTTGTTTCTCTACCATGATAAGCCTCCTCAAGAAAAGGTTTATTGTTGATACGAAAACCATATAAAAATTAAGTTTAAACTACAGGTAAAACAGTCTGGTTTGTATTGGTTGTTGAAACTTATTTATTGTTGAAGTATAACCATAATAATTACTTACACGGCAAAAGAAAGTCAAGTAGTAATTTTTTAAGAAGATTGTTTAAGAAACCAGAGGGTTAGACCATGACACATCCCGGGCAGCTGTTAAACCAAAAAAAATTGTATGCCGGTAAAGAATTGGGGCAGAATTTTCTGTCAAATCCCGGAACAGCAAAAATGATTGTTGAAAAATTAAGACTATCAAATGAGACCCGGGTTTTGGAAATCGGGCCGGGCTTAGGTGCCCTGACGATCCCTATAGCTCAGACAGCAGCCCATGTGACGGCTGTTGAGAAGGATTCACGTCTGATACCCCTTTTACAGCAGGAAATTGATAATGAAAATTTAAAAAATGTAACCCTCATCAACAAGGACATTTTTAACATTAATTTAAAAGAGATGGCCCGGGACAAAAAGCTTGTAGTCATAGGAAATCTTCCCTATAATATTTCTTCACAAATTTTATTCAGACTGGTTGTAGAGAGAAGTTGTATAGAAAAGGCATTTTTGATGTTTCAAAAAGAACTGGCAAAAAGGATTATTGCCCCTCCGGGTGGAAGGGATTATTCAAGACTGTCCGCAGTGGCTCAATATGCAGCTGATATCAGTTTTGTAACACAAATCGGACCCTCATCGTTTTTCCCAAAACCCGAAGTTGATTCTACTATTTTAGAATTCAACTTTTTTGAAACAAAAGAATTTAATCAGGAACAGGAAAAAGTGTTGTTTAATGTCATTAAAGCGGCTTTTTCAAAGCGAAGAAAAACATTAAAAAATTCAATGACCGGTGGTGAGTTTGAGTTTAAAAAGCAGTTTGTTGTCACTGCATTGGAGGTAGCAAAAATAGATGCTAATAGAAGGGCGGAAACACTAACCGTGGAAGAATTTAAATCTCTTGCTAAGGCAGTCTGGAAAACAAGTTGAAGGAATTTGATGATGAACACAAAAATTTCCATTGATAATCTGATAGAAATTATCAGGACCGGCGGGAAAATAAAAACCGGTGTAGATGTCTATAATAAAAAGGGAACGCTGCTTCTGGATAAAGATGTTCTTGTTGAAAAAATCAAGATTCTTGAAATTATTAAAGACAATGGTATTAACTCGGTGCCGGTCAATGCCGCTTTGAATGGTGGTCTCTGGGATGGTGAAGGCAATCTGATTAATGTAAATGCAGATGGATTGATCGATTCTGCAGAATCGGGTTCCGGGGTAATATCAGAGCCTGTGATTGAAAGCCCGGAAAATGATTCTGTTTTTCCGGATGTTGCCACCAATGAGATTGAAATGAGGCTGCTTGAAATCGAAGAAATTAAGGAACAGGCAGCCCAAAAGTATACTGAAGCAAAACAAAGCATTAAAAAGGTTTTAACAGATATAAAAAGCACAGGAGGCCAATTTGATTATGACGAAGTACAGAGCAATGTTTCCGAACTGGCCAATTTCCTTGTTGTTAAGGATAATCCTTTTTCTTACCTGACCCAGGAGATCTTTTCATATGATGAGTATTTATATAATCATTCCATTAATGTCTGTACAATAGGAACAGCCGTCCTCAACCAGTTTAATAAGCATTTTTCAGGGGTTGTTGATGAGTTGTTAAAAGGAAATACATCAGAAATTTACAATCCCTTTGAAAAGGAGAGCAAAAAACAGGATAAATCCTTTACCTGTTATTATTCCGATGACTTAAGTGATATTTCCCTTGGTTTTTTCCTTCATGATATGGGGAAAATTATTGTCCCCGATGAAATATTAAATAAAGAAGGCCGATTGACAGAAATTGAGTTTGATGAAGTAAAAAAGCACTCCTATGAATATGGCAGCAGTCTTCTTGATAAAAATAATATTAAAAACTCTGCCATTAGAAATATTATAAAATATCATCACGCCCCTTTATATGAGGGGGAAGAAAGATGCTATCCCATTGACAAAAAACATACTGAGATTCCGCTCTATACAAAGATCTGCAAACTGGCGGATATCTATGATGCCATGACATCCAAAAGGTGTTATAAGGAAGCAATTAATCCCATCAGTGTGGTGACTCGATTATTCAGGGACTATGCGAAAAAAGACCATATGCTTCAGTATATTCTTCATGCATTTGTTAAAAGTATCGGAATTTATCCGCCCGGCAGTATTATTTTTTTAAGAAACGGTCAAATGGCGTATGTTCTTGAAAGTAAAGGTCCCATAGTGCTTCCGTTTACAGATGAAACTGAAAAAACCTTAACCCATAAACCCGATCCCATTGATATCAGTGCAACGGACACTGAAGAATCAAAAAAGGTGGACAACAGAAGAAGTGTAAAAGCACCCAAAGATGTGTATGACATGCTTCCCCCCTATATAAAAAAAATAATTGATTGATCTCAAGAATTGATACGATTCTTTGAATCAGGACATTTAGATTGAACTATTATATGGATTGAAAGGACGTTTTATGATTAGAGCAAATGAAAATTATAATAAATTAAAAGCATCTTATCTTTTTTCAGATATTGCAAAGAGAGTGGATGAATATCAACGGAAAAATCCAAATGCACACATTATCAGGCTGGGAATTGGTGATGTGACAAGAGCGCTTGTTCCTGCGGTTATTAAGGGATTCCATGAGGGTGTGGATGAAATGGCCAGTGATGCTACATTCAGGGGGTATGGTCCGGAACAGGGATATGCTTTTTTGCGGGAGAAAATTGTAAAAAATGATTTTCAGGACAGGGGAACCAATATCTTACCCGATGAAATATTTGTCAGTGACGGCGCAAAATGTGATACCGGCAATTTTCAGGAACTCTTTGCCACAGATATCAAGGTGGCCATTCCAGATCCTGTATATCCGGCATACCTGGATACCAATGTCATGGCCGGCCGGACCGGTGAGATTGAGGACGGCAGGTACAGCGGGATTGTTTACATGGATTGTTTAAAAGAAAACAATTTTCTCCCGAAGCTTCCTGAAGAAAAAGTAGATTTGATCTATTTGTGTTTTCCTAACAATCCCACAGGTTCTACAGCTACAAAAGAAGAACTTAAAGTCTGGGTGGATTATGCAAAGGAGAACAGGGCATTAATATTATTTGATGCCGCCTATGAATCTTTTATCCGGGATGAAGAACTGCCCAAAACAATCTATGAAATTGAGGGTGCAAAAGAAGTAGCGGTTGAATTCAGAAGCTTTTCTAAGACAGCCGGGTTTACAGGGACAAGGTGCGGGTTTACAGTGATACCTAAAGACTGTATGATTTATAATTCAAAAGGGGAAAAGATATCCCTTAATGCCATGTGGAACCGACGGCACACCACAAAATTCAACGGGGTATCCTATCCGGTTCAAAAAGCGGCTGAAGCTGTCTATTCTGAAGAGGGAAAAGAACAGATCCAAGAACAGATTAGCTATTATCTTAACAATGCCGATATCATCAGGAAAACGGTTGAGTCCCTTGGGTTTGATTATGTTGGTGGAAAAAATTCTCCCTATATCTGGGTGGATGGAAAAGACAAGGATTCCTGGGATTTCTTTGATCTGCTTTTAACACAGGCTTCTGTAGTCTGTACACCCGGTGCTGGTTTTGGCAGATGCGGAAACCAATATATCAGAATCAGCGCATTTAACAGTCTTGAAAATGTAACAATGGCCATGGATAGATTGAAAAAGGCATTAACATGAACCATTTTTTCAAGGTGAAGAGTCTTGAAGAGGTGATGGCGCTGGCAGGAGATTTTTCTCCTGTAAATACAGAAAAGATACCGGTATCTGAATCTTTTTCAAGAGTTCTTGCAGCGGATCTGGTTGCAAAGCAGGATATGCCGGGTTTCAGACGGGCCACTATGGACGGATTTGCTGTCGAGGCAAGTTCAACATTTGGTGCATCGGAATCGGGTCCTGCCTGGCTTGAAATAGCAGGAACCATTCTCATGGGAGATATCCCGGATTTTACGCTTAAGCCCGGGCAGGCTGTTCAGATTTCGACTGGTGGAATGCTGCCTGAAGGGGCAGACAGTGTGGTCATGGTGGAACATACGCAGCTCATTGATGAACATTCGGTTGAAATTTATAAAAGTGTGGCTCCGCTACAGCATGTCATTGATTCTTGTGAAGACTTTGCAAAAGAAGAGACGGTTTTATCTAAGGGAACATTCATCCGGCCCCAGGAAGAGGGCCTTGCTGCAGGCTTAGGCTTTACACAGATCGAAACCTATAAAATACCAAAGGTTGGCATTATTTCAACCGGAGATGAAATCATTCCCATTGACGCTGTCCCTTTGCCCGGTAAAATCCGGGATATTAATTCTTATACTCTGTCAGGTTTTATCAGGGAGGCCCATGCCATACCGGTTCGATACGGTATTATTAAAGATGATTTGGATGCCTTGAAAAAAGCCGTTGAAAAAGCCCTTGAAGAAACCGACATGGTTCTTATTTCCGGGGGAAGCTCGGTGGGAACGAGAGATTTTACTGTTGACGTTTTATCGGCTTTACCCGATACAAATATTCTGGTCCACGGCATGTCAGTGAGTCCGGGAAAACCGACGATTCTTGCCAACGTCGGAAATAAGCCCGTGTGGGGACTTCCCGGTCAGGTGGTCTCTGCCATGGTGGTTCTTAAAATTGTGGTCATCCCTTTTTTGAACAGGCTTAAGGGGCTTGAGGGCCGGGACAGGGCAATCAGGGTGCCGGCGACACTGACCCGGAATGTATCATCTGCCCAGGGTAGAAGAGATTTTGTAAGGGTGCGGCTTTTAAAAAAGGATGGCAAGATACTGGCAAAACCGGTTTTAGGCAAATCAGGATTGATTCGAACCATGATTCACGCCGATGGACTGCTTGAAATCGGCGATCATGTTGAGGGCCTGGAAAAAGATACGATTGTAAATATTATTCTTTTGTAGGAACGGCTGGTAAATTATAACCAGGCAATAAAAATCGAACCAAAGAGAGATCAAATCAAATGAATTCCAAAAGAAATGTATATCTTGATATGAAAAGTATTGAAGAGGCAAAAAAAATTCTCTTTGATCACTTTGAACATGCAGTGACAAAGATTGAGACCCTTGACGTGGTGGCTGCCAAAGGAAGAGTTTTGGTAAAACCGGCCATAGCAACGGTTTCTTCTCCCAATTTTCATGCAGCTGCCATGGATGGTATTGCCGTGGATGCAAAAGTGACATTTGGTGCGAGTGAAGATGCTCCCAGAACCCTTGTTCCCAATAAAAATATGTTCTGGGTCAATACCGGCCATGCCATGCCGGAAGATACCAATGCCGTCATTATGATAGAGCATCTTAATATTATCGATGAAAAAAGCGTTGAAATTGAGGCACCGGTATTCCCCTGGCAGAATGTTCGAAAAATGGGTGAAGATATTGTGGCCACCAAATTGCTGTTCCCCAGAGGACACAGAATCAATTCTTATTCTCTTGGTGCGCTTCTTTCCGGCGGTATTTTTAAAGTAGAGGTTTATCAGCAGCCAAAAGTTCTTATTATTCCAACCGGATCAGAACTTAAACAATGGCATGAAATCAGGGTGGATCAGCTCATACCTGGAGATGTGGTGGAATCCAACTCTGCCGTATTAGGCGGACTTTGTGAAGATCATGGCGCTCAATTTGACCGACATCCCATGCTCAAAGACAATCTTGAAAACATTAAAAAGGCTGTGGAGAAAGCAGCTAAACAAGAATATGATATGATTTGTATCATTGGCGGATCTTCAGCCGGGTCTGAGGATTTTGCAAAACCCGTGATTTCATCCTTAGGCGAAGTCTATGTCCACGGGGTTACCATGATGCCCGGAAAACCCATGATGTTTGGGAAAATTTTTGATACACCGGTATTTGGTATCCCGGGATATCCGGTGTCAGCCATTGTTGCCTTTGAACAATTTGCAGGGCCTCTGTTGTTGAAAATGCAGAAACTCCCCAAAAGAGAAGATCCATCCGTTTTAGTTTCTCCTGCCAGGAAAATAGCATCTAAACTTGGTCAGGAAGAATTTTTAAGAGTGAAAATCGGTTCAGTGGACGGACAGCTTGTCTCTTCGCAATTGCCCAGAGGGTCAGGCAGTATCACTACGCTGACTGAGGCAGACGGAGTCATCAGGATTCCTCAAAATGTTGAAGGTATTTTAGAAAATGAGAAAGTTTCAGCTCGGTTGCTGAGGCCCTTATCTTCTATTGAAAATACCATCGTGATAACCGGGTCCCATGATAATACCCTGGACCTGCTCGCTGATCAGATAAAGACAATCAGTCGCGATATCACTGTTTCGTCAAGTCATGTGGGCAGCATGGGTGGACTGATGGCCATTAAAAAAGGTGCCTGCCACCTGGCCGGAGCCCATCTTTTAGACCCTGAGGACGGCAGTTATAATATATCCTATATTAAAAAATATCTGCCGGATCAAGAGATCTGGCTTATCAATCTTGTCAAGAGGGCCCAGGGACTTATTGTGCCAAAGGGGAATCCTAAAAATATCCAGTCCATTGAAGATTTGAAAGATAAGGGCTTGCAGTTTATAAATCGCCAGCCCGGATCAGGTACCCGGATTTTATTTGATTATAAGCTTAAGATGCTTGGGGTGTCGCCCAATGATATTCAAGGGTATCCAAATGATGAATACACTCATATGTCTGTGGCGGTTTCCGTTCTCTCGGGAAGGGTGGATGCAGGACTCGGTATCCATGCAGCAGCCCGGGCGCTTGATCTTGATTTTATTCCCATTGTAACAGAAGAGTATGATCTGGTGATTCCGGACAGGTTTTATAAAACCCGAAAAATTGAAGTGTTGCTTGACACTATTGCGACCAAAACATTTCAGGATCGGGTAATGACCCTTGGCGGATACAGTACCAAAAATACCGGCAGCATTATTTACAGTCCCCAAAAATAAAACCAGGCTTTAAAGTAAAAAGGCCGCAAAGATAACGTTCCTTTGCGGCCAAAAATAATTTGCTTTTAAAAAGAGAGACACCAATAAAGATGCCCCTCTTTTTTAAGATTTGTTTTTAGTAAGGATGAATTTCAACCCTTCTGTTCATGGAGCGTCCTACATCCGTACCGTTTAATGCAACAGGTTTGGTAAATCCGAACCCTTCTGTTGCCATTCTATTTTTCAAGATACCCTTTCCAATCAGGTAGTTTTTAACGGCATGGGACCGTCTCATGGAAAGATCCATATTATACTCGGCACTGCCGACATTGTCACAGTGACCGTGAAGTTCAACACTCATGATCGGATTTTTTTCAAGGATGACAGCAACATTATCCAGTAAAGGATAGGCAGCGGGTTTGATGATATCTTTATTAAAGTCAAAAAGGACATTGTCGAGTGTCCAGCATCCGACTGAATTTACTGCTGCACCAATGGGTGTTCCAGGGCATTGATCTTCGTCATCATAAACCCCGTCTTTATCACTGTCTTTTTTCATTGTTACAACCGGGGCAGCAGGAGCAGGAGCAGGAGCAGCTTTTTTCTCAAGGAAAACTTTTTCAACAAAGGTTGCCATGCCGGCACTGGTCAGCAATTGATCCGCTGTGGAATAAAATCCGCATCTACCAATGGCAGCGACCTCTTTTAGCTGGGCTATTCCCTCGGGAGCATCACCGACAAGGATTGGATAAAAACAGATGGAATCACCATATCGGTCCTTCAACGCCCGTGCAGCCGTATGCACCGGCTCGGGCAAATCAAGTCCGTCAGTGATGATAATAACGGCATTCATATCACCTGAAAGCCCGTTAAGATCTTCTCCTGCTTCATTAAATCCTTTATCCAGCGGTGTAAATCCACCGGCTTCGGTAATTTTTAACAGGTTGTTTTTTAAATTATAAGAAGAGAATTTTTCCATTCCATACATCAACACGCTGGCCTTATTTGAAACCTTGGGAGAGTGGCCAAAGGATCTTAAGCCGGCTGTCTGACCCATCTGCGGAATTGTTTCACTCATCCTGTAAACCAGTGCCTGGGCAATATCAAATTTTTTCTCATTATTATATTTGTGACGCATGGAGCTTGAAGCATCATAGAGTATCAGAAAATTATCTACCTTTGAAGCATACATGCTCTTGTCAAATTGTTTTGCTTTAAATGAGGGTAATGTACTCGTCTGTTTCGATGCGCATCCAAATAAAAAAAGGAAGGCAAAAATTGTTAATAAGCTCTTGGTTAAAAGTCTCATGGCTCTTTTCTCCTTTTGAATAGTTAGTATTTAAGTGGTCTTTTATTAAAGAGATTCAAATTAAAATTACTTTTTCTTTTTACAGGAGACTGAACATTAAATCAACCCTTCTTTTGCAGGTCTTTTTTTAATATCTTGCAATTTAGAGTTAAGAATTATATACGAGTGCTGTTTAATTAGACTGAACGAACAATTAAGAAAATCGATGGGACATGGAACTACACCAGGGGATTATTCTCGGTATTATTCAAGGACTTACGGAATTTTTGCCGGTAAGCAGCTCCGGGCATCTTGTATTGGGGCAGATTTTTTTTGGAATTACCCAGTCTCAGCTTATATTTGATATCAGTGTTCATATGGGAACGCTGCTAGCAGTACTGGTGGTCTACTCTTCCGATATCCTGGCCATGATATCTTCTGTTTTTGGATTTCTCTTAAAGGCAGTCTCGTCTAAACCGGTCTTGCACCTGGCTGCTGAGGATAAAAATCTTAAAATGGCAGGTTTAATTATCATCGGTTCTATTCCAACTGCAATTATCGGGCTTATCTTAAAACAATTTGAGCATGTTTTATTTTCCTCAGAGGTTCTGGTAGGATTTATGTTGATTCTGACAGGAACAATCCTGTGGGTTTCCCGGAAGTATTATTCCAGTGGAAACACAAAAAAAATATTTGGTATAAAAAAGGCATTTTCCATCGGAATAGTTCAGGGACTTGCCGTTATCCCCGGTATTTCGAGATCCGGAAGCACCATTGCCACCGGCATGTTCCTGGGGATAGACCGGCATACGGCAGCTAAATTCTCTTTTTTGTTGTCAATCCCTGCCATATTGGGTGCACAGGTTTTGAGTATTAAAGATATGATAAAGGACGGTCTTACCATTGACCCTGTGACAATATATGCTACAATTGCCTCATTTATAACCGGTTTGATTGCGTTAAAAATACTTTTGACGCTGGTTCATTCGGGCAGATTTCATCTGTTTGCCCCTTATTGCTGGCTTATAGGGTCATTGGTCCTTTTATCAAAAATTATCTAATGGAGGTATGATGAATTCGATGATAAACCCAGGTATTTTCAGAGAATATGACATAAGAGGAGTGGCGGGTAAAGATATTAGAGAAGACGATGTGGTCAGTATTGGCAAGGCTTACGGTAGTCTTTTAACGAAACAGAATAAAAAAATCGTATCCGTTGGAAGAGATTGCAGGCTGACGTCTGAAAAATTTTCCCAGCTCTTTATCAAGGGAATCATCTCTACGGGCTGCGATGTGATTGATATTGGAATTTGCCCCACACCCGTGCTCTATTTTTCCATTCAGCATCTGAATCTTGGAGGTGGCGCCATGGTGACAGCCAGCCATAATCCGCCGGAATATAACGGGTTTAAACTCTTGAGCGGCACAGATTCCATTCATAGTCAGGGATTACAGGATATTCGCATTATTGTTGAAAATAAAGCATATGTTAAAGGCGACGGCAAGGTGACTCAAAAAGATGTTATCACGCCTTATAAAGACTATATTTTAAATAACATTCATATCAAACGTCCGATGAAAGTCGGGATTGATGCCGGCAATGGTACAGGCGGGATCACTGCTCTACCTGTTTTGAAAGGCCTGGGCTGTGAAGTCCACGATATTTATTGCGATATGGATGGAACATTTCCCAATCATGAAGCAGATCCCACCCAGAAAAAGAACGTCCTTGATCTGATAGCGCTTGTGAAGGAAAAGGGTCTTGACCTGGGGGTTGGATATGACGGAGACGCTGACAGGATAGGCGTTGTGGACAAAAATGGTGAGGTGATCTATGGCGATCAGCTCATGGTTATCTATGCCAGAGAAATCCTTGAACGAAATCCCGGTGCCACCTTTATATCAGAAGTCAAATGCTCCATGGTCATGTATGATGATATCCGAAATCATGGCGGTAATGCCATTATGTGGATGACAGGCCATTCTCTGATCAAGAAAAAGATGAAAGAGGAGAATGCTGCCCTTGCTGGTGAAATGAGTGGTCATATGTTCTTTAAGGACAGGTTTCTAGGATTTGACGATGCACTTTATGCGACCTGTCGTCTGCTGGAGATTATGGCAGATACAGGTTTAGGCGTTGACGAACTCATTGCCGATCTTCCCAAAACATTTACAACCCCTGAGATCCGTGTGGAGTGCCCGGACGAGGTTAAATTTGGTGTGGTGGATAAAATCGTTGCCCATTTTAAAGCCAGGCAGGATGTGATTGATATTGACGGGTTAAGAGCAGTGTATGAGGATGGATGGGGACTTGTCAGGGCATCCAATACTCAGCCGGCCCTGGTCCTCAGGTTTGAAGCCTTGACCGAAAAAAGACTGAATGAAATAAGACAGGAAATAGAGTCTGCATTAAAAACCATTATAGAGGAGACAAAATAAGGTTTTAAAATTTATATCGTAAAATCTTTTTGTTTATAGTTTAATATGGAGTTATCGGTACAGCAGCAGAATGCAGTAAATCATACCGGCTCCCCGGCACTTGTTGTTGCGGGAGCCGGTTCAGGTAAGACCAGAACCCTTACAGCCAAGTTTTCACACCTTGTAAATATAGGACATGATCCCAAAAGGATTCTTGCCATCACTTTTACAAACAAAGCCGCCGGCGAGATGAAATCCCGGCTCATTGATATGACGGGTCTTTCTTTTCAAAATTTTCAATGGGTGAGAACCTATCATTCTGCCTGTCTGATGATTTTGAAGCGATATTGCAAAAAATTAGGATATACTTCCCCCCTGCAGGTATTTTCAGTCTATCAACAGCAAAAGCTTGCCAAAGAACTCTGTGTGAAAAATAATATTGAAAAAAAATATGCCAATAAAATTATATCCGCTATTTCACGGGCTAAAAATTTTGGCAATCCGGGAAAATATTTTGATTTAAAGCCCGGCTTTTTCAATATCAAGATGGAAGATCTGTTTGCTCAATACGAAGAACGATTAAAAGAGATGAACAGCGTGGACTTTGATAATATCCTTTTAAAGACACGAGATCTTTTAAGAGATTACAAAGAGATCCGGGAATATTATCAAAATTATTTTTCCTATATCCTGGTGGATGAATACCAGGATACCAATAACCTCCAGGAAGATTTAACCAACCTGCTTTTAGGCGCCCATCAGAATCTTTTCTGTGTGGGGGATGACTGGCAGGCTGTCTATGGCTTCAGGGGGTCTAATGTGAATCATTTCTTAGGGTTTCCTGAAAAATACAAGGACTCAAAAATATTCAGGCTTGAAGAAAATTACCGGTCCGCAGATGAAATCGTCCAGGCTGCAAATGATTTGATCGATTATAACCCTGATAAGATGGAAAAAAAATGCTTTTCCAAAAAAAAAGGCGGGGTCATTGAAATTTATGACTTTATGTCAGACTCCCATGAAGCTGAATGGGTTGCCAGAAGGATTAAGGGGTTAAATCGGCAGGGACAGGGAATCGGCTTTGATAAAATGGCTGTGGTTTACCGGACGAAATTTTGTTCCCTGCCTTTTGAGAAAATTTTCAGATCATATAGAATCCCCTATCATTTAAGAGGGTCCCAGGGATTTTTTGAGAGAATGGAAGTCTTAGATATTAATTCTTATTTGAGTGCTTCATTTTTTCCCAATGATGATGTCTCATTTGAACGGATTGTCAATACGCCTAAAAGAGGTATCGGACCGTCAATGATCAAAAAAATAGCCGGTATCAGAACAGAAGGGATAAGTCTTCAGGATGCTGCCAGAATCATGGTCAAGGATCGGGTATTAACCAAAAAAGTGCATGAAAATCTTTCTTTGGCTCTTGAAGTCCTGGATGACATAACAGATATGCCCCCTGCCAGGGCCATGGAAATCGTCATAGAAAAAACCGGCTATTTTGAATACCTGGAGAAAAAAACAAAAACAAAAGCAGAGTTTATTTCAAAAAAAGAGAATATTGAGCAATTGATTTATACGGCAAGATCTAAAAATGATCTTTTAGAATACCTTGAAGAGGCGGCCTTGATCAGAGAAGACAAGGAAGACGAAGATGAACAGGACTCTTCAGGAGTATCTCTTCTCACCATTCATTCAGCCAAAGGGCTGGAATATGATACGGTTTTTATCGTGGGGTGTGAAGAGCGTCTGTTCCCCCATTGGCGGTCTATTGATGCAGGAGATAATGCAATCTTTGAAGAAAGGCGTCTCATGTATGTGGCAATGACAAGGGCAGAAAGATTCTTATATCTGACGCATACCAGTTATAGGAAAGGTGAATTTGCGACGCCCAGCCGGTTTCTTGATCATATTCAGGAGAGTTTATCCTAATTCCCTCTAATCATAAGGGTATTTTTATCACCCTGTTTTTCGCCATTTTTACAACGGTTACAGGGGTTGGGATCGTAGTACCGCTGCTGCCTGTTTATGCCAATGATCTGGGTGCCACAGGAATATATGTAGGACTGATATTCGGGTCATTTTCCATATCTAGAACCCTTCTTTTACCTCTGTTTGGGAGGCTCTCCGATCAAAAGGGAAGAAAACCTTTTATTGTAGCAGGCCTGGCAGCTTATACACTGATTTCCATTGCATTTGTATTTTCAAACACCATCGAGTCCTTAATCATATTGCGGTTTATCCAGGGTGCGGCATCTGCCATGATTATGCCGGTGGTTCAGGCTTATGTGGGAGAGATAACGCCTGAAGGCAAAGAAGGATATTCCATGGGACTGTTTAACCTCTCCATGTTTTTAAGTCTGAGCCTCGGGCCTTTGATGGGAGGAGGGATAAAAGATGTATGGTCTCTGGATGCTGCGTTTATCTGTATGGGGGCCTTGTCAGGTGTTGGGCTTTTATTGTGCATTTTTTTCCTACCTGCGGTATCAAAAGAGAAAGTAAAAAGTAAAAAAAGTGAAATGGTTCCCTGGTCCGATCTTTTAAAAGATAAAGGGATTATGTCTATTTTTATATTCAGGTATGCCTATACGGCCTGTATCGGGGTGATATGGTGTTTTCTTCCGGTGTTTGCAGATACTGAGTTTGGCCTGTCCGGGTCTTTGATCGGCGTGCTTGTCATGTTGGGAGTGTTTGTTTCAGGACTGCTTCATCTTCCCATGGGGTATGCGGCAGACAGGATAAATAAAAAGATGATGGTCATATCAGGGGGAATACTTTCAACCATTGGGATACTGCTGCCTTTTTTTGCATCCTCTTTCTGGGACCTTATCATTGCCGTTTCAATATTTGGCGTCGGAGGGGGTATTTCCATGCCGGCAATCATGGCTTATGCCGTTATTAAAGGGGATGAAAAAAAGGCCATGGGTTCTGTAATATCCATCATAACGGTTGCCCACAGCTTAGGGATGCTGACAGGTTCAATGGCTGCCGGGCTTGCCATGGATTTTTTAAGCCTGCGCCTTTCCTTCCCCTGTGGAACGATCATTATGGCCAGTGGAACCCTTGCCTTCTGGGCAGTCATGGACAGGAAGTCTTTTATTAAAAATTAGCGGTCTAAATCTTTTCAGCGAAATTATTCAATCTATGTCCGGCAATTGCATGTAATTATCGTTTAATAAACCGTATCGCACTTAAAATGCTCTACCATTTTTTTATATCTTACTTTTTCTTTTTGTTTTCTATTTGTTTAATAGCTTTATCAAAATCATTTAATGAAATTTTGTTATCAGTAATTCTTGATTTTTTAAACTTCTCATATTCATCGTCAGCAATTTGTTTTGCCATTTCATGAGAAATTTTACCGACGTTTTCCAAGATTTCTCTATCATTAATACTTAAAAAAGCATCAAGTTTTTTTGTCCAATCTTTCATGTGCATTGGAACTCTGCGCATTGCCTGGCCCTGGGCAAAAATTAGATATTGCTCAACAAGATTGTTTAATGCCAAAAGCTCATCTTCAGATAAATAATTTTTTGCAATCACTATATCCTTTTTTCGAACTTTTACACCCCTATAATTTGTTAATCCCATATCTGATTTTTTGGCATCTGCTCTGGAATGAATAATTTCTGCTGCTGTTTTCCCGGTGATCGCCCAGTGCATTTTATTCTGTACAGTCTTAAAAAAATTTATGCTGATATTCAGTGTAGGATCATAATCAACACTGGTTGAATAGATATCTGTAACCTTTTGATAGAAGCGACGTTCAGAAGTCCTGATATCCTGAATACGGCGAGTAAGTTCTTCAAAATAATCAAAGGGAAGATCCGGGTTTTTTAATCTTTCATCATCTAAGGTAAACCCTTTTACAATATATTCTTTCAATCGTTTAGTTGCCCAAATACGAAACCGGGTAGCGATATGACTTTTAATCCGGTATCCAACTGATATAATCATATCCAGATTATAATAATCAAGAAGCCTTTTTACCTCACGACTTCCTTCTTTTCGAACTGTCAAGTATCCCTTGACAGTTGCTTTTGGAGACAACTCCTGTTCTTTATAAATATTGTTAACATGCAGACTTATATTTTGCTTTGTGGTTTGAAAAAGTTCTGCCATAAGCTGTTGTGTAAGCCAGACTGTTTCATCGGATAATTTCACATCTATTTTGACAGTGCCATCTTCTGCTTTATAGACTATAAACTGCCCTTTTGAATTTTCTATTTCATTTTTCATTCCATTAATTCTATTTCCATTCTATCTATATCTGCTGCCATAATCTTTGTTTATCCTAAGGCTAATGTTGCTTTTAAGCTGACCCGGTTTTTTGTACTCTGCTGCAAACGGTGTTTTCATACAATTGGCTTTTCTCAAAACGGAATATCATCGTCAAAAATTTGTGTTTGCTTCTGAATTGCGCCTTCTGGTAGTGGTAAATTGCTTACTATGTGTAAATTTAAGATGTCATCTCTATCCATAAATAAAATTTGACTTCGTTTTGAAACATCTAATTTCCCGCCTAACCAGTTTTTGGCTTGCTTAGTAATCTCACCACCAGCAACAATAAATGCATGATCCACCAAAACTTTCCTGTTAGTCTCTGGATCAAATATTTCGTGACCCAGCATCATAAGAACTTGGTTATATATCTCAGCGATATTGGCATTTGATCCTCTCTTAGTCCCTGCAGCATCCAATTTTCCTTTCTTGGCCTGAATACCGAAATAAAGGACATGCTGCGTTGGTAGCACAAAACGCATCCATAAATCTTTGCCATACTCAAGAGATTTATCTTTGTGCCCAGCCGATGTAATTCGATGGTAGCCTAACTGACGGAATAAAGGGAGCAAGACCTTTTCAATCAAGTCGTCTTCCGAGCATCCATCCAAGTACTTGGTGAGTTGTTCTCTACGTTTTATCTCATTAGGTGTAAAGGGTCGGTGAGGATTTGCCACAGTCGAAAGCGTCTTTGTCCCGATATGTCGGATATGAAGCAGATCATCGTCACTATAAAATGCCTCGAACCCTTCTCTCGCTAATGGTTTATTAAGTGCCTCCAGCGCGAGCGTTCTATCCGGATCATGTGCTTCCGCATCAGACTTATGCATCAACACACGTAATACATTGACAAAGCGATCAGGAAGAGCATGGGCTACTGGTTGAGATTCTTTCAATAATTCAGAGATTCTATCTGCTGTCCATTCCCACCGGGTAGATCCATCATGTACAAAATCAAGATCGCACTCTTCAAAGAATTGAGTAATGTAACTACTAGAGAGATAAGGAAAATGATCTGCTTCACCGATTATCATTTCCGAAATAGCACGTAAATTTCTATTCTTAAATTTCATATGTATATCCTACTCTTATACACCTTGCAGTCAGTTCAGAACTTTTTCATTTCAAAACACAAAAGAACAAGTAATTATGCGATTCCGTTCATCTAGTAAATTTGAATTATATCCGACCAGATGAATTTAAAAATCTGGATTAAAGATTTCGTATCAATATTTCTGATACCTGTAAAGACATTTCAACAAATCGATTTTATTGCCCAGAAAGCCAGTGGAAATGCAGCCAGGTATCTCGACGCAAAAAATATATTCATAGCCTTGACTATCAGCAAACAAAAAGTAATATTGAGAAAAAAGTGACGCAATGATCCCGGGGAAAAATTAAATATATGAAAATTCTTTCTATGGACGATGTATCTCTGTCCTTTGGCGGATTAAAAGTATTGTCTGATGTCTCATTTGAAGTAAATAAAGGTGAGATCTTTGCCATTATCGGACCCAACGGAGCCGGCAAAACATCTATCCTCAATATTATCAGCGGTTTCTATCGCCCTGAAAAGGGAAAGGTTTTCTTCGCAGATAATGATATCACCTGTCTTGGTGCAGATAAAAGAGCAGCTCTTGGGATGGGCAGAACATTTCAGAATATTGCCCTTTACCATGGGATGTCTGTTCTGGATAATATAAAACTTGGCGCTCATACTCATCTAAAAACCGGGTTGATATCAAGCCTTTGGTATTGGGGATCTGCCCATAGAGAAGAGATAAAACTGCGTGAAAAAATTGAAGAAGATATCATTGATTTTCTTGAAATTGAATCTATAAGAAAAAAGCCGGTAAGCGCCCTTGCCTATGGTCTGCAAAAACGGGTTGAACTTGCACGTGCCCTTGCCATGCGGCCAAAGGTTCTGTTGATGGATGAGCCTGTTGCAGGCATGAATGCGGAAGAAACCGAAGATATGGCAAGATTTATTCTGGATATTAAAGAAGAGCACAATATCACCATAGTCCTTATTGAACATGACATGAAAATGATCATGGATATTTCAGATCGGGTTCTGGTCTTGAATTTTGGTCAGGCATTAACACAGGGAACACCCGGTGACGTACAAAAACATCCGGAAGTTATTAAGGCTTACTTAGGCCGGAAAAAAGCTTAAAAAAAAGGATAAAATGGACATATTTCTGCAATTGATTGCCAGTGGTTTCCTTGTCGGGGGAATTTATGCCCTCATTGCCCTTGGTTTTGTACTTATTTATAAAGCCACCAATATCATCAATTTTGCCACAGGTGAATTCATGATGATCGGTGCCTTTATTTTTTATTCTTTAATGGTATATTTAGAATTGTCCCCTTTTATCGGAGTTCCTCTGGTCATCGTTTGCGCGGCCCTTCTGGGGGCGTTGGTTGAACGTCTGATTTTAAGACATATGCTGGGACAACCCAATATCAGTATCATCATGGTGACCATAGGTCTAAGTTCCATTCTACTGGGGGTTGCTGAAGTTATCTGGGGATCAGAATTCAGGAGCTTTCCCCCGCTTTTCCCCAGAAAACCCATTATTATTGGGGAAATTGTGCTGCGCTCCAATCTCTTTTATGGATTTATACTTGCTCTGGTTGTGGTTGTGGTATTTATGCTGTTGTTCAAATACGCAAAAGTAGGCGTTGCCATGCGTGCCACAGCCAATGATCAAATAGCTGCTTTTTCCATGGGAATCAATGTGAAGTCCATGTTTACAATTTCCTGGGGCTTTGGTGCGATTGCAGCTTCTCTTGGCGGAATTATCATCGGCAACATTGGCGGTGTCCAACCCACTCTTGGTCATATCGGGCTTAAGATATTTCCCATCGTTATCCTGGGGGGACTTGACTCCATTATCGGTGCAGTAGTGGGTGGTTTTATTGTGGGTATTGTGGAAAATCTTGCCGGTGGTTATCTTGACCCGATCTTCCACGGAGGGGTAAAAGACATTGCCCCTTTTGTTGTCCTGATTGTAATCCTCCTGATTAAACCCTATGGTCTTTTTGGTACAAAAGAAATTGAACGACTTTAACAGGAGAAACAGCTGATATGTATATTGGGGATTTTAAGGAAACATACGCTTCAGACCAGGCTGTTTTTTCAAATTTCACCTCACGTTTCTGGCTGGGGGTTTTATTTTTAACTTTATTGATATTTCCCTTTGTTGCAGGAGATTATTTCCTGTTCATGGCCAATCTTGCAGGCATTGCCATAATAGGCGCTGTTGGATTGAATATTCTAACAGGTTTTGCAGGTCAGATATCCCTTGGTCATGCAGCATTTATTGGCGTGGGCGGGTATACAGCTGCGATTTTATCTACCCGTTTTAACCTGCCCTTTCTTTTATGTCTTCCCCTTTCAGGTTTTATGGCCGCTTTTTTCGGTATCATTGTGGGGGGGCCATCTTTACGCCTCAAGGGGTTGTATCTTTGCATTGCAACGCTGGCAGCCCAGCTTATTCTTGAGTTTGTTTTTGTGCACTGGGAATCTGTGACCGGTGGCATCAGGGGCATTAATGTTTCTGCCCCTGATATTTTCGGGTTTGTTATTGATAATGATTTTAAATTTTATTTTTTAACCCTTGTGATGGTTATACTATGCGTGACCGCTGCAAGAAATCTTTTCAGAACCCGGGTGGGCAGGGCATTTATCGCCATTCGGGATCGCGATATTTCAGCCGAACTCATGGGTATCAACCTGATGCAGTATAAGCTCTATGCCTTTGGTGTCAGCTCATTTTTTGCCGGCATTTCAGGGTGTTTGTGGGTGAATTTTTTAAAGACAGTTACTCCGGAACATTTTCCTTTGATGGAAAGCGTTCGATATCTTGCCATGATTATTGTAGGCGGCATGGGAAGTATCCTGGGGTCCATATTGGGTGCCATCTTCATGACAATAGTGCCCGAGGTGATTAAAACCATTCTTGGCTTGATCGTTAATGTTTTTCCAACAGCCATGAGTTTTCTTTTCCCGTTTCAGCAGGTTATTTTCGGGTTGCTCATTGTTGGATTTTTGATATTTGAACCCCATGGCCTGGCTGAAATCTGGTATAGAATTAAAAATTATTTTCATTTGTGGCCCTTTGACCACTAAGATATGAATTTTGATGAATCGTTATTTTTAACCATAAAAAAGGAGTGATCATGAAAAAAAGTATTATTTTAACCATGGCTTTATTTTTATCGTTATTGTTAAGCATGGGCAGTGTGTCTTTTGCCGAAGACGTAATTAAAATCGGGGCTGGCCAGCCCATTACAGGACGGTTTGCCTTTGCAGGTAAACATATCAATGCAGGCTTGATGGATTCACTGGGTTATGCCAATGAACAGGGCGGTGTTGACGGTAAAACGTTCAAGTATATTTATGAAGATACCGGATATGATTTAAAGCGCGCCATTGCATCCTTTAAAAAATTGATGGCACAGGACAACCCTGTCATGATGTATGGCGAATCCACAGGAGTCGGCAAAGCCATGGCGCCTGAAATCAACTCACGATACCATGTGGTTTATGGGTCCACCAGCTTTTCGGAAGAACTCAGTGACAGATCAAAAAATCCTTATATTTTTGTAAGCGGGCCAACCTATGCCCAGCAGTTTGGTGTTCTTCTCAAATATATTGCAAACCAGCCAAAAAAAAATAATAAACCCCACAGGGTAGCCTTTTTCTACAGCGATACGGAATTTGGCCGTGATCCCATCCCCTTTGCCAGAAAACTTGCCAAAAAACTGGGTATTGATGTTGTGGCGGAAGAAGTGACAAAGGTCGGGGCTGTGGATATTACAAGCCAGCTTCTGGATCTAAAACGCAATAAACCGGATTATTGTATTTTTCAGGGGTATGTCGTTCCCCCCATACCGGAAGTCATCAGAGGCGCAAAGGATTTTGGGCTTGATATTACATTCATGGGTACTTTCTGGGCAATGAGTAAAATGCTGCTGGGCAAATTAGGCCCGGATGCTGAAGGGTATATGGGCGTTTCTCCTTATTCTTACTGGTACATGGATGATG
>Ga0164318_10000851_pt1 | contig 25286 bp, 33 predicted proteins | sample GuaBasSedimGuay9_FD_113734 | JGI IMG/M metagenome (GOLD analysis project Ga0164318, IMG submission 113734) | Subseafloor sediment microbial communities from Guaymas Basin, Gulf of California, Mexico - Guay9, Core 4571-4, 0-3 cm | ecosystem: Environmental > Aquatic > Marine > Hydrothermal vents...
TGAAAATATCTAAAGAAATTAGTAGTTTTTTTGAACCTCTTACTAATGCTGTTAAAGAAGGAAGTATACCAGAAAAAATTATGGCTTCCTTGCTTATGCTAGTACTAGTTTTTTTCTTTAATACATTCTTTGCAATACTGTTGTTTGCTGTTACTCAAAATGCTCCTTTAACTATGCATTTACTTGGTTGTGTATTGGCTCCGTTTATAGAGGAAGCCACTAAAACTTTCTTTATTAAAGCAGGTATGCCTTGGCTTGGTACTGGTGTGGTTTTCGGTGTGGAACTTTTATCATATATATCTAACATTGTTAAAATGGGTGGTAATCTCATAAAAACAGTAATTATAAGAGTGGCTTCATTACTAATGCATTTTACAACAACTTATATTCAGAAAAAGATTATAGAAAAAGGTGAAGCAAAAGGCGAAGACCAAGAATTTATTGCATGGACAGTTGGAGTATGTATTCATGCTTTATGGAATGCATTTGGTCTAATTTATAACGAAAAAATTAGTGGTTGGGTATTGACATAATGTTTGAGTACAAAGATTTAAAAGTCCTTCTAGGTAACTCAATTAGAGAACCAGAAGTTGACTATGATGACGAAGAAGTAAAAAGTGAAATAGGGTATCCTGTGGAGGAAGAAGCATTAAAAGAATATTATTTTGTAGCAGTTGTTGATAGTATGAATACTCCTGAGTTTAAATCTGAATATTCTACAGCAATTTCAAAGATTAAACAATATTCAACTGAACAACAACTACTTTTAGCTTTTTCAATTTTAGAATATATTCCAAAAAAATATGATTTCGATTTCTCACAAAAATATAATATTTATAATCAACGAGATATAGATGATCTATATAGTTTTTTGGAGTTCATTGAATATGATCATGAGGACTTCATAACTAGTGTATGGAAGAATTTAAATCCAAACCCAAAAACTCTAAACATTAAAAAGTATTGTTCTAATAATTCAGATAAAATCATTTTTGAAATTGAAGAACATCTAGGTATGAGATATATGCCCGAGATGATTGCTGATTTTTTAAGAACAAATAATAAAGAAAATCTAATTAGTTGGTTTTCTAATAAATCATCTAACTTGAGAAGTTCAATTTTAATAGAATTACTACAATAAGGAGAAAATTGAATGGCACAAATTATAATTAAGAAAGGTAAGATCAAATTAGAAGCAGATCAAGATGAGTTAGTCGAAGTATGTGAAACATATGATGGAATTACTTTTAATTTCAAGGGCGGAGCTCAGTTCTATTATACTAATAACTTTATGCAATCAACAGCAAAACAGTTAATCAAAAATACTGCGGATAGTTACAAAGGTAAGAAATTGGTGTTTGATCTTGACAACTTAAACAAACCGGTTATGGTCTATAATGACTAATCATTTTAAAAAGAAAGATCTATATATATTAATAAGTGAATAAATGCTATGTTTTTTCATTGTTCTATCTCCTTATGTAGCTGGGTATGATTTAAAGATTCGGGCGTCTTTGAATTATACCCAGCTTATTAATTAAGAAATAAAAAGGAGTTATTTTTATTAATCTACAACTTATCTATCATCGAAAAAAAATGGATATGAAAATCCTACGTTCATTTTTTTTAAATTGAGTGAAATGGTTATTGAAATAAGAACAAACTAAAGTTTTAAAAATGAGATTTTTGTGATTGAAAAGCAGACTAAAAATTTCGTAGATGCATAGAGGAGTTTCTAAAAACATACAACTCCACAAATGCTTATTAAAGTTGCAGACATTTATAATGTTAAGGTTCCAACAAATCTTATGGAACACTATACTAAAAGTAAAGAATAAATATAATATTTGCATAGTCATTACTACGCCAGTGGTCTTGACAAGGCTTTTATTTAAAATACAAAATATTAGTTTTGTCAAGAACTATGACGTGGTGAGCAAAACACAGAAATTTTTTGTTCTAGAAAATAAAGCAAAGGAGTTACTTAATGAGACAAGTATCTGTTGAGAAATTTATTGAAAAATTAGGCGTTGAAGTTTATCCAATTACTATCGTAAAATTTCTTTTGAACCGAAAAAGGATTTTATCATATTTCTCAAAAGCTGCTGACCAAAACTTTAAAAACAGAGTAAAATATACAGTTGATTACTCTGACTGCTTTTTCTGTAAAAAAAAAGAAAGTGATCAAGTATTATGTAGGCAGCACACTTCAATTCATCGAGTCTTAAATGCAAGAAATGTTGCATATGATCTTGATACAAATACCTATTTTCATCAAAATGAAATTTTTAGAATGGTGGGAAACCGATTAGTTATTGTTTACTGTCCACATCCAAAATTAATTACGGGTGAAATAACAGATTCTAAAGTTAGAAAGATAAATCCAATAACAATTGAAGATCCCATATTAACAAAACTTCCTGACTATGAGAAAGTATGTGAATTTATCTCAACTGATCTGATGGAACAAAATATGAGATGTTGGTTCAACAGAGAATTTTCAATTGTTACAATTCCAGCAGATCGTTATGGTCAGAAATGGTGCTTAGTACCAAATGATATACAAAAAATTATTTAGGAGGAAGTAAGTATGAGTAGTTTCGAAGAGTATTCTGATCTTGGCCAAACAGGTTACCAAGGCGGGGGTGAACCAACTGCACCCGAAGATGAATTTTTCCATAGTGTTTATGTGAGTGGAAAAAGTAGAAAGAACCATCTCAATATCGTTGAAGAACTTGGAAAACTTCAAGTTCGTGGAGTTGAATATAATATGGATGAAGTTCATATGGTTATTACCCATACAAAAGATCTTTTAGCTAAGATTAAATCATCTGGTGGAAGGGATAATATTGAATGTTTTTCATACAAGGAAGGACAACCACCATGGTATGGAACTTCTAGAACGCCCGATGGAAAGCAAAGAATTTGTCCTATTACATCAGCTGAACGAGCAGCAAATCCATTTTGTAGTGAGTGTAAGACTCAAATCCTTGTAGCGGGGATTTACTGTAATGAAAATGGGAATCCAATCCTTACGGAAGATAAGAAACCCATCTTCATTTTTATCAGAGGTAAAGGAATGAGATTTTCAAACGTCTCTGATTACCTGAACGATCGTTACCAAGAAGATTTAACTCCAATCTTTGAACCGGTTACAGAACAAAGTAAAGACTTTGAAAAACGAGTTGTTAATAATAAAAGATTCGTTACCAAAATAACCAAAGGGGAGAGAGAATCTAGTTTTGGAAATACTGTCTTTATTTTTAATTTATCAAAAGGAATTGAAATTCCTAAAGAGGCAGTCCTAAAAATTCTAAAATTATCTAAAGAAACATTGAGTAAATTCAATGACAAATTTGATTGGTCAAAGGGAAAACAAACAGTAGGTTATTCAAAACAACCAGCGGAAGGAGTTCTTGAAGTTGGCGATGATGATTCAGATAGTGCTGGTAGCTCAGAACAACAGTCTGCTACAACTACCAATGCAGATAAAACACCACCTCCAGGAGAACCGGTAGATCAAGATAAAAAAGTATTTAGCTTTGATGATATCGAATTCTAAAATTTAATTACTAATTATCATAAACAATTAATTTAAAGGAGATTTATTTCCAATGTCAGATGAAAATAACAGAGAAGAAGAACAAAAATACTATGAGCGATTAAATATTTCCGTCTTGTCAATTGCTAAGATAAAAGAATTACTAAAAAATGACATTAAAGATACCCTTATAGCGTGGCAAGAAAATCGTAATGTAATGAGGCAATGTTATCATATAATTGGTCCAGCAGGTGTTGGAAAGACAGCTATTTGTTACCAAATTGCTGATGAATTAACTGAAGAGTTGTTTGGAGAACACAATCAGAAAAATCCAGATGATACAAAAGAATTTGAAATTATAATGGTAAAATCGCCAGTTCTTTCTAGAGATGATTTTATTATTCCATTTCCGGTCAAAGAGAAAGACGATGAGTATTCGTTTAAAATGCTATATTCAGACTTTGTTCCAAAGAAGAAAGATAGTTATGGTATTTTCGTAATTGATGAGTTTTCTAGAGGTGACCATCAGTTACAGCAGTTATTATGGCAAATTCAAAATGAGTATGCAGTTCATCGTTATGATTTTCCGAAAAATTGGTTTGTTATTTCAATTGATAATCCTGATGACTCAGAATACTCAATGGATAACCTTGAAGATGCTGCGGGATTAAGACGTCAACTTCATATTTATACGGAAGTTAGTGTAATTGATTTTCTAGATTATGCAATTGCACAGAACTTTCATCCATTTGTAATTGAGTTTATTCAGACTCATCCAGAGTATCTGTATGATTTTCAAGCTCAGAAAATAGGTTCTGTCTATGCTAACCCAGCAAGTTATGAAAAATTGTCAGATCACTTATGGAAGATGGAAATAGGAAGGAAGCAATTGGTCTTTGAAGAAATTGATCATAAAGCTTCCGGTTTATTGAATACAAACATGACTCGTATGTTCATTGAGTTCGCTCGAGATAAGAAAGATATCAATCCCAAAGATGTATTCTATAAATATGATATAGTCGAGAAAGATATCAAGAAGTTGTTGAAAGATGGAGATAATGCAAAACTAGGTGAATTGATGGTTAGTTTCTGTACATTTATGACAACCTCAATGCCTGAATATAAAGAAGAACACCTTCAAAATATTCTGAAGTTCTTGCTTATAATGCCCATTGATACAGCTGCTTTATTTATTTCTCAAATTGATTCATTTGATAGATCATCAGCTGCGTTCAAATATATGACTCAGATTCATTTGGCATTACTAAGTAAGTCAAAACGATATAAGAAGGAGTTTTATGATCCTATTGTTAAAGCCAGTGAAGGGGTTTAACAATGAAAAATGCAAATGCGCATGAAAAATTAAAGAATTTAGTTGCTCATTTTGTGCTGAAATATAATTACTGGGGATATTTATTTTCCAGAATTAGAAGAAAACCAGTGCAAAAGTTTATATCTATAATGGGTGTTGCTCCAGAAAAAGATGGAACGGTATCATTATTATATGACCCAGATTTGGTAAATAAAACAGATGATAAAAATATCCTTAAAGTTCTGGAGCACGAAGGTATGCACCTGTTGAATAAACATATACCAAGACTATTAAGAATCCTAGCAAATGAACCAAATAAAGTAAAAGAAGCAGTAAAGATCAATTTATGGAATATTGCTAGTGACTGTACAGTTAATACTCAAGCAAACATCAGGAAAGATATTATTATTGATGGTCAACCTTGGTCTCCTTGCCTTCCAGAAAAATTTGGTCTTAAAGAAGGTAAGATCACTGAGGAATATTTTTATAAACTATTAAAGAAATCCAATATTAATAAACTCCCTAAAAATTTAGCATTCAATGACCATAATTTATGGTCCAAGAATGTTCAAGGATGTCCTGACCTGGGTAGTCTCTCAAGGAAAGTTGAGCAATATATTCAGAACATAGTAAAAGAATCTGTCAAAAATTTTAACACTGATCGAGGTACTCTACCATCTCACGTACAAGAATTGATTAAGCAAGCTCTTGCTCCACCTAAAGCTCCATATTATCAAATTATCCGAAAATTAGTTAAAGCATCAAGGTTGAGCAGATTCTTGAGATCACCAACAAAAATAAATAGGAAACGCGGTTATGTATTTCACTTAGCTGACGATGATTGTGTTCCTAATATCTCTCCTTTCCCCGGAAAGACAAGAGATCGAACATTTTTCATTACTGTGTTAATTGATACATCTGGTAGTATGAGTTCTAGAGATATACTTGAAGGTCATTCTGGTATAAAAAATATTATTGAAAAAGACCGGTATTGTTATACAGTTGTATTAGAAGTCGATGTGGGTGTGGAAAAAGAGTACGAAGTTCGAAAAGTAAAAGATATCCAATTTAATATAAAGGGTAGAGGCGGGACTACATTATTTCCCGGTCTTGAAAGAGCAAGAGAATTAAATTCTGATGTATGTCTAGCATTTACAGATGGATATACTGAAGATATAAATTCAATTCCTCGAAAACTTCTCCCAAGAAAAACAATTTGGGTCATTAACAAAGGCGGAACCGCTAGAAACGTAAACAAAACTGGCTTCGTAGTGAGGATATAATTATGGGAGTCGCACACGTTATAACGACAATATATTTAATGTGGTTGGCCGCAGTAGCTGGAGTAAATGACTGTAAAATATTATTATACTATGGATTCGCTTTTTCTTATTATATTTTCGTTCTTCGTTATCCGATATTTAAAAAATCTATGGAGGATGTAGATGGCAAAGAGCTATAGTGCTAAAGATGTTAGAGTATTAGAAGAGGTTGAACACATTAGATTAAATCCTGGGATGTATATTGGTGAAACAAGCAATCCTGTTCATCTAATTGAAGAAGCTCTTGATAATGCTCTTGACGAAGCACTAGCTGGGCATGCTAAAATAATTGCTGTTAGAATTGATACTAAAGAAAATAAATTTTCTGTTTTAGACGATGGCAGGGGTATTCCAATTTCAGATGATACCCCTGTTGTTATCTCATCAAAATTGTTTTCAGGCGCTAAATTTCAAGATAAAAAATCTGCATATCAAATCAGCTCTGGTCTTCACGGAGTTGGTTTGGTTGCAGTTAATGCACTAAGTAGTGAATACTGGGTTGAAGTTTATAGAAATAAACAACGGGCAAAATATTACTTCAAGAAAACAAAATTGATAAAAACAGATATTGAGAAATTTACTGGAGATGCTCCTTTCTCCACTAAAATTGAATTTATACCCGATAAGAAATTTTTTGAAAGTTTAAAACCAAATATTGACCGAATAAGAAATCGTTTAACAACAGCATCAGCAGAGATGCCCAATGGTGTTCGTTTTGTCTTAATAGTTGATGATAAACAAGAGGTTTTCACTTTAAACCTTACAGATCATTTTGTTCAAAAATGTATTATGACAAAAGATAAATTAACAGCTACAGTTCTCACTTCAGAGAAAGATCCTGAGAAATTTTTAGCGTTATTTACTTATGAAAATGTGGGTTCCACAACTCCAAAACTTATTTCGTCCGTTAATCTTCTTCCCGTTGAATCAGGTGGGACTCATGTCTTAGCTTTTTACGATCTACTAAAAGAATTTTTTAAAAGTAAAGGGAAGAAATATGATATATACTTTCAACCAAATGATTGTTTATGTAATCTGAGAGCGTATTTATCATTAAATTTAATTGAACCAAAATTCTCTAGTCAAACAAAAGATAAACTAATAAATGTAAAATCATATTTTGATAAATTCCTAAAAGACTTTAGAGAACAACTGGAAAACTTTGCAAAAACAAATGAGCCATTGTTGGTTGAATATCTAACTAAATTTCAAGAGTATAGAAAAAGATTAGATGCTAAAAAATTAAAAACAAATGGAACAAAGGGAAAACGTGCATCAACTCAGTTTACGAAATTAAGAGATTGTTCAAGTCGGCATGGAGAGTTGTTTATTGTAGAAGGTGATTCAGCTGGGGGTTCAATTATTCAAAGCAGAGATCCAAAAATTCACGCTATACTTCCATTAAGAGGTAAATCAATTCCAAATGTTACAACCAAGAAAAATATATTGGGGAATAAAGAAGTTGGAGAATTGATTAAAGCATTAGGCACTGGAACTGGTCCTGACTTTAACTTAAATGAATTGAGATATGATAAAATTGTTTGTGCCGCAGATGCAGATGCTGATGGTGCACATATTGCTTGCTTGGTTACAATGGTTATAGCAATGTTAGTACCAGAAATAGTAATTGCTGGAAATTATTATATAGCACAGACTCCTTTATTTGCTATAAATGAAGGCAAGAAATTTATCCCAATTTGGAATGATAAAGAACTTGAAAAAGCAAGAAAGAAAAATCGAAAGATTCAACGCTATAAAGGACTTGGTGAAATGAATCCAGGACAGTTGAAAGTTTGTTTATTGGATGAGGGAACAAGAAATTTAATGCAAGTTGCTTATAGTGAGAATGTTGAAAATCTTGTTAAACTATTTTCAAGTGCTGAAGAAAAGAGGAAATTAGTGGGAGGATAAAATGATTTCAATACAAGGTACAGTTAAAGATTTGAAAAGTGGGGATAGAATTTATCTTTTTTGGCAACAATTGCCCGATGGTAGTATACTTAATGGAGGATGTAATATTATTGAAGTATCTAATAAAATACCAAATATATCAGAAGAACATAAAAAAGAATTTTTAGATTTAATTAACTATATAGAAGAAAACAGTTTAGATGAATTAAAATTTATTAAACTTCAATTAGATTACTATTCACCATCCTATCATGTTATGCATGAGAATATGCCTCTAGAAATATATAGAGATGAAAATAAAGTTGGTAGATAAATAATAAGAGGGAATTATGAATATTAAAGAGATTGAAAAAAAATTTTTAGAAATCTCAGGTTTATCGTGTGATCTAACAAAATTCCCTCTAGATGAATCTGATATAAAGGGGGTTACTAAAATTGATAAACTTAAAATTGAAACTTACGGAGAGGTTTTTACTCCCCTATGGTTAGTTGATAAAATGATATTAAAAGCAGGAGTTGAAAAACTTCATAATGCTAAATCTACTTTAGATCTGTGTGCCGGTTGGGGTCAATTTACAATAAGAATGATTAGAGCTTTAGCTAATTATGATAAAGATTTTGATGTATTAGAATGGTTAAAAACTAATCATACTTTTATCGAACTTCAACTAGAATCAGCATATAAACTCTTATATATATTCGGCACAGAAATAAATTTATTAATTGGTGACGCTTTAAAAATTAAGGAAGTTAGAAATTGGAATGGAATTTACATATACAAAAATTATTGGAAAGAAATCCCATCAATTTGGTTACAGAAGAATATATCTTGTAACGAAAAAGAATTTATTGAAAGGATTAATAATGACTATTTGATTGAAAACGATAATAGTCCTTTAATAATTTAAGAGGTTGAAAATGTTAAATCAAGAACATAGAGAATTTTTAAAAAGTGAGCATGGCAGAAAATGGATTATAGAAAAAACATTAGAGGTAGTGCCAAAAGATAAAAATTGGCAAAATTTTCATACTCCATATGATTTATGTGAAAAAATGATTTCAAAAACTAATGTTGAAGATAAAAGCATTTTAGTATTATTCAATATTGAATTTTTGGAAGTATTGATTCACAAGTTTGGAGTATTAAGTAAAAATATTTTATTTTTAGCAGACTGTAAATTAGAGTCTGAAATATGTAGTAAAATATATAAAGTAGACAATATCATTGTTAATGATATAAATAATATACAGGAGGTACTAAAAACTTTGAAACATTTTGATTTATGCTTTAGCAATCCTCCATATAATCCATACCCATCTGATTTAAAAATAATTCAAGAATTGATGATTATTTGTAAAGAAATTGTGGTAGTTCATCCTGGAGGATGGGTTCTTGATAATAAATCTTTTGATAAATATAGAATAAAACACAAAACAAAGCTTCAGGATAAAATTAGAAATATTGAGTTTATAAATGGAAATTATATTTTTAATATAAAGAAATTTTGTTGGGTTTCTATAGTACATATAGATCAAACAAAACAAATAAAAGAAGAAATAACTGTAATATATCCAACTGAACAAATAACTTGTCAATCATTTGATGATATTACAATTTTTGGTAGTGGATGGTTAAATTATACAAAACCATTTATTGATTTAGTAGTTAAAAAATTTGAAGATGAAAATATAAAATCTATATCATTTTATGATCTCAAAACTAATAAACCATCTAAAACATTTCAGTGTCAATTAGCAAATATTAGAGGGAATGTTGAATGTACCGATCCAAATAAAATTTATAAAGATGACTTTTTTACATTAATTCCTAAGAATATAAATATATGTAAAGGAATTAGATTAACTAATACACAGTTTCCTCATATTTTTGAATTTGATAGTGAAGGAGAAGTTGATAATTTTCTTAACTATCTAACGACATATTTTGTTAGATTTTGTTTTGCTATTTATAAAATTGATCAAAATAATTGTGAAATGGTGTGGCCATTAATACCATGGCTTGATTTTGAAGAGAAGTGGGATGACCAAAAATTATATACTTATTTTGAGATACCTAATGAAATACAAGTTTATATTGAGTCATTTTTACCTGATTATTATAATTTAAAGGATTTAAAATGATATATAAAACATTTAATGACTTTCTAAACACATTAAGAAATCATCAACTATCAGCTTTCAATGAAATCCAAAAATACGATATTGGTCAAGTGTTTATTCCAACTGGTACAGGAAAAACTTGGATTCAAAAATCTGTTCATATTAATGATATGATGGTAAAGACCAGTCAAAATCAAACTGGTATATATGTTATTGGAGCACATAGGTTATTATTATGTGAACAATTATTAGACGAAATAGTTGAATTGGCTACTAATCTCAATATTAAATTTAGAATAATGTTTGTTGGTAGTTTGGATTATACACCCAAGATAACCGCCGAAAGTATGGCAACAACAAATAGTTCTGATATAAAATCATACATTCAAAATAGTAAATCTCAAAATTATCATACTATTATAGCTGCAACATATCATAGTTTTAATCTTTTAAAAAATATACCAATTGATGTTTGTACTTTTGATGAAGCTCATAATACAGTTAGTGATGATGATGATCCAAAACAATTTAGAAGAAATATTGAAGAAGTTAAACCATTTATTCAACGACAATATTTCTTTACAGCAACTCCCAAAGCTATTGGCGAAACTGGTGGGCAAAGAGATGAAGATTTTTATGGAAAAATACTATACGAATTAAGTCCAAAAGAAGCAGCTGAAAGATTAGAAATAATTCAACCAAAATTACATACAGTTGATATTGATGGATATTTTGATGAAAATGATATAAATCATAACAATAAATTATTTATTAAAACTGTAATTGAAACATTTACTGAACATGAAAAAGTTTTAAAAGTATCTGCAAAACTATTAGTTACAGGTAAAGATTTAGATCAAGTTCATGCTATTTATTATGATAAAGATTTTCAACAATGGTGTAAATTAAATAAAATTACATGTTTTCTATTCTCATCAAGAATTGAAAGATGTGAAGTTGATTTTGATCCTGCACATAACTATGAAGAAAAACTAAAGCAATTAAAACTTGATTTAAACCAAAGAGCTATTTTCTTTCATTATGATATTTTATCAGAGGGAATTGATATTCCAAATATGACTGGTTGCTTATTCTTTAGAAATTTGGAGACAAACGAAATTAAATTCGTTCAGAATATCGGCAGATGTTCCAGATTAGTTGTAGAAGATAGAGAAAAAATATATAATAATGAAATAACTGATCTTAATGATCTAAAAATGAAAAAACCAGAATCATGGATTATTATTCCTCTATATTCAACAACTGAGTCAACAACAAGATATAAAAACATATTAAGAAAATTAAGAGAAACTTATAATATTCCATTCATAGATATAGTAATGAGTAGAATTATTACAGGAACTGAAGAAAAAATAACAACCTCAATAAATAAAATAAGCATAGAAGAACATGAACAAAAAGATTTTACTCTTAAACATGATTTTGAAGCAACAATAATTGAATTAATTAAAGAAGAATTACAAGGTCAATTAGATCAAGCATCTAATAAAGAAGAATTTTTGTCATTATTAATTGATGAATCATACGGAGAAATGGCCTCTGCATATGAACAACAAATTCTTCTTGAAGGTGCAAGGAAAGAGATTACAACTAATATATATGAACGAAATCCAATTGCTCGTCAAAAATGTTTAGAATATCATGGTTATTCTTGTAAAGTTTGTGGTATACAGATGGAACAAATTTATGGAATTATTACAAAATATATTATAGAAGTTCATCATATTGTTCCATTATCACAAATTGGAAAACAGTATATAATCGATCCAACCAAAGATTTAGTTCCTATTTGTCCAAATTGTCATACGATAATACATTTAAAGAAAGATCCATGTTATACTATAGAGGAAGTAAAAATGATGATAGAGGAGAGTATAAAATGTGGAATAAAATGAAACAGTTTCTACTTACAATCATTATGGGACTATCTCTCATTAGTTGTGGAGCAGCATTTACAACTATTCCAGGTAGTCCTAATACTAAAACTAGATACTATAATAAAAACGGCAGCTATACCGGATACTCTATTCAAACAGAATCTGGAAAAACTAGATACTATGATGAAAAAAGATTGGTTTCTTAAAATAAGGAGAAATTAAATGAAAAAAGGAATAATTAAAGGTCTATCACTCAATAAATTGTCGGGACTTCAAACCCTAATATTTGAAGATGACTCAAAAGTCTTTATAGAAAACTATGGACTTAGAGTTATGGATAGTGCTTTCGGTGATGAGTCCCCTGCTGGAAAAGAGATAGAGTATGAGACTGATGAATCTAATATTATGACAAGTTTTAATATTTTATGATGAAATGGGAAACTCATACCTTACTCAAAGACGGAGGTAAGAATTGAGAAAATTGAAGCCGTGGGAAAAGGAAATACCTCACCATCTCAATAAAGGACCTTGTAAAAACTGTCTAGTAAGAGCAGTTTGTAACTCACATAAAGATGGTAAAGATTGTTGTGAAGATTTAATATCCTTCTATTACAATTGTAGTAATATGGAAAAATATCAAATTTTAAATTATTTACACAATAAAGAAGAACTTCATTTCAGATGAGAGAACTATTAGAACAATTTGAAGAAGTAAGTAATGAACGATTCAAACTAAGGAAGCAAGTTATAAAGTAATAAGGTAATATAGAAATCTTTTCCATATTGATCATTGGCTCTTAAGAAAAATGGCTCGCAGATATATAGGTGACTTAAAAGATTATCACCTATTTATCTAAAACATACTGTCGAACAAAGGAGAAATTAAATTGAAAAAAATATTATTAAGTATAAGTATTATTCTGTTTATTTGCTTGGCAATTCCAGCAATAGCGTTTAATCCCTCAAATAATAAATTAATGAAAATGGGAGATTGGGACCAAAGAGCTACTTTAGGTATTGGAGTATTATATGCTGGTTACACTTGCCAATATCCAAAAATGGCATTTTTTCAGGGGTTGGATAAAAATGAAACTGCATATTGGAGTTTGGATTGTGAAACTCGGTCATTTCAGATTACAATAAAAAACGATGCAGATGGAGAAATGACTGTAGTTCCATGCGATAAATTATATCCAACTGAAGTTCCCTGTTTTACACCTTTAGAAAAATGGAAAAAATAAGACTTTGGTTATGCTTTGTTTTTATAGTTATCTTGACAAGTTGTGGAATATATTCTGGAACCTATCAGGATAGTCCAAAAAGCATAAAATACAGACATTATGATAACCAGGGTAGATACACAGGTTATTCAATTGAATCTCCTTCTGGTAAAATCAGACACTATGATAAAAGCGGGAGATATAAAGGATATTCAAAATGATAAAAACCAGAGATGCAGAAGTCTATATGACTGAGCAAACAGTCAAAGAACTTATGAGTGCTATTAAGAAAGCGAAAGAAGAAGTTAAATTTATAGATGAGCCATTTCCAAAAGGAGATATAAGCGAATCTCAATATGTTGAAGAACGAAAAAAACGTGGTACAATAATAGTAAAAAGTAATTTTTCTAATATTGATTTTGTTATTCATCTTGATACTTGTAAAGATAGACAAACTCAAGAAAGTTTGGGTTATAGATTAGTATAAAGGAAATTAAAAAGAATATGATCTTAGAATATAAATCTCAAAAAAATGAAAAAATCATTAACAATCAAAAAATTATAAACGATGACTGTCTAAAAATCCTAAAAAAATTAAGTAATGACATGATAGATATTTTAGTTACATCACCCCCATACAATATTGGAATTAAATATAATATGTATGAAGATACTTTATCCTCACAAAATTATTTATATTGGATTCACGAAGTTTTTGCAGAGGTAAAAAGAGTACTAAAAGAAAAAGGATCAATTTTCCTAAACGTTGGAAGTACAAACTCAAAACCATGGATTGCGTTTGATGTAGCTAATAATTTAAGAGATTTATTTGTTTTACAAAATCATATTATATGGATAAAATCAATAAGTATTAATGAAGATTCATATGGTCATTATAAACCAATAAATAGTAAACGTTATACAAATCATATGTTTGAGCACATTTTTCATTTTACAAAAAAGGGAGATGTTGAGATTAATAAAAAAGCTATTGGTATTCCTTATAAATATAAAGTAAATTTAAATGCAATAACAGTAACTGAAGATATAAGATGTCGAGGAAATACCTGGTTTATTCCATATGATACAATCCAAACAAAAAGTGATAGGGGAGATCATCCAGCAGTTTTTCCAAAGAAACTAGTTCAATGGTGTATTAAACTTCACGGTTATGATAAAAATACTATTATATGTGATCCATTTCTTGGAATTGGAACAACACTTCTTGTAAGTCAAGAGATGGGTTGTAATGGTATTGGAGTTGAAATAGATAAAAAATATTTTAAATATGCTTGTAATAATATGGGAAAAATGATTATGGGGGGTGAATAAAATACAAACACTTTTTTTCAAAGGTGAAGAAGAAAAATTAAAAAAAGAACTTCAAGATAAAAAAGATTCTGAATTGAAACAAGGAATGTTAGAAAATATATCTTTAAGAAAAAAAGAGCTTTATGATTATAAATTTTTTAAAATAGTAATAGATCTTAAAGAATTTTCAGATGGAGTTAAAATTAAACAAAGCGAATCTTTGAACTATTTAAAGGATGCAAGAAATTGTTCAAAACTTGCTGAATTTTGGGCAAGTAAATTATATGGTCTTAAATTATCAGAAAATAGTAATGATGTTATTGATGCGACAATAGAAATTGAAGATTATAAAATATATTCTATTCCTGACTGTATTTATAATCCTAAAGATTCTTTACTAGCTAATATAACAATTGGTATTAAAACTTTAAAAGACGGAATAAAATTACAACAATCGCAACAAGTAGGAAGAGGTCTTGGCTGGGATCCATGTTATCTAACAGAAACTATTTCACTGATGGATCTTCATATTGCAGTTGATTTAAAAGATGTTCCAGAAATATATTTTCTTCCGTTTAGATCTGCAGATATACTTTCAAGAATAGTTGAATATGTTAGCAATACAAAGAAAAAAATTCCAGAATCTATATCTAGAAATTTATTCTTTAAATTAGCATTTGGTTGTAAAAGTCGAGAAGATTTAAAATTTATAGAAATAAATTATAAAGATTTACCAGAATTCAGTCATAAGAATTATAAATAGGAGAATATGATTGTGCATAAAAAAACCCTAACAATTGATTGCAACACTTGTAAGTTTTGTTCAGTAAATGATGAAAGTCAATTTATCTGTAATTGGGGAAAAACCAAGAAGGGTAAGATTATGGAACCCGCAAAACGAAAACATGGGGTTTTAAAATGTAATCTTATAAGGAAGAAAAATGCCGTACATAAAAGAAAAAGATAAACGTGAAATGTATAACGCTATTCAAGATCTTCAAAATTTTGTTATTTCAAAAGGAGATCTGAATTATGCAATTTGCGAGCTTGTCGGGAGACTTATTATTAACGATGAAATATCATATACCAAAATATCTAAATGGATAGATGCCGTACATGATGCCGAAGCAGAACTCAGGCGAAGATTGTTAGTTCCATATGAAGAGTTGAAAAAGGCTGAAAACGGTGATGTTCCTAGTTTCAAAACTATATTATTATTGATTGATGAAATGCGGGCAAAGTCAAATGAGTGAGCAAGATAAACAAAATAACCAAAGAAACTAAAATTGGAATAGATCTTGGTTATGAAGAAGAACATATAGCAAAAAATGTCGTTGCAATATTTAAATTAAACAAAGAACATTTACACTATGACCCAACTACTTATATGTATGATTGGGAACAGGAGTAATAATGGGAACGAAAGCAGATTTCTATAGTGGATTAGGATCCAAGAGAGATTGGATCGGTAGTATTTATAACAACGGAGATATATGGAATATTCCACTTGAGCTTTTAATACAAGTGAACAAAGTCATGTTTGAAGAATTAACAATTGACTTTATAAAAGAGAAAGGTGGTTCTCTTAGTGATAAAAATGATCCATGGCCATGGTTATGGTCAGATAGTCGAATGACTGATTATTCATATATCTTTTTGCCAGATCGCAATAAAGTATTTATGTCAATTATGGGAAATGTATTTTTAGATCCAATTAAAATTCGGCAGGGCGAAGATGAAGAAACTTCCAATGCTAGAATATGGTTTCCGAAATTTCCCTGTATGGACATAACGAAAGCTAAAAAAACAGAGAGGATACTTGAACAATATGGACATCTATCTTCCAAAATTATGTGAATATGGATGTGGCCAAGAAGCAAAATTTCAATTTAAAAACGGTAAGTGGTGCTGTAGTGAAAAAACCACTAAATGTCCAGAGATCAGAAAGAAAGTTAGTAAATCTAATAAGGGTCATATAGTAACTGAAGAAACAAAAAAGAAAATAAGTAAAGCAAATAAAAATCAATCTATAGAAAGAAGAGAAATAAGCAGTAAAGTACATAAAGGAAAAACACCATGGAATAAAGGTAAAACTGGAATCTATTCTAAAGAAACTCTTAAGAAAATGAGAAAAGCGAGAAAGGGCAAAACCTATAAAGAGATATTTGGTAAAGAAAAAGCAAAAGTAATGAAAGAACAACGAACTGGAATACGATTAACAATAAGCAAAATAAAAAAGAAATATCCATTTTTCTCACAAATTGAAGAAATGAGATATAACCCAGACAAACCTGGGGAAAAAGAAATTCAAGTTCACTGTAAAAATCACTTATGCTCTAATTCAAAAGAAAGAGGTGGTTGGTTTACTCCAACAAACCAACAGATGAAAACGAGAAGAGATTGGCTTGAAAATGAAGGTATAGATATATGCTATTTCTATTGTTCTAAAAAATGTAAAGAGAGTTGTCCTTTATATCGCTTAAAAGGAAAAGATCCATATATAGGAACTGAAAAACCATATACACAACAAGAATACCAACAGTTTAGAGAATTTGTTTTAAAACGAGATAATTATAAATGCCAATATTGTGGAGAAAAAGCAATAATTATTCACCATGAACGTCCTCAAAAACTAGAGCCATTTTTCGCACTTGACCCAGATTTGGCCTGGTCTGTCTGTAAAAAATGTCATTATAAATATGGACATAAAACAGGAACAGAATGTTCTACTAACAATTTAGCAAATAAAATATGTTAAGGAGAAAACGTGGATATCCATCTTCCAAAATTATATAAAGATTATGGAGATTACTCAAATTATAGAAACTTTCCTTTGAATATTGATGGTTTAAAACCAGTTGAGAGAAGAGTTTTATTATCAGCATTTAAAATTGCGAAAAACTCATTTGTAAAATCAAGACAAGTTGATGCATATACTATTGGCCACTACCATCCTCACGGCGAATGTTATGGAACAATTGTTCAGATGGTTCGTCAAGGATTTTTAACTGGTCAAGGAAATTTTGGAACCAATATTGGCATTGAACCTGTTGGTCCAGCTGCTCCAAGATATACTGAATGTAAAATGAATCCGGTAACAATTGATTTAATGTTCAAATATATAAATTATGTTCCAATGATTGATACAGAGTTGAGTGATAAAGAACCATTTTATTTGCCTACTATGTTTCCAGTTTGTTTGATGGGAAGGGAATATACACAAGGTATCGGGTTTGGTTATAAAACGTATATTCCTTGTTATGATATAAGGGATCTTTATCAAAGATTATTATGGCTTCTTAAAATAAGAAAGAGAAAACCAATAATTGCTCCATTAACTGATTGCCTAATAACATCACCACCAAATATATTAGATGATTTAACAAAAAATGGAAATGCAAGAATTGAAGTAAAAGGAATTTTTGATATTGATAAAAGAAAAAACGAAGCCATATTAAGATCTTGGCCTCCAATTAAAAGATTTCAATCTCTATTAAATAAATTCTCAAAAGAACTCAATGAAAATATGATTGGTTTCACAGATTTATCAGTAGCACAAACTGAGATTGTATTTAAAGTTTTAAGAGAAAGAAATCGAGATAAAATTTTTAAAGAGTTTATTGAAAAGTTGGATGAGGTAATCAAAGGAATTATCTCATTTGAAGTAGTATTAATTGATTCCGACCAAAAAGTAGTTAAAGAGTCAATAGATAATATGTTACTTAATACATTTAGCATGTATCTAGATGCTAATGAAAAAATGTTACGAGATGAAATCTCAAAAATAAATGAGACAATTGAAGAATATAAACTTCTTGAAGTAATAAGGAAACCACTTTCAGAATGTATTAGTGCTGGTTATGATATTGAAGATACTGCTCAAGAGATTTTGAATAGCACAGGAGTCGAAAAAAGATTAACTAGATTTATAGTAGATAAATATAAAATTAAAAAATTATTATCTCTTGATACTGATACAGTAGATTTAGAAAAGAAAGTGAAAGATTTTGAAACCAAATTAAAAAACATAAATGATTTTGTATTGAAGCAATATAATGGCACTATTAAATAAAGACAATCGAGAGATATGTAGATTTTGCCAGGGTGATGGAGTTCAAAAAGTAATTCCTGTTCGTCTTTATGATCTATGTAGATATTGTAAAGGATCAGGTTTACTTCACTGGACTGAAAATCTTAATGGAAGTGTTACTCAAGAAGAAGTGAATTATGATTTAATTCAACGAGTAGCAATGAAAAATGTTGATTTACTAGTACAAGAGATTAAAATGATATTTAGGAGGTTTGATAAAGAGGCGATTGTTGATGTTAAAGAACTTCCTAATCGCCAGGATTTTGATCCGTTTATTTATCAGAGACCTCCATTTTTAGGTAAATAAGGAGATACTATAATGTATAAAGTTGAGAAAAAATTTACATTGCCAATAGGTCATAGACTTAGTAAACATCAAGGGCGATGTTTTTCATTACATGGACATAATTTTACTGTTTTAGTTGGAGTAAAAGCAGAGTTACTTAATGAGAATGATATGGTTATTGATTTTTCTGATCTAAAACGATTAACTAATGAATTTCTAGATATGTTCGATCATAGTACTGTTTTAAACAGGTTTAAAGATATAGAAATTGCAGAAAAATTAAAAGATATTGGAACTAGAGTAATACTTGTTAATTGTGATCCAACAGCAGAAAAACTTGCTGAAATGATTTATAAAGATGTTCAAATAGGTTTAGCACGATTACATTCATCAGTTAAGATGGATTATGTTACTGTCTATGAAAATGAAAATTCAAAGGCGACTTATATAGGGGAGTAAGATGCATCTAATAAAACGTTCTGGGATTTTAATTCCAAAGACTCTACAACACGATTCTGGTTATATACAAATAAAAGAATCATTAGAAAGACGTACCAAATCCTACAATACGTCTAACTATATCTTCAATAAGTTTTATATCGAGTCTGAAAAGTATCTCCTAATTCCTAGAAAGTTTCCGATTAAAACATTCTTTTGGAACTTAACATTTGATGATCAAAGACATTCTGGGCAACCTATTAAAATTGATCATAATATTACACCAAGGAGTGAAACTCAATGGAGTGCAATTGACTATTTAATGAGTAATGAAGAAGGAATTCTTCAATTAGATCCTGGTGTAGGTAAGACAGTTATTTCAATTTTTATGATTGCTGAAAGAAAAGTCAAAACTCTAATTTTAGTTCATCGTTATTCTCTTGCAGATCAATGGCGAGATAGATTACTACAGTTTACTGATATATCAAAAGATAAAATAGCAAGACTTTCAAGTTCAACGTTCGAAGATGACTTAAAACAACCAGTTATAATTTCAACAACTCAAACATTTTTATCATTGTTAAAACGGAAAAGGAAAGAATTTTTATTAGCATTGAATGAAGCAAATGTTGGAGTGTTTATTGCTGATGAAGTTCATACATCAGTTGGTGCTCCAACGTTTTCAGAATGCTCAATTCATATACCATCTAAGTATACTTATGGTTTGAGTGCTACTCCATATAGATATGATGGCAACGAAGATATTATAAGATTTCATCTTGGCGAAGTATTTAAAGATGATGATAAAACAGGAACTATGAAAGCAAAAGTTATTGTGATTCTATTAGATTATGAAATTGATACACCACGCAGGTATACCTATATTCGATGGGGAGGTGATTTTCAACGTGCTAGATATCTTAATATGCTTAAGAAGTCAAAACCACTAGAACGTGTCGTTAAGGGGTTATTAGCACGCCTAAATGGTAAGAGAGATCTAATATGTATGGTTGAAAGAATTAAATTTATTGATCAACTTTATAAGTGGATGCCATCATCTGACAAAGCAAAATTTTGTGGTTCAAATGGTTTAGAAACTCTAAATTTTAAAAATACGTTTGCAACACCAGGTAAGTGTCGAGATGGAATTGACGCACCTTGGAAAGATTGTTTATTAATGACATCTCCAATTACTAATATAAAACAATTAACTGGAAGAATTGTTCGTAAACAAAAAGATAAGAAAATACCAATCGTAATTGATTTAGTTGATTATGGTTGTCGAGATATGAGTAAATTATTTTATAAACGAAATTCGTTTTATAAAGATGAAAGATGGGAAATAGATTATTATTTATTTAAAGATAATAAACTAATCAAAATTGATGAACAGATAACTTTTAATATTATAAAAGAGGCACAATGAAAAACAAGTTAGACTTTATAACAAATAGTAGCTCTACTTCATTTATTATAATGAATACCAGCTCAACAGAAAAGAATCTAGTGAATTTTGTTAAAGAAAATCCACATCTAATTGAAGTTTTTACTAGGATTTATTCCTACATAAATGATGAAAGGTTTACACAAGAAAATTTGATAAAGTCAGCTCAAAATAATAATATAGAATTTAAAGCTGGTGAAAAGAAAGAGTGTATTTTTGGGGATGAAGATGGAACCTTAATTGGTCAGGTATTTGATTATATTCTCCGAGAAGGTGGAAAATCTAAAAGTTTTGTCTGGTGGTTTAAAGAATATTTGAGGTAATTATGAAAATCAAAACTGATTTCATCACTAATAGTTCTTCTACAGCACATATAGTTATTATCCCAAAAGATTTTAAAGTCACTGAAGATGAGATTTTAAAAGTACTTAATTTAGCTATAGATCAATGGGATTTGGTAGATAGTGATTTATTAGTAGGAAATGATAACAATGATGAAAATATAGAAATGGTTAAAAGCAATTTTGCTACTTGCATATCTGAAGAACTAGAAAGAATAAAAGACGGGGGCCAATTTTGCTATTATGATTGTAGTTATTATGAGTTTTTGGAATGGCAAGTCTTAACCGATATTTGTATTAACCACGATTTTGTTCTGGATGTATTCAATATTTCTGGTGAAGGTATGAGTGTAGTAAAGGGCATTGCTGTAGAAAAAGTCATAGAAATGTTTGCTAATCAAATAGACTTAGATTATCTTCTCAAAAATATTAATAAAACCCCAAGAATTAAAATGGAAAAAGACAATGAAAATTAAATCAGATTTTGTTACAAATAGTTCATCTGCAAGTTTTGTTATTTCTAAAGATGATCTTACTGACCTTCAAATAATGCTAATACATAATCATTTTGAAGTTGGTATCGCTGCTTTAGAACGAGAAGGTAAACGACCAAATTGGTTAATAAATGCTTGGGATGAATGGAATATAAGAGAAAGTGAAAATGAAATTAACGGTTATACCACAATGGATAATTTCGATATGATGTGGTATTTAACCAAAATTATAAGAATCCCAAGGGAGAAAATAAAATATGATGATCATATAGCTAATAGAAGTAGCCAAATTTATAATGAATTTAGTAGATTATGTCAGTTTATTAGAAGTCTAAATGGATCTCCATGTAACAAGTGTTTAATTGCTCCTGTATGTACTTCTTCTTTTTTAAGAGGAACTGCTTGTGATGAATATAGGAAGTTTGTCTACGAAATTCTAGATAAAATTAAAGAAATAAGGGAGGTTTAAGATGGAATTTGCTTTTATTACAGATATACATCTTTCAAGATATAGTCAAGATAAAATTGAAGATTCAACTAATTTGCCTGAGCGGTTGTTTAGTATAAAATCAGCACTTTATGAAGTTGGAGAATATTGTATTGGTAATGATCTTAAGAAAGTTGTAATTGGTGGAGATCTTTTACATGGCAAATCAATTATCTATGCAATTGCTCAGAATATTATGATAGATTTCTTTGAATACTTTGAAAATATTGAATTTTATGTAATAGACGGGAATCACGATTTATCTGGCAAAGGTGAAGATGTGGTTTCTGCATTGAAATCTTTAAAGAATATCAAAAATGTTACATGGGTTGGTCATGATACAATTTTACAAGAAGAAAATATTTTATATGTTCCTTATTCACAAAATCTCCCAAAAATAATAAAAGAAAATGAATCTGAAATTTTGATCTCACATTTCGGTTTAAATGAAGGAGTTTTAAATTCTGGTTTAAGTATTATTGCAGATATTGCATTAAAAGATTTGGTTGGGAAATATAAATTAGTTTTGCTTGGTCATTATCATAAACCCCAAGAAATTATTACTCCAGATATATCTTTATATTATGCTGGATCATTGATACAGCTTGATTGGGGAGAGAAAGGCGACGAAAAAAGATTTTTAGTTGTTAACCCATCAACTTTAGATGTCAAAAGTGTTCCTCTAAAAAATTATAAAAAACATATTGAAATTGAATTAACAGAGGACAATAAAGACGAAGCAATTGAACTTGCTAGAAAGGCACAGAAAGATGGTGATTATATAAAAGTAATTATGAAAGAGAAGGTTGATTTATCTTCTGTCAAAGGTGAGTTCAATATTATTGATAAAACAGAAAGAGATATTACAGAAAGAGGAATTTCAAGCTCAATGTCTAATGATGAAATTCATAGAAGATATTTAGAAATTAGAGAAATTCCAGAAGATCAAATAGAAGAACACCTCAACGTGGCCAGACAAATAGTTGAGTCATGTGAATTATGAGGAAAAACAGATTATGATTTTATGTGAATATGGATGCGGACAAAGAGCTAAATATCAATTTAAAAATGGTAAGTGGTGTTGCAGCAATCACTGGTTAAGATGTCCAGAACAAAAGAAAAGATATAAAGGAAAAAATAATCCATTTTATCATAAAACACATACAAAAGAAGTAAAAAAAAGGTTAAGAAAAGCAAGTAGTGGAAAAAATAATCCATGGTATGGAAAAAAAAGATTAGAACATTCTAAAAGAATGAAAGGAAATATTCCAGGAAATAAATTAACTATTAACCAAATAAATAATCGTTATCCATTTTTCTCACAAATTGAAGAGATGAGATATAATCCAGATAAACCAGGAGAAAAAGAAATTCAAGTACATTGCAAAAATCATTTATGTCCAAATTCAAAAGAAAAAGGTGGGTGGTTTACTCCAACAAAAATCCAATTTTATGAAAGAATAAGACAATTAGAAAAGGATTATGGGAGCGGGGGTTGTTATTTTTACTGTTCGGATAGGTGTAAAACTCAATGCCCTTTATTCAATTTGAAATCAGATCCTCTAAAAGAAACTGATAAGCCATATACTCAAGAAGAATATGAAATTTTTAGAGAATTTATTTTAAAACGAGACAACTACAAATGCCAATACTGTGGAAAAAAAGCAACTGAAGTCCACCACGAAAGACCACAAAAACTAGAACCATTTTTCGCTTTGGATCCAGATTTAGCTTGGTCTGTTTGTAAGAAATGTCATTATAAATATGGTCATAAAACAGGAACTGAGTGCTCAACTGGAAAATTAGCTAAATTAAACTGTTAAGGAGTTTTATATGCGTAATATTCAATTTCAAGAAGTTATTATGGAGAATTTTGGACCCTATATTGAACCGATGAGTTTATCGTTCTCAAATAATCAATTAACTTTATTAACAGGTCCGAACGGTATCGGCAAAACGCTGGCACTTGATGCACTCCCGTTCACTCTTTATGGTATCACATCAAAGAAGGCAAAAGGTGATGATGTTGTCAATAATCGAGTTCAGAAAAATTGTAAAACCTGTGTTCGTTTTAAAATAAATGATGACCAGTATATTGTAACACGTTATCATAAATATACAAAACTTGGTAATACAGTTATTTTAAACAAGAATGGAGTTGATATAAAGAAGGGTCACCGAGAAGTAGTTCCTGAAATTGAGAGACTTGTTTGTCCACAAAAAGCATTTATGAATACTTTAATGTTTGGTCAAAAGGTCAAGGATTTCTTTACTGATTTGGTTGACTCAGATAAGAAAGAAATTTTTAGAAAGATTCTGGGTTTTGAAAAATATGTTACTTATTATAAGAAGGCTGATGAAGAACTTAAAGAAATAGTAAAATTATTAGATAGTATCCAACGTCAAATCGGTATTGATGAGGGATTACTTGAAGATTCAATTATTCAAATAAAGTCTTTAGAAAAATACCAAGATGATTTTTATAAAAGAAAACAAGATTCAATTGACTCATTAAATAAATCGTTAGAAGAAAATAAAAGACTATTAAAAAATTGGCAACAGAAACTAGAGTCTATTCAATCTGATAGTGATACAGATTCAACGGAAATAATAAAAGAATTAAGTCAGGTTGAATCTAAACTTGCATTTATTCAAAGTAATTATAAACAAGAACTTAATATTCTACATCAGAAAAAGACATTAAAAATTAATGAAGTTACCTCAGAAGCAGACACACAGATAAAGTATATCACTGATAATATTAAATCTAAACTGGATGAAATAAGAGACGAACGATTAACTTTACAAAATGAGTTAACTGATTTCCTTTCGATAAAACAAAAAGAAATTCATCAAGTTGAACTTGAGATTGGAAACATCAGAGCCCTAAATAAAAATATTCAAGAGAATATTAATAACATAATTCATAATGTTTTAGAGCAAGATATTTCATCATGTCCAACTTGTGAACAAAGTGTAACTGACGATGTAAAAGATAACCTTCTTGCTAAAACAGAGAATCTTAAATCAGCAATTGGAGAAAATGAAAGTAAAATTGAGGAATTAAAAA
>Ga0164318_10000852_pt1 | contig 25284 bp, 24 predicted proteins | sample GuaBasSedimGuay9_FD_113734 | JGI IMG/M metagenome (GOLD analysis project Ga0164318, IMG submission 113734) | Subseafloor sediment microbial communities from Guaymas Basin, Gulf of California, Mexico - Guay9, Core 4571-4, 0-3 cm | ecosystem: Environmental > Aquatic > Marine > Hydrothermal vents...
AAGTAATGAAAGGGGGCTTTTTTTATATACAGAAAGTTTATAAAAAGATACCCCTTGCTTTTTAATCTCTTCTATCAGCCGTCCTCCCCCACAGACAACAACCATCTTTTCTTTAAAATGAGAAGACAAATCTACCACTGTTTTCTCTACTCCACCAATCTCTAATCGAGGTAAAATCTGCAATGTTTTCATAAAAGCCTTGAGAAAGCCTCTTTTAGTTTTCCTTCATTATATAAGCGTAATGATTTCTTAGGCTCTTTAAAAGAAAAATCTGAGTAAGGAAAACCAATTACATTCAAATACTCTTCCCTAAGAGAGTCAATAAATCTTTCATGCTTGCGGGGAAGGCTTTCTAAAACTACGGCAACAGTTAATTTATTCAAATAGAGAGCTTCTGAAATCATCGAAATACTATCTGCAGAGACAAAAACAATATCACTTTCTTTTAAAAAGGTGGGAACGACAAAATCCCAATTTTTCCTTTTAGCTAATACCAGTATCTCCTTGCTTGCAAACTCTTCAAATTCCTCCTCTAAGATTTTTTCTGCCTCTTGAGAGGTGCGAAAAGAACTGGTTGCCAAAATTTTAAATCTATCTTGGGAGAATTCCTTAAGTCTCTTAATAAAAATTTTCAAATTTTTATTAAAAATATCTTGATTAGTTAAAGCATTCCCCAAAAAGAAAGCAAGCTTTCTTTCTTTAGACAATTTAAAAAAAGCTTTCCCCTCCTGCCACTTCTTATCTAAATCAGGAAAAAAAGATAATGCTCCTTTTATATTGATGATATTTCTTCCTTTTCTCCTGTCATGCTCGGGAAGAATTACTAAATTAAATTTAGAAGGAGTCAGATTGGGTTTCAATATTATACAAGATTTTGCCCCAAAAAAATGAGCAAGAAGAAGAACAAAAGGAGCGGTTTTGCTTGCTGTTCCAATTATAATATCAAAGTGCCTCCTTCTAAGTTTCTCCACAAGCTCTTTTTTTAAAAGAAGACTTAGACAGCGACCGCACCCCAGACAAAAATTCCCTGAGAAAAAAGAAAAAATCTCAGAAAATGAGCGAGAAAAGGAATTTCTATATTCTATCTTAACTATCTCTTCTTTTATTTTGTAATCCGATTTTTTAAAAGTATTTAATAATGCTAAAGAATACTTTAGATGAGATAGCCTTCCTTCGTGAAGAATAAGCAGGGATAAGCTTTTCTTTCTTTTAAATCTTTTATATCCCCAAAAATATTCATGAGGATAAAGGGAAAGGTACTTCTCAAAGACTTTATTTAAATAAATCAATGCTTCTTCTTCCCCAAGATTATTACAGTCCAAGGGTTTCTCTATTATAACGTAATGCTTGTTGCTCTTGCGATACCCAAAAGCAGAAAAAATTCTTTTCTTAAATCTTTTAGCCAAAAATATCGCTCCTCCTGCGGTAGGAACAAGTTGACCAAAGAAAGGGACAATCTTTGCATTTTTCTCCATTCCCTGGTCAATTACCATCCCTGCAGAGTATCCATTTTTAAGATATTTAATTAATTCTTTAAGAGAAAAACATACTTTCAAATTAGAAAGAACCCTTTTTTTGTTTAAAAATTCATCCAATTTTTTATTTTTCTGTCTCCGGGCTAATACGGCAAATTTAAAGTGGGCTGCTAAAACAAAGTTATAAAGCTCCCAACTCCCTTCATGAACTCCCACGATAATATCTGCTTCCGGTTTCTCTTTAATCTCTAAATTTACCCTGCTTAAAAGTCTGTCAATGATGAAAGTCTCTACAATACTTTCCCCAAAAGATAAATAACTTTTTTTCAAAATAGAGAATAAAGAGGAAAAATCTTTGGTAGGGAAAGCCTGCTTAAGATTAATTAAACCCACCCTTCTTTTTTTAGGATTTAGATAAAAAAGTAACCCCAGCAGCTTTCCTATTCCCAGACTAACTCTTATCGGTAAGCAATGCAAGACAATATCTACAAACTTACATAGAAAGTACATCTTCTATCTTTTTTAAAAAAAGCTCCTCTTCCTCAATATATAAATCTACATCAAAGATAAAATAATTAAGAGACGCCTCCTCAAAATCAATATGGTAATAGTCTTTATAGGTGATAATTATATCTTCTATTCCTTCCTCCAGAAATCTTTTTTCTATTTTTTTTATCTCTTTATCTTTGAACTGAAAATGGTCCGGATAAAATATAAATTTTTTTATTCTTAAAAAAGAAGCCTCTTTTTTTAATGTATCCAAAAACCCTTGAGGATAACCAATTGCACAAATTACGCCTACATCTTTATTCTTGAAGTAAGAAGCATCCACTATTCTTTTTTCCTTATCTAAGAAATTTTTGAATTTATAATGAAGAAAAAAAATCCCCAAGCCATTTTTTAAAGAAAGCAACCTCTTCTTCACAAACTCCTTATTTTCTACATAACTGACTACTACTAAATCTGCTCGCCGAACGCCTTTTAAAGGCTCACGATATACCCCGGCAGGTATAAGATTAAAAGAATACAAATCTTTTTCTTTCATCATCAAAATATTTAAATTATAAAATAGTTTTCTGTATTGAAAGCAATCATCAAGAATAAAAACATCAAATTTATCTTCCAATCTTTTTATTAAAGATAACCTATTTTTTGCCTCAAAGACATCTGCAGTTTTTTCCTTTACCAATTGATACTCATCAGGAGCATATCCTTTAAGAATGCAGGCAACCCTGAATTTATTTTTTAACTTAGTAGCCAGATAAATCACCAGTGAGGTTTTTACTGTCCCTGCCCAGACAAGATTACCCACATTTATAAGTCTCTTCTTTGATTTATAGGACTTACGGATTCCCTTCTCATAAAACCAGTTATTCGTCTCTACAAAAAAAAGATAGAGAAAGGAAAAAAACTTCAAAAGATACCAAAAAAAATTTTCTAAAAAATTTTTCCTTTTCTCCAAAAACCTTAGGTATTTTGTTTTTAATCCAACCATCTCTTCAATACTTCTAAGTTCCTCCTTAAGATATCCCTATTTTCTGAGAATAAAGAATAAGCATTCCTCTCCAGATTCTCTCTTAAAGCAGAGCTCTCTATCAGTCTTTTCAGAGTATCTTTCAATTCTTTCTCATTCTTTATCTTTAATGCCGCCTTTTTTCTCAACACTTCCTCCTCAATCTCCTTAAAATTGTCCATATAAGGGCCAAAGACGGTGGGCTTAAAAAAGTAAAGAGGTTCTAGGATATTATGCCCTCCGTAATCAGCAAGGCTTCCTCCCACAAAACAGATATCTGCGATACTATAAAAATAAAGCAATTCTCCTACTGTATCTACAAGATAAATATCTTTAAGAGGTTCTTTGCGAGAGAATTCTGTTATCTTCAGAAAAGAAAGAGAAATTTTTTCTATTATTTTCTCAAGATAATTTATCCTCTCTATATGGCGAGGAGCGATAATTAGAAGAAGGTTATATTGAGAGAGGATATCTTTATAGATTTTCAAGATTATCTCTTCTTCAGGATGGTGTGTGCTTCCAGCAACGATAATTAACCTCTGTTCTTTTTTTAGAAAAGAAAATTTTTCCTGAAACTTTTTTTGCTTTTTCTCATCTACACTTATGCTCTCAAATTTTAAATTCCCCAAAACCTTTATTTTTTTCTCATCTACTCCTAAAGAGAGAAATCTTCTCTTATATAATTCATTTTGAACCCCCACAAACTCTACATTCCTCAAAACTAACTTAATCAGCCACTTCACCTTTTTATACCAAAAAAATGCTCTCTCAGAAATCCTTCCGTTAAGAATAATAATAGGAACTCCTTTTCTTTTTAAATAATAAAAAAGATTTGGCCATATCTCTGTTTCTAAAGTTATAAAAATCTTAGGGTTTATAATCTTTATTGCTCTTCTTACAAGAAAACTTATATCAAAAGGAAAATATATTATCGCATAAGAAGAGTATCTGCTTTCGGCTGTTTTTCTTCCTGTCAGAGTAGTGGTAGAGATAACAATATCCTCATTTTTTAGATTATCTACCATCTTTTTTATAAGAAGGACTTCTCCTACGCTTACTCCGTGAAACCAAATTGTTTTTTTCTGATTTATCCGAGAAGAATAAAGAGTCAACTTCTCTTTTAAAGCAGAAAGGTTTATCTTTTTATAATAAAAATGATGCGCAAGGTAGATAAACAATCCTAACAGAAAAATAAGTTCATATAGAATAAGAAAAAAAATCATTTTGCTCGAGGATGGGTTTTCTCATAAATATTTTTTAAATTTTCAATAGAGAGATGCAAATAAACCTGCGTGGTAGAGATACTTTTATGTCCTAAAAGTTCCTGTACACTTCTTAAGTCCGCTCCTCTATTAAGAAGATGAGTAGCAAAAGTATGCCTTAAGGTATGAGGAGAAATACCCGTGTTCAGAGAAAGCTTTTTTATATATTTTTCTATAATTAATCGCACGCCTCTATCAGAAAGTTTCCTGCCTCGATAATTCACAAAAAGAAACTCGGATTTATCTTTTCTCTTTTTTAGATAATCATTAATCGCTTTAATTGCGGGTTCCCCCAGAGGAAGAATTCTTTCTCTTCTTCCTTTGCCCATCACCTTAGCCATTCCTCCAATCAAGTCCACATCTTCTTTCCTCAAATTAACCATCTCCGACACCCGTGCTCCTGTAGAATATAAAAATTCTAAAATAGCTTTATCTCGCAGTTGTAGGAAGCCTTCTCCCTTTATGCTCTCTAAAAGTGAAACCACTTCTTTTTCTGTCAAAAACACAGGTAATTTCTTCTCCTGACGAGGATAGAGTAATGAGGCTGCCGGGCTACTCTTAATTATCTCCTCACGCACCAAAAATTTAAAAAAACTTTTCAGGGTAGAAATCTTTCGCGCAATACTTTTTTTATTTATTTTTTTTGTATTAAGAAAAATAATAAATTTTCTCAAGATAAAATAATCAATCTCCCTTACATCCAAGTTTTTGTAGTTGCTTTCTAAGAAAAATTCTAATTCCTTTAAATCTTTGTTATAACTTGTTATAGTATAAGAAGAATAATTCTTTTCTATCTTTAGATAATTAATAAATTTTTCTCGATAATAAGAAAAAGGAATCATTTTTTCTCCGGTAAACTGTGGGTGGTATACTTACATTTAGGATATCTTGAACACCCATAAAAGGTTTGACCTTTTTTATTTCTTCTCTCTACCAGCTTCCCCTCCTTACACTGGGGGCATACAACCTCAGTTGTAATACTTTCTGCATATCTACATTGAGGAAAACCCTCACAGCTTAAAAATTTTCCTCTCTTTGACCATCTTATTACTAATCTTTTCCCACAGCGGGGGCATTTTTTTTCAGTAAAAAGAACCTCTTTCTTTATCTTCTGGGTGGCTCTATCTATACTTTCTTTGAAGGAAGGGTAAAAACTTTCTAAAATCTTCTGCCAGGAAACCTTTCCTTCCTCAACCTTATCTAAATCTTCCTCCATCTGCGCAGTAAACTTTTCATTAATCACATCCGAAAAATTCTCCACAAGAAGTTGACTCACTTTCATCCCTAATTCGGTAGGGACCAAAGCCCCTCTTTCCCGACGAACATAACCCCTCTCAATTAAAGTAGAGATTGTAGGAGCATAGGTTGAAGGACGACCAATTCCTTTCTCCTCCAATATTCTCACCAACGAAGCATCATTAAAGTGAGGAGGGGGTTTGCTTACGTGTTGGCGAAGAGCTAACTTTACTAAACCAACTTTGTCTTTTTTCTCCACAGAGAATAATTCTATATTTTCTGCTCTCTCCTTACCCCACATCTTCTCAAACCCCTCAAACACACACCTTTTTGCTTCTATAAGGAATTGTGCCTCCCTGCTTTCGGTAGTAATCCTTAACTTTCTTATCCGGTAAAAGGACTCTTTCATAAAAGAGGCGATAAATCTTCTCCATATAAGCTCATATAACTTATAGAGGTCTTCAGAAAGATATTCTTTCAAAGAATCAGGCGTTTTCAAAACTTCTGTAGGCCTTATCGCCTCATGAGCTAATTGGGCTCCTTTTTTTTGAGGGAAACGGTATTCTGAAGAGGCCAAAAAAATCTTTCCCATATTCTCTTGAATAAATCTTTTAACTTCTTCCTTTGCTTTCTCAGCAACAGAGAAAGAATCTGTACGCATATAAGTGATTAATCCTACCATCTTCCCTTTAATCTCCACCCCTTCATAGAGTCTTTGAGCAAGCACCATCGTTTTTTTTGCAGAAAATTTTAATTTACTGAAAGCCTCCTGTTGCAGAGAAGAGGTAATAAAAGGAGGTTGGGGCTTTCTTTTCACTTCTTTCTCCTCAATGCTTTCGATGACAAACTCTTTACCCTGAAGAAACTCCCTTATCTTTTCTGCTTCTTCTTTTTTAAGACTCTCAACTTTCTTTCCTTTAAAACTTACCAGTTTGGAAAGAAACTCCTTTTCTTTTATTTTAAATAACGCCTCGATGCTATAAGTTTTCTCTGGCTTAAACTCTTTTATCGCTTTTTCTCTTTCTACAATAAACTTCAATGCCACTGACTGCACTCTTCCGGCAGAAAGTCCTTTGGTAATCTTTTTCCATAAAAAGGGAGATAAAAAATAACCCACGATTCTGTCTAAAACTCTTCTTGCCTTCTGAGCTTCTACTTTATTAATGTCGATACCGGAAGGTGAGCGGAAGGCTTTTTTTATTGCTTCCTCAGTAATCTCATGAAAAATAACTCTAAAAAAATTTTTATTTAACGAAGAAAGTTTCATCTTAATGTGAGAAGCAATTGCTTCCCCTTCTCGATCCGGGTCAGTAGCTAAATAAACACATTCCTTCCCTTTAGCCTTTTCTTTTAAAACTTTAACAATTTCTTTTTTTCGAGGGATTACCTGATAGAAAGGCGTAAATCCATTATTAATTTTTACTGCCAGCCGATGAGAAGGCAAATCTAAGATATGCCCCCCGGAAGCAGCAACTTCATACTCCCTTCCTAAAATTTGAGAAATTGTCTTTGCTTTCGTTGGTGACTCAACAACAACAAGGTATTTTTTCATCTTACTTTTACAAAACAAAGGGGAGTTATCTCTCGAATAAAATTTCTCATCTGCAGAGAAACAACCGTTTTCATCACTTTTTCTCTTGCCAGTTTGCTTTTTAAGATAAGCTCTTCAAGAGAAACCCCTCTTCTGTCTATTATATCAAAAATCTTTCTTTCCTCTGAGGAAAGAAAGGAAACATCCTGTAAACTTTCCTTCAGATTAAGATTTAACTCCTCCAAAATATCCTCCAGAGAATCAACTAACTTTGCCCCTTCCTTTATAAGAAGATGTGTGCCTTTACTTAAGGGAGAAAAAGCCTCTCCTGGTAAAGCAAACACTTCCCTATTCTGCTCTAAAGCGAAGCGGGCAGTAATTAAGGCACCACTTCTTTGGGGAGCTTCTGCTACCAGTACCCCTTCAGATAGACCACTGATGATGCGATTACGCTGAGGAAAATTTTTTTTAAAAGGAGGTTCCTCTAAAGGAAATTCACTTACCAGGGCTCCTTTTTCAGCTATTTTTTCTGCTAAAGTTAAGTTTTCCTTAGGATAAATATTTAAAAGACCGCTACCTAAAACAGCAATTGTTAGGCCTCCTTTTAAAGCTCCCTTATGAGCATAAGTATCTATTCCTCGAGCTAATCCAGAGACAATTACCAATCCTAAAGAAGCCAAAGAAAAAGCAATTTTTTCTGCCATCATCTTCCCATATAAGCTAGCTAATCTTGTCCCCACAATAGCAAAGCATCTTTTATTTAGAGATTCCTTTTCTCCTCTAACATAAATAACCAAAGGAGGGCAACCTATCTCTTTTAAAAGAGAAGGGTAAAAAGGAGAAAAAAAATCAATAACCTCAATATTTTCTTTTTTGGCTTTCTCTAACTCTTCCTCTGCCCATTTTCTTTCAGATAACTGGAAAAACAACTCTTTCTGTCTTAAACTCAATCCTATCTTCTCCAAAATTACCTTCTCAACTTTTCTCCTTTCAGTCTTAGATAATAAAAGAAAAAAAATTCTTTGTTGAGAGGGAGTAAGTTTTATCTTGTTAAGGAGTAGAAGGACTTTTTTCATCCCCTAAAATTTGGATGATTTTTTCTGCTACTTCCTCGATGGAAAGGTAATCAGTATCTATAAAATAATGTGCCTTTTTATAAAAAGGAACCCTCCGGGACAAAAGTTCTTTAATTTTCTCTAAAGGATTGGAAACATTAAGCAAAGGACGTTCATCAGTATCTTTTGTTCGTTCATAAATTGTTAAAGGGTGAGCTTGCAAACAGATAACCACACCAGTCTCTTTTAATATCCTCAAGTTCTCTTCGTCAACCACTACTCCCCCTCCACAACTTACTACTAAATTATCCTGAGAGGCTATCTCTTTTAAAACATCTTTTTCTACTTTTCTAAAATAAACTTCTCCTTTTTGAGAAAAAATATCCACAATTCGTTTTCCTTCTCTTTTCTCAATCTCTTCATCCATCTCCACAAATTTTCTTTTTAATTTTTTAGCCAAGAGCCTGCCTACCGCAGTTTTTCCTGTGCCCATAAATCCTACCAGATAAATATTATTCATTTTTTCAACTTTATCTTAGAATTATTTTTTTGTCAAGATGAGGAAGGAGCTTTTCGGCGGTCAACAACATAATTACTTTGAGGATTTTTTTTTGCATATTTATTCATTTCTACAAGCACCTGAATTACCTCTCCCGGATACCTGAAGGAACGTGACTGGTTTGAGGTAACACCAATAGAGATGCTCATAATAGGAATTGAAGTAACCTTTCCCTCTCTATTCTTTACTATAATATACCCTTTTTTTATATCCTCCTCCTTATAAAATCTTCTGATTCCTTCATCAAATTTATTTATTATCTTCCTGCACACCTCATCAGTTTTATAAGGAGAAATAATAAAGATAAAATCATCTCCTCCAATATGAGCCACAAAACTATCTTCTAAAGAAACTTCTATCACCACTTCTGAAATTAAATTTGCTGTAAACTGAACTACTTTATCCCCCCAACTGAATCCATAATAATCATTATATTCTTTAAAATTATCTAAGTCTGCATATCCTATAGAAAACAACTCTTTCTTCTTCAGTCGCTCCTCTATCTCCTTCAAAATACTATTATTTCCGGGTAATTTAGTCAAAGGGTGTAGGTCTATTTTTTTTTCTGAGCGCTGCAAATTTATTTTTATTCTTGAAAACAACTCTTTGCCGACTTCAGATTTCTCTATGTAATCATCTACCTCTTCTATAAAATCTCCTATTTTTATATCTCTCATAAGAGCAACCTTGGGCAGGAAACGCAAGATAAAATTTTTTTTAAATTTTTTGCTTATTTCTACAATCGAAATTGTTTCTGAATCTAAAACTACAACATTTATATTTTTATTTATAATCTCCTTAATCGAAAAAGATTCCTCAGAAAAATAAAAAGAAAATCCTCCCTCGGGAAGACTTTCTAACTGATTCTTCAAACTCTCATCTTTAGTAAAAACAAGAATATTTATCATCTCTCTGGCTCACTCTTCTAACTTTTTAAGAAGCCTTCGGCAGAATTCTTTTATGTCTTTTACTGTCTGGGCGGTCAAAATCAACCAAAAATTTCCCTGAATATTCTCTTTTTCTGCTCTAAAAGTGCTTTCTATTAACATTACATAATCTTTTTGGGCATAAGAGTGGGTAATAATTCTTACTATCTCCTCCAAAGGAGCATTAATCAATACAGGCAGGGAAGGGACAATTGGCCTTCTTAAGAATTGCCCCAAGGCACTTACATATGCCAAGATAATTATCCCTCCTATCTCTCTTATCAAGGAGATACTCATTTCAGTAAATATATCCCTTCTTTCCTCTTTATCTAAATAATAACAAATATCGATTAATTTATATATCTCCTTCTCCTCTAAAAGAAAAATAACCTTTCCTTCCATTCCACTTAATATCTGTGACTGCAAAGAAATTACTATCCCCTCAAGCGAAATTTTTCTCACCATCTCCTCACAGCTTACCATGCTCACCGAAGGAACATCTAAAATGATTTTTTTCCCTAAAATTTCCGAAAGAGCAATACTTCCATGTGCTGCCGCAGTAGTACCTACTTCTTTTAAAATATCCATTTCATCTCTCATCAACTCCTCCTATTTAATGAAACTTCCTTCCAGGGAAGAGTACTTACTTTTTCAAACTCTACCGCTACCTCCCAATTTCCTTCTTTTTCTTGAAGACGCACTACTCTTCCTCTTACAAAGAAAGGAGAAAGATTGGAAAGAATTTTAAATTCACTATATATTATCGAACCAATCTCCACCGGATTAGGAGAAGAAATCTTCATTCCCCCCGCACTGATATCCAACAAGTCCACCTCCTCTTCTCTGTCAGAAAAAGTAATTAATATCTTCCCTTCCTTCTCTAAATACCAACGGTTGAACTTACGTTTCTTCTCCATATCTTTACCTCCTTATATTATTTACTCCTAATTTTTCTATTAATTTTTTCAATGAATCCCAGGAAAGAAAGAAAAGAAAAAAACCTTTCAAATTCCTGTCTTTTACTTTAAATCTTGTATCTACAAGAATCACCTCCTCACTTTCCTGAGCCATATAGATAAAAAAGAAATCCATTAGGGCACTAACCATATCCATTCCTAAGGAAGGAATAGAATATTTCACTGTAAGGCCAACAAAGTCAAAAAGGGCACTCATATAACTCCCTGCTAGAATATTTGCTATCTCTTTCAAAGAAGAGCAGAAAAGTTCATCTCTCAAAAAAGGTTCCTTTATTTTCCTTCTCAGAAGCTCCTCCCCCAATAATTTGGCCTGTTCAGGAAGCAAAAGAAAAAATAATCTTCCTTCTAGTTCTCTTTCCAGCGCTATATCCAAGACAAAATAGATCTCCTCCGGATTGTGTAGAACCTCATTTAAATCCTCAAGAGGTATCAATCTCACCTCAGGAAAAGAAATTTCTACTTTACAATTTAAAATCTCTGATAAAGCAGTAGCAGCTCTTGCTGAGCTTATTGTTCCTACCTCTCTCAACACATCAAGTTGAAGTAAAGAAATTTCTTTCTTCCCCATCTATCCTATGCACTCCTCAATTTTTTTAGAAATCTCTGAAAGAGGAAGAACGTAATCCGCCAGATTCTCCTCAATAACTGCTTTAGGCATTCCATACACTATACAACTACTTTCATCCTGAGCAATTATCTTACCACCCTTTTTTTTAATTGCTCTTGCTCCCTCCAAGCCATCTTTACCCATCCCGGTAAGAATTACCCCAATAATCTCTCCCTCAAAATTTTCTGCTACCGACTTCATCGCTACATCTACAGAAGGACGCAGATAATTAACTAACTTCGTCTCATCTAAACGAATATAATAAAATTTACTTCGTTTTTCTATTATCATATGGAAGCCACTGGGAGCTACATATCCTGAGCGTTTCCTTAGAATCTCCTCCTCCGCCTCTTTAATCTTAAAAGGGGCATACCAAGAAAGCCTCTGCGCAAAACTTTTTGTAAACCCAGCAGGCATATGCTGAATAATTAGAAAAGTGGCGTCAACTTTCGAGGATAAATTACTCATAATCTCAATTATTGCCTTTGGTCCTCCGGTGGAGGCACCAACCACAACTATTTTTTTTATATCTAAATCCTCTCTCAGTCCTTTTTTTTCTCTTATCCTTAAAATTTTTGCTATATCTATCTGATAAGCTAATTTAATTTTATTTATAATTTGATCTTTAAAATTATATAAATCTAAAGACACCTCCCCTGAGGGCTTAGGAATAAAATCTAATGCTCCTAATTCAAGAGCTTTAATAGTAGCATCGCTTCCTTTCTGAGTGTATGCTGAAAGCATTAATACTCTTGTAGGGAATTTTTCCATTATCTCCTTTAATACCTCCAGCCCAGAAATATCGGGCAAATTTACATCTAAAGTAACTACATCCGGTTTTAAGCGAAGAATTTCCTCTAAAGCTTTGTTGCCCAAACCTGTTTCTCCTACAATTGTAAATTCAGGCTCTAACGATAAAATTTCTCGAATAATTTTACGCATTAAAACAGAATCCTCCACGATAAAAATCCTAATCATAACTCTTTCTCACCAAAAAATATACTCTTTACTTTAACTTTTCCTGTCTCCACATCAAAAAAAATACTCCTTCCGTAGTTTTCCCCCACATCCTCAGCGATAATTTTAATCCCATAAGAATTCAAAATTTTTCTTGCTGCTTCTACATTTCTTTTTCCTACACTGAAAGCACTTCCTTCAGGAATAGAAGAAAACATATGTGCTCCCCCGAACAATTTAGCTTCTAAATTTTTAAGATACGCCCCTCTTTCTTTAAGTTTCTCAATCATTAAAGGAACAACGGAATCTACAAATTTTGCTGGATTTGACTTAAATTTGGCTAATTCTTGAGAGGGAAGCATAGCATGAGCTAAGGCCCCCAGTTTCTTTTGAGGATCATAAATAACTATCCCCACACAAGACCCCAAACCTCGGGTAACTAAAACTTTTGAGGCATCCCCTACTCTAAAATCAGCCATTCCTATCTCTATCCTTTCCTTTTCCATCATCTCTCCTATCTTTATTCCCCCCAGACTCTTTTTACTGCCTCCACCACTCTTGAAGGCTGAAATGGCTTAACAATAAAATCCTTTGCTCCTGCCTGAATTGCCTCCACCACTAAAGCATGCTGTCCCATTGCCGAAACCATAATAATCTTTGCTTGAGGATCAAACTTCAAAATTTCTTTCACCGCCCCAATACCGTCAATCTCCTCCATTTTAGGCATTACAATATCCATAGTAACAATATCTGGTTTAAGCTCCTTATACCTCTCAATTGCCTCTTTACCATTTTCTGCCTCACCACAAACTTCAAACCCCTCTTTTTTCAAAATATCAGCAAGCATTTTACGCATAAACAAAGCATCATCCACAATTAGAATACGGGGTGTCATTCTAACCTCCTTCCTAAAAATTTCCTAAATATCCTATGCTTAACACTCACCGCCTCAAATAATTCACTTAAACTATTAGGCAAAATCTCCACTTTACCCAATACAAGATACCCCCCATTTTTTAAAGACTCACAGATGGCAGAGAGAAGAGAATCCCCTTTCTCCTTATCAAAATAAATTTTTACATTGCGAAAAAAAATCACATCCATACCTCGAAATGGCCTCTCTACAAGTAAATTATGTTTTTTAAATATTACTATTTTTTTGATTTCTTCTTTAACTTGATACGTATCTTTCTGGGGAAGATACATAAAGTATTTATCTAAAAAATGTTTATCTATTTTCCCTAAAGCACTCATTCTATATTCTCCTTCTTGAGCAACCCTAATAGCTTTCTCGTTGATATCTGTGCCCCATATTTTTACCTTTAAATTATTTTCTTTCTCCAAAATTTCCCTAAACAGAATTGCCAAAGAATACGTTTCTTCTCCATAAGAGCAACCACAAGACCAACAATAAACCCAACTTTCTTTCCTTTTCTTCTTCTCCTTTATCAATTTGGGCAGACAATATTTATAAAAATAATCAAACACTTCTGGATCACGAAAAAATTCTGAAACATTTATACTTAAAGCGTTCAAGAAATTAGTAAATTCCCGTGGATTTCTTTTAAGAAAACCAACGTATTCATTTACACTATTAAGTCTCAGGAAAAGAAGGCGAGAAAAAATTCTTCGTCCTAAAAACTTCTTGCTATAGGGACTCAAATCTAAGCCTCGCTCTTCCAAAAGAAATTTTACAAAAAAATCCACATCAGGTGAAGATAAAATTTTAGCCATAAATTAATGTTGTGGATTTTTCCTCACAACCTCTATTGCCTTAACAATTTCCTTTATCACATCTACCTTAAACTGCAACTCCAACTCCTCTAATTGAGCATAAATATGTCCCTTTTGGGTTACCACATATTTAGGAGGAAGCCGATTCAAAGCTAAAGCCATCACATCTAACCGGCACTTTTCACATTTACATATATCTTCTTTCTCCAATACTATCTCTAAGTTATTGCTTACCACATCTTCCATATAATTATGAAGCTTCATTTCCACCTCCCTTTAAACACAAGTGCAATTCTTTTTACACTCTTTAAGCTAATATTTTTATTTTAACTGCCCTTTATTTTATTCGGAGACCTCCCAACTATATTATATTTACCACATCTAAAATCAAAGCTATCCTCCCGTCCCCTAAAATAGTTGCTCCTGCAATTCCTTTAACTCTTTTTATAAAAGACCCCAGTGGCTTTACTACTATGTCTTGTTCTCCAATTACCTCATCCACAACTAATCCCATACTCTTTGCTCTTCCCTCTACAATAACTACAGAAAATATTTTATCTTCTCGCCAAGACTTTATTCCAAATTCTCTATCCAATCTAATTAAAGGTATTATCTCTTCTCTAACTCTTATTACCTCAATATCTTTAATAATCTTCACCTCTTCTTCTTTTATCTTCAAAGTCTCTCTTATATTCATTAAAGGAATAGCGTAAATCTGTCCTCCCAAGAAGACAAGCATCGCTTTTATAATTGCCAGAGTTAAAGGAAGAGTAAGAATAAACTTAGTGCCCTTGCCTAAGTGTGTCTCTAAATCCAATTTTCCCCCTAATGCATCTAACTTATTTCTTACCACATCCAATCCTACTCCTCTTCCAGAGACCTCAGTTACTTTATCACTGGTAGAAAATCCTGAAGAAGTTAGAATATCTAAAATCTGATGAGAATCTAAAGAATTGATATCCTGGGGGGAAATAATTCCTTTCTCTACGGCAATCTTGGCAACTTTACTGAAGTCTATACCTCTTCCATCATCACTAACTTCAATTACTACATGTCCCCTTTCACGAATTACCTTTATAGAGATCTTCCCTCGAGGAGGTTTTCCTATCTTTATCCTTTCCTGAGGTAACTCTATCCCGTGATCAATAGCGTTTCTCACTAAATGAATTAAGGGATCGCTTATCTCATCTAATACTATCCGGTCTAATTCTATCTCTCCTCCTTCAATTTCTAAATCTACTTCTTTATTCTCTTTGCGAGAAAGATCTCTCACGATACGAGGAAAATGTCCCAAAATATAGGATATAGAAAGAAGCCTCATTTTTAACGTCTCATCCTGCAAAGAAGAAACTAATCTTTCGATTAAATAAGTGGTTTCTTCTAAAGCAGAAAAATTTTTCGTTTGCACGGTTTGAACCAATCTACTTTTGGCAATAGATAGTTCTCCCATAAGATTCATAATCTTGTCTAATCTTTCCACAGGTATTCTCATACTTTGTATCTTCTTAATGTAGAAAGGAGGTTTCTCTTTTTTCTTCTGAAAAAAAGAAATATCAAAAGGTATTACTTCTATCTTTTCTATATCTCCTAACCTTTTTATCCCTTTTAAAATTTCCTTAGAAGAAAAATTTGTAGCCAAAATAAATTCAAAAACTTCTTTAATCTCTTCTTTCTTTAGACTCTCCTCATCAGGAATCATATTAATTATCTCTCCATACATTTTAAGATGAGTAAAAATTAAAAATGCTTTTGCTCCTTTCATCACAAAATCAGAAACCAGCTTAATTTTTATTTTAAAAATATTTTTCCCTTCCTCCCTTAGACGATTAATATAGCTTTCATCAATTCTTTTTCTATCTTCTATCTTTTTCCCTTCCTTTTTGCTTCTAACTTCTTCTAAAAGGCGATTTAAATCTTCTACATAAGAATGGATATCTAAAGATAAAGGTTTTTCTTTTTTTAACTGTTCCAACGCTGCACCCATAACATCTACACTCTCAAAAACCACATCCATAACCTTAGGAGATATCTCTATCTTTTCTTTACGAAAGCAGTCAAAAATGTCCTCTAACTTATGAGCTAATTCTGCAAATTCTTGATAACCCATAGTGGCAGATATACCTTTAAGAGTATGCATATGACGAAAAATTATATCTACTGCCTCTTTATCTTGAATATCTTTTTCTAACCTCACTAAAGCATTATTAACCTCTTTTAAATATTCATTAGCTTCACTAAAGAAAAGCTCACGATAATCCTTCTCCAACTTAAAAACTCCTTATTGCTCCAAGAAGAACCTCTAATCCCTTAGGATTGGGAATAAGAAAAAAATGGCCCGTAATTTTTGCTGTTTTTTCTCTAAATTCTGATTTTATAAGAAGAGCGTACTGAGAAATATTGCTTAACTCAATCAAAATATAATCTATCATTGCCTCCGCCATATCTTCTATTACTTCAGGAATTGTGGGAACAAGACCCCATCTCACAAATACACTTAGAACCTGAAGATAAGCATTGGCTATAATTAGCCCTATCTCCTTAAGCGCTGACCTTTCCATCTCTGTAATTACCGCTCCTTCTGAAGACTTCTTGCCAGTTATCAAAGAGGCTAAATTAAGAGCATCCTGATGAGGAAATATAAATAAAATTACACTAGGAAAATCCCCCAAGATTTTTACTATCAATCCTACAACTAACTTATCCTCACCAACGATGGAGGGAACATTTTCAATAGGAATAAAAAATATTTGAGGGATGTCAATCTCGACCTTTTTGTTTAATAGTTGGGATAAGGCAGTAGCTGCATTTCCTGCACAGATGCCTCCTATTTCTTTTAAAGCATCCTTCTGAGAATCATTTAACTCAATCAATCTATACTCCACCTTTTTCTCTTAAAACTTTTCTTACTGCAGCCAAAAGTTCATCTTTGGTAAAAGGTTTTATAATATACTCTTTTGCTCCCCAACTTAAGGCCTCCTGAATTGTTTTACGTTCCCTTAAAGCAGAAACAATTATTATTTTTGCTTGAGGGTCAAAAGAAAGAATCTCTTTTATCCCCTCAACACCACCAAAGTCTTCTTTTTTAGGCATAATTATATCCCATGTAACCAGATCCGGCCTTAACTGTTTATATTTTTCTATTCCTTCTACCACGTCCCCGGCTTCACCGCAAACTTCATATCCCGCCTCGGTCAGTATCGATTTAATCAGATTGCACATCAGAGGAATATCATCTACAATCAATACTCTTTTCTTTACCATATTAAAATATTATAACGAGTGTAGGAGAAAAGTAAACCTTTTATGTTTTATGTACGATACTTGTTTCTGAAAAGAGTTAACTCCAAAAATGCCTGAAGGCGCCGCGAACGGGAAGGATGTCTTAATTTTCTCAAGGCTTTGGCTTCAATCTGTCTTATACGTTCTCTGGTAACCTTAAATATATTTCCTACCTCCTCCAATGTCTTGGGCATTCCATCTTCAAGACCAAATCGTAAATTCAGTATTTTTCTTTCTCTTTCGGTCAAACTCTCCATAGCTTGTTCTAACTCCTCCCGCAACATAGAATATACTGTAGCGTTGGCAGGAGAAACTGCCTTTTTGTCTTCAATAAAATCTCCAAAATAAGTATCTCCGTCATCTCCAATAGGGGTGTGGATAGAGATTGGCTGTTGAGATACCTTAAGAATATCTTTTACTTTGGAAAGAGGCATCTTAAGTTCCTTGGCTAATTCCTCTGGGGTAGGTTCTCTTCCCTTCTCTTGAATAAATAGGCGAGATATTCTGATAATTTTGTTAATCGTCTCGGTCATATGCACCGGTATCCTTATTGTGCGAGCCTGATCAGCAATTGCACGGGTAATTGCCTGTCTTATCCACCAAGTAGCATAAGTAGAAAATTTGTATCCTCGTTTATATTCAAATTTTTCTACTGCCTTTATAAGTCCAATATTTCCCTCTTGAATTAAATCCAAAAAAGACAATCCTCTATTTACATACTTTTTGGCAATACTAACTACTAATCTTAAATTCGCCTCCACAAGGACCTTTTTTGCTTGATTATATCTATTTTGTTTCTCCAAAATTAAACTCCATCTTTCTTTTCCTTCTTCTTTTGAGGAAGCTATCTTTTTGATTAAAATATTCTGCTGTTGTTTTAAACTTCTTTTTTTCTTTCTATCTTTTATACGCAAAATTTTTCTATCCAAACTCTCAATCTCCTCCATAAGTTTCTTTATTTGCTGAATAATCATCTCTATAACAGTAATTGTAAAGTTAAACTTGTGAAGAAGCTTTTCTTGCATATTTATCCTTTTTATTCGTATAAGACGAGTATACAATCTTTTCATTCGCCTGATCTCTCTATCTTTATTCCTAATCTCTCCTTTAACAAAATCATCGAGATTAAGCTCCTGCCCTATTAATTTTTTCGAAATCTTCAGAAAAGCTTCTTTAGCTAAGGGAGTCAGGTATACTATTTTTCGCAAATTCTCTTCTTCCTCCTCTATTTCTCGAGCCAGCCTCACCTCCTCCTCCCGTGAAAGTAAAGGAATCTGGCCCATTTGTTTAAGATACATCTTTACAGGATCCTCAATATGAACAGTCTCTTCTCCTTTTGCTTTCTCTCGCTTTTTTTCTACCCCTTCCACTTCACTCGCTTCTAAAATACTTATGTTTTGACTATCCAGCTGGTCAAAAATTAAATCTAAATCATCAGCATTAACTATCTCCTCGGAGAGAAAATGATTAATCTCATCATAAGTTAGATACCCTTTCTTCTTGCCTAAATCAATCAATTGCTCAATGTTTCTCTCTAACAATCTCTGTTTAACCATTTACTCCCTCCTTTAATCTTTTATATCTCAAGATTAGTTCTCTCATCCGATTTATATCCTTATTTACCTCAGCTATTTTTAATTCCTCCCTTATTTTCTTCCGCTTTTCCTCTATTCTCCTTTTCTTAAACTTCTCCAAACACTCCTTAAGAATACTTTCATCAAAAGGCATCTCCTCCATAAGAAGAGAAGTAACTAACCGTGTAATCTCTTTATCCTCAACCATTCCTAAAAATTTCTTTGCTACATTATCATTTTCTTTAACGTCTAACTGAAGAAGTATTCTGACTATCTTTTTAGCTAAAGGATAAGAAAAATCATTTTCTTTCAAATACTTTAAGATACCCCTTCCCTTCCCTCCCTGAGTAAGGAGATATTGAATAATCACTTTTTCTGAGATAGGCATAGGAGGGAAAGATATTTTTTTCTCCCGATGATGGCCTTTATTTATTTTCTTTAATTCTAAAATAAGTACCTCCTCAGGTATCTCTAAATAAGAAGATAGCTTTTTTATATATCCATATCTTTTCACCTCATTTTCAATTTTACTTAAAGTAGTAAGAACCTCTTCTACCAGTTTTGTCTTTCCCTCTATGGTTTCGACATCTAAATTTTTCTCCAAAATGTTAATCTTATATTCAAAAAAATCTTTTCTCTTTTGGAGAAGTCTAAAAAAATAATCCCTGCCTTTTTCTCTTACCAAAGAATCAGGATCAAAACCTTGAGGAAGCCTTACCACGGTTACGTCTAAACCATTTTCCAAAAGCAAATCTAAAGCTCTTAAATTAGCTAGTTGACCTGCGGAATCCGCATCAAATACCAACACTATATTTTTAGTATATCTTCTAATAAGATATATTTGTTCTAAGGTTAAAGCTGTCCCTAAGGAGGCAACAATATTTTTTATTCCTTTTATATAAGGAAGAATCATATCAAAATAGCCCTCTACAATAATAGCCAGATCCTTTTTTATTATCTCTTCTTTAGAAAAATTCAATCCATAAAGATGGTTTCGTTTATTATAAAGAGGGTTCTCCACAGAATTTATATATTTAGGTCCCTCCCTTTCTCCAATCAGTCTTGCTCCAAACCCTACTACTTTTCCTTTTACATCAAAAATAGGGAAAATAATTCTATCTCGAAAAAGATCTATATAACCACCCTCTCTCTTACCTACAATAAGAGAAGCTTTCTCTAAAATATCCAAACTATAACCTTTGTTACGCATGAATTCTAAAAGAGAATTCCCCCCAGGAGCATAGCCTAAACGGAACCTCTCTATTGCCTCTGGTTCTATCCCTCTTTTTTTCAGATATCCTAAAGCTTCCCTTCCCTCATTGCGAAAAAGATTTTTATGAAAAAAAATCGCTGCTGTTTCGGTTATCTCATAAAGCGTGGTCTTTAATCTTTCATAAGGTGAACTCTTTTTGTAAGGAATACTTAACCCTAACCGTTTGGCCAGAATCTCCACTGCTTCAGGAAAACTCACTTTCTCATAAAGCATCAAAAATTGAATTGGACCTCCTCCTTCACCGCAACCAAAACAATGAAATATTTGTTTGTGAGGGCTGATAAAAAAAGAAGGAGTTTTCTCTGTATGGAAAGGACATAATGCCTTAAAATTTCTTCCTGCACGTCTAAGAGGAATGTATGAGGATATCAATTCTACAATATCTGTCCTTGCCTGAACTTCTTCAATAAATTCTTGAGGGATCATCATTTATGAGAAAACCTTTTGAATCCAGAAAACTCATAAATTTTAAATCTCGCCTTTTCCTCTAAATAATCAAGCATAAGATTAACGCCTAAACTGTCGGAAGCAATATGGGAGGCAATCACCACATTTATTTTAGCCTCTCGACATTTTTTAAGATGAGCTTCCGACTGATGCATACTCACTATCGTATCCACCCCTGAGGAAGATAACCTTTCATAAATTTCTTGAGAGCCCTCTGTGCCTCCGGTAAATTCTACCAATACTTTTGAGACACGAGAATTTTTGTTTCCCAAAAATATCTTGGGAGGATTGCCTCTCTTTGCTGCCTCCTGATATTCGGGAATTTCCAAAAGGATATCCAAAATATCTTTTAATACTCTGGGCCTTCTTCTCCTGAGGAGATTATCCATAAATTGATAGGCTAAATTATCACAGGGGGTATGCATACACATAAAGTTTATCTTCAACCATCGCGCAAAATCTATAGCCCGATAAAAATTGGCAGGATGAATTTTCCTTTCCACTTGTTTTTTTCTCTCCTCAAGTAATTTCTCGGCAAAGGAAAGATTTATTCCTGTATTCTTTAAAATATCTACCTGCAAATCCATAACCTCATAAAAGGTAGCATAAGCAACTCCTTGAGGATGATGAGAAATCACCAGATCAATACTTATCCCCCTCTCCCTCAGTCTATCTACAAGCAGAAGTTCCTCCCCTCCTACATCTATACCTACAATAATAGAGCTAATTTTGCCTTCAGGATTTCCCCATAAAATCCTTGTGTCTGCATAGGGGCTAACCAATGATTCTTTATCAAAATGTTTCTTTTCTTCTGCCTCTAATTTCTCGTAAAATTTTGCTCTTTCTTTTAATAGATTTTCTATCTCCTTCTTCCCGCGAGGATCAGCCTCTTTGCCTTTTTTTATTACTTCCTCATAAATTTTTTTTAATTTCATATATTTTCACCTCCTTATTAAACTCCCATGAAGGATTTATCTTCCCAAAAAATTTAAAGGAATGCGTATACACCCAAGGAGCTACTTGCTTTAAGAATTTAGAAGAAAGACTTCCTTTGTAGGGGTCTTCTTTAAAAGGCAAAAGGGAAAAAGAAAAAATAAGTATACTTACCAATAGAGAAGCACGCATCATCCCTCCACAAAGAGAAAAGAACCTCTCCAAGGGAGAAATTTTTCGCTCTTTTTCTATCATCATAAAAACCTTCACAAAGAGAAAAAAGAGTATAACCACACCGCAAAAAATCAGAATTATAGAAAAAAAATCAAGATAAGCCTGCTTTAAGACTTCACTCTTATATTTTCTCAAAAAAAAAGGGTAAAACTGCAAGGAAAAAAAAGACCCCAAAAACACCCCTGTTATTTTTATTCCTTCCGAAAATAACCCACTTCTTACTGAACTGTAGATAATTCTTAAAAATATAAGAAGGGTTAAAAAATCTATACTACGAAACTCTTTTATTATCCCCATTAAATTTGCTAATAAGTATATAACATATTATCATAAAAAAGTCAAGAAAGCGCTTTCAAACATAGTGTCAACAATTTTGTGGACTTTTTATTCTGTTATTGTAACTTTTTATTAAAGCTAACCCCCTGTATTTAGGAATTAAACCTTCTCTATTAATGCATATAACCATCTCAACAGCTTATGAATTAGAGCATTTCTAAATATTTTAATTCCTCTTTTATTTCTCTTCCACCAAAGGCGGACCTATCTCTGGCAGGAAATAACCCCCTAATCTATTGGCAGTTTTGCCCTATGCTTGAGGGAAGAAGGGGTTTATAAAGATGCCTGTGCTTCTACTTCTCCTATCTTTCTTTTTTTCGTTTCCCAATTAAGTTAACCTTTTTTAATAATGAAGAGACGACTTGATGGAAGACGGGGGTTTCTTTTCCTAATACTTTATTTAAAGAATATCTTTCTTGACAATGACCTACCTAATAGTAATAACCTCTACTGCTATCTCTTCAAAATCTTTACTGTAATTTTTTATACCTCTCAAATAAATTAAATTTTAATCTCATTTCTCTGTCCGAGGAATATCTAATTTTATTTTAATATACTTTAATAAGAAAATTACTTTTTTATTATTCTGTCAAGAGAAAAGTATACAGAATATTTTGTGGTATCTATGATATAATATAGTAATATAGTAATAATGAAAAATATAATTCAGTTAGATCGTTTCCAGGAGGAAGCAATAAAATGGATAGAAAAAGGACATTCAGTAGTTGTAAGTGCTCCTACCGGTGCAGGTAAAACCTTAATTGCTGAACACATCCTTGAAAAATGTCTAAAGGAAAATAAAGAAGCCGTTTATACCGCTCCCATAAAAGCCCTAAGCAACCAAAAATTTCGAGATTTCTCTCAAAAATATTCAGGAAAAAAAATAGGAATTCTTACGGGAGATGTAAGTATAAACTCCTCTGCTCCCCTTATAATTATGACTACAGAAATCTTCAGAAATAACATTCTTACCTCTCCTCAAAAACTGCAAAGAAAAGAATGGATAATTTTTGATGAAATCCATTACTTATCTGATTATGAACGAGGAACTGTGTGGGAGGAATCTATTATTCTTCTGCCTAAACATATGAAATTTTTAGCCTTAAGTGCCACTATTCCCAATATAGAAGAGTTTGTAAGCTGGATTTCCTCTATTCATCCTCATTCTGTAAAAGCAGTAATTGAAGAAAAAAGGCCAGTTCCACTTCATTTCTATTTTCAATGCAATAATCAGATTTTTTCTAATTTCAAGAAGCTGAAAGATTCCTCCTTCTTTAAAAAATTTGAAAAAAATCATTTAATTCTCAAAAGGAACCGTCTCACTAATCTTATAAATTATCTATGTAACCAAAATGCTTTACCCTGTATCTATTTTTCCTTTTCTCGCCGACGTTGTGAGGATCTGACACAAGAAGTGCATCATTTTGACTTTTTAGAAAAGAAGGAAAGAAAAGAGATTACTTCTAAATTTTCCCTGCTTGTAGAAAAATTTAATCTTTCTGGCAGTCCTCACCTGAATTATCTCTATCCCTTGATTAAGAGAGGAATTGCTTATCATCATGCCGGACTCCTGCCTACCTTAAAAGAAATTATCGAAAGACTTTTTTCCACCGGACTTATAAAACTTATCTTTACTACTGAAACCTTTGCGTTAGGAATAAATATGCCGGCAAAAAGTGTAATTTTTGACACCTTAATCAAATACTACGCTCGATTCCCTCATTATTTAAAAACCCGTGATTTTTACCAGATGGCAGGACGTGCAGGCAGACGAGGAATGGATAAGGAAGGTTTTGTGTTCCTAAGAATTAATCCCTACAGGATCGATATTTCTGCTATAGAAAAAATAATCTACGGAGAGTATGAACCTATAACAAGCCAGTTAAATAGTTGTTATGCCACTCTCCTAAACCTTTACCAATTGAAAAAAGAGGAAGCAATAACTTCTATCTATCCTTTCTCTTTCCATTTTTACCAGAAAGATTCTTTTCAAAAAAAAGAAACTCTTGAATTATTGAAAAGAAAACTATCTCTCCTAAAGGAGATGTGTTATATTATCGATGGAGAGATTAGTTGGAAAGCAGAATTAGCCTCTCATGTCTACAGTTTCGAACTGCCTATAGGAGAATTGTATGAAAAAGGAATCCTTGAAGAGCTTGACGAAAGCGAACTTTTTATCATCATCTCTTCCTTGGTGTATGAACCCAGAAAGGGCGGAAGAAAGCCAAAATTAAGTAAGAAAATTCGAAGATTAGAAAAAAAGTTGAAAACTCTTCTTAAAGAAATCCACAAAAAAGAGCGGAGTTTTCGAATTTATCCTTTAAGCAAAAAATTTTATTTTCATATTGGAGAGATTGCTCGTCTATGGTTTGAAGGGATTAATTTCCACAAATTAACCCGTATCTCCTCATTTGATGAAGGAGAGGTTGTACGTTATTTTAGAATGAGTATTCAAGTGTTAAGAGAAATCCTAACCTCTAAAGCGATAAAGGATAACTTAAAAAAGAAAATAGAGAAATGTATCCGTAGGGTAAACCGTGACGTAGTGAACGCTGAGGCCCAACTCCGTCAAAAATTGTGAAAAAGATTGACAAAACATTAACATTTTCGATATAATTTCAACAGATGAAAAAGAAGATAATTTTACTCCTTTTTCTTTCTCCTGTTTATCTTTTTGCTCAAACATCTTTAGATAAAATCTTAGAGGATAAAGTAAAATTTTTAGAAGAAAAAATAAAAAAGGAGAGAGAGGAACTAAAAAAGAAAGAGGATATCATTGATTCATTAAAAGAACAACTCAAACAATGTTATCCCCAAAAAGACAAAGAGAAAACTATAGAAGAAAAAACAACTCCCCCAGAAAAATTAAGTAAATTAATAGCAAAAATCCAAGAAAAGGTAAAAAAACTTAAGGAGATTAATCATAAACTCTGGAAAGAATTGAAATTGCAGAAGGAGAAGGAGAAAGAAAAAGAAAGTATAATTAAAAAAAAGGATGAAAAAATTCTACAATTAGAGAAAATTATCTCTTCACAAAAATCAGAATTTCAATCAGAGAAAGAAATTCTACAAAACAAAATCTCTCAATTAGAAAAATTGTTTGTTAAGAAAAAAAAGGAAAATTTAGAAAAAACAATAGAGAAGCTAAAGGTACAGCTAAAGGAAAAAAATGAAAAAATTGCTAAATTAGAAAAAACACTTGCCGAACTTAAAGAAAGGCTCTCCTTTCAAGAAATAGAGCTTAAAGGGAAAACTAAAGGCTTGGAAAAAGAAAAGGAAGAGTTAAAAAAGAAAATTTCAAAATTAGAAGAATTACTCACTAAGGAAAAGGAAGCAAAAAAATCTACATCGGTAGAAAAACTTACTTTACTTGCTC
>Ga0164318_10000853_pt1 | contig 25251 bp, 22 predicted proteins | sample GuaBasSedimGuay9_FD_113734 | JGI IMG/M metagenome (GOLD analysis project Ga0164318, IMG submission 113734) | Subseafloor sediment microbial communities from Guaymas Basin, Gulf of California, Mexico - Guay9, Core 4571-4, 0-3 cm | ecosystem: Environmental > Aquatic > Marine > Hydrothermal vents...
CATCCAATAACCGGGAGCCCTCTCAGAATATTCCGCCCCCGGCCCTGAATAGATCCACAGCGTCCGGTTGCGTCCCTTCGCCGCGCTAGGAGGGTGTAGGGCATTGAACACCTAAGCTGAGGGATTCTCGGCTTCAGCACACCTGCAGTGCTACCATTTGAGGCAATGCAACGGCATCCGGCATTTCCACGCCGCTTGAGGGCACCCTGGTGAGCTGGTGGCAGGCTCTCTTTCTCGGCATCCTTCAGGGGCTGACCGAATTCCTTCCGGTTTCCTCCTCGGGTCATTTGGCACTGGCCCAGATGTTATTCGGACGGTTGGGATTGGCATTTCACCAGCCCGGAGTTGTATTTGACGCCATGCTGCACGTCGGCACGGCGACCGCGGTGGTGTGGTCCGAGCGACGCCAACTCGGCCGTTGGCTGACGACGGTGGACGGCCGCCGTTTGCTGGGCCTGCTGGTGCTGGGAACCCTGGCAACCGCGGTCGTGGCCTTCCCCTTGAGAGATTTGGCGACGGCGGCATTTGAGAAACCGATGGTCATCGGCGTGTGCCTCATAATCACCGGTCTCCTGGTGTTCTCAACTCGCATCTTCAAGCGCGGACATCACACCGAGGCAACGACACATTGGAAACACGCGGCCCTGATCGGACTGATCCAGGGGTTGGCGGTCTTCCCGGGAATCTCCCGGTCCGGCGCGACGATCACCGCAGGTCTCGGCACAGGCCTCGACCGGGCATGGGCCGCCAGGTTCTCCTTTTTGATGAGTGTCCCGGCAATCGCCGGGGCAACCCTGGTCGAACTGGTGTCCCAGCGTGAAGCACTGGCGGTTGCCGGCGCCAATTTCTGGGGACCAACGATCATCGGGGGTATCGCCGCGGCGGTCGTCGGCCTTGTCGCACTCCAGTTGGTCATCCGCATGGTCAGTTCCCGCGTTTTCGATCGTTTCGCCTGGTATTGTTTCCCCCTTGGGGCATTGGTGATCGTACTCGCCATGGCGGGGATCCTGTGAACGAGCGCACCCTTCGGGAGATTGCAGCGGTAGCCTTGATTCTCGGCGCCATTTTGATGGCGGTGGCCCTGATCAGCCACCATCCAATGGATCCCAGCCCCTTCCGGACTCAAACCGCTCACGATACACCCCTGAACCTTGTCGGGTGGCTTGGGGCCAGCGTGTCGGCATTTCTGCTTGGCGTGTTCGGCGTATCTGCAGTCCTCCTGCCGATCCTGGCAGCAGTTCTGGGGTGGTTCCTCCTCCGACAACATGTTCCGGACGGACTCAAATGGGTCGGCATCGGCTGGTTGCTGGTCCTGATGTCCATTCCCGGGCTGGTAGGTCTCTTGTGTTCCGAGGTGTCTTTTAAGGGCGGCGCCTTGTCGTGCGGGGGCCTGATCGGGCATGCGACCGGCGACCTACTGGGTGGTCTGGCCGGACCGGTCGGGCGCGTGATTATCCTGATCTTTTTCATCATTGCCGGGCTCTTGTTAGTTTCTGGACTCTCGGTGGAACGGGGCGCCGACGGCATACTCCGCCAATTGGCCGACCGGATACGACGACGCCGGGGAATCAAAGAGGATCGACAGCGTCAACAACAAAAAGAGGATGACCGCCGAGCCGTCCTCAGCCGCCAGCACGACCGCCTGACCGAGAATTACCCGGGGCCAGGATCGATTACGGTCAAGGAGCTCAAGGGCAAGGGGAGTATCCGAATCAACCGCCGCAAGGGAGGTACCGGCTCCGAGGATTGCGCCGGGGATCAACCGCATCTGGACCTCCAGATCAATCGACCGGAGACCTCCAGCGCAAAACGGTCGAAGACACCGAAAAAACCCCGGACCAAGTCCTCTGCACCAAAACAGAATAGCCAAATCCAGGAGGAGTTCGACTTCGTCGAAGACCTGGACACCTACGATCTGCCACGACTGTCCTTCCTTGATACCCAGGACGATGAGGTTGAGCGGGACTCGTCGGCACTGATGGAAATCGGCCGAATGTTGACCGACAAATGTCAGGAATTCAAGGTCCGGGGCGAGGTTGTCAACATTCGAACCGGACCGGTAGTGACCACCTACGAATTCCGGCTGGCGTCGGGCGTCAAGATCGCCGCAGTCCAGAATCTCTCCGAGGACCTCGCACTGGCCCTACGCACCTCGTCAGTCCGAATCGACCGCATCCCCGGCCGCGCGACCGTCGGCATCGAGGTTCCCAACCCCGAGCCCGAGGTCATCAAGCTTTCCAAGATCATCGACGCTCCGGAGTTCCAGCGAGCCCGATCGTTCTTGACGTTGTGCATGGGCGTTGACATCCGCGGCAATCCCTTCGTCACTGATTTACAGAGGGCGCCTCACCTCCTGATCGGCGGCTTCACCGGTTCGGGAAAATCGGTCGGTATCAACGCGATGATTCTGTCGATCCTTTTCAAGGCCCGACCCGATGAGGTCAAGTTCATCATGGTCGACCCGAAGATGGTCGAGTTGGGTGTCTACAAGGATATCCCCCACCTCCTGACACCGATCATCACCGAACCCAAAAAAGCGGCCAACGCCCTGGGATGGGCGGTCGACGAGATGGACCAACGGTACCGGAAACTCGCAACCCTCGGGGTTCGAAACCTCGAGCAGTACAACCAGCTGGTCGGCGACCCCAAACAGCTGAAATTGACCCGGGAACGACTGCTCGGCGAGGGGGATGAGGATCAGAATTTCGAACCCATGCCCTTCATCGTCATCATCATTGACGAGTTGGCCGATCTGATGATGACGGCGGGACGGGCGGTTGAGGAGGCGATCACGCGCATCGCTCAGAAGGCTCGGGCGGTGGGCCTGCACCTGATCTGCGCGACGCAGCGGCCCTCCGTCGATGTCCTGACCGGCATCATCAAGGCCAATTTCCCGGTCCGGGTCGCCTACAAGGTTCGATCTCGGCATGACTCACGGACCATCCTGGACGCCATCGGCGCGGAGCACCTGATCGGACGGGGCGACATGCTCTATCTGCCTCCCGGCACCTCGAACATCATGCGCATCCACGGCCCCCTTGTGACCGAGAAGGAAATCGCACACGTGGTTCGCTACATCAAGCGTTTTGGAAAACCAGAATACGAAAAGGGCATTCTGAGCCACCAGCCCCTCGGAGGCAACGACCGGGGATCTGGGGGCGGGAGCGGATCCACTGATGGTTCAGAGCCCTTCGAAGATCCGATGTACGAAAAGGCTGTGCGTTTGGTCGTTACCGAGCACAAGGCATCAGCATCGCATATTCAAAGGCGATTGCGCCTGGGTTACACCCGATCAGCCCGATTGATCGATATGATGGAAAGCGAAGGCATCGTCGGTCCGGCCGCCGGGTCGAAGGGCAGGGAGATCCTGGTGCCCGAAAACTATTTCGCCGAGGTTGACGAGACCCACGCCCTCAACGGCGACGACGACTCTGGGGAGGCTTGAAATGGAATCTTTCGAATTTGCAGGACTGGACATACTGACGCTCGGCGCCCTGGGCACGGCATCCGCGCTCCTCGTAGTCTTGATCATCAGTTTCCGCTCCCGCGGACGAGTCTTTTGTCAGTACCTCAAACACATGAGCGGCATCGAACTCAATCCGAAGATGGTCAACCGAGTCTTCAAACACAACGGGTGTGCGGGCGTTCGAGACCTCCTGATCGATCTGATCATCCAGGAGGATCTGTCCGACCCCTCTCGAGTCGTGACCCCGGGCAGCAAGCCGGACCGCTCGATCTATGACTCCGGCGTCTTCGACCGCTAACTCGATCTCATGCCACCAACGGCCGTACTGTGCTACTTGGCGGCGAATCTCGTCGGGGTCTGTGATGCGTGTCTTCCCGGGTAACGCTCGGCGAGTGCGTCTGCGATCGAGTGTTGGCCGAGGGCAGTAGGCCGTCGAGGTCATTTTCCGGAGGGGCGATTTCCTCCCGATTTCTGTGACCAAGCCCCTCCGGGAAATGCGCCGAGCGGGGATCGTCGATAATCCTTCGACGGGCAGTGGTCTCTAGCCCACGCTACCCGCTTCGCGGGCCCGAGCCTGTCGGCTCGGCAGGCCTTCGGCCTGGCGTCGGTTCCTGCCCACGAAGGCCGGGGATGGAAATCAGTGGTGACAACAAATGGGTGCTGTCATCTGAACCCGACGTTGCCTATTGTCTGTGTCCCTGCATCTGAATTCTGCCTTCCCCTTGACACCGGTCGGCAACCGAGAATAATCAACCCCCGAAGGGGAGTGGATTATGGCGATTGTACTGACCGGAAATGATCTGACGATTGAAAATATCGAGGCCGTTGCGCGTCGGGGCGAGAAGGTGGAATTGGATGGAGGCGCTCTGGAGCGCATCAAGGCGTGTCGTGCCTTCATCGAAGAGCGAATCGATGCCCACGAGATCATGTATGGGGTCAACACCGGGATCGGCGAGTTCTCGGAGGTTGTGCTGGATGACGATCAGGTTCAGGAGTTTCAGAAGTACCTGATCTACAACCATGCTGCGGGTATTGGTGATCCGGCGCCGGTCGAGCACATTCGGGCGGCGATGCTCTTGAGAGCCAATGTTCACGCTCACGGCAACTCCGCCTGCCGCCCCGAGATCACCGAGACTCTGGTGGCAATGCTCAACCGCGGCGTGACGCCGGTGGTCTGCGAAAAGGGCTCTGTCGGCGCCTGTGGCGATTTGGCGCCGATGAGTCAGATCGCCCTCTTGATGATGGGCGAGGGCGAGGCTTTTTATCAGGGCCAACGTCTGTCCGGGGCCAAGGCCCTGGAAATGGCGGGCATCCCCGTGCCGGGCCTGATGGCACGCGACGGGTTGGCGACGATTAATGGTTCCAACGTGCTGACGGGGATCGGGGCCCTGGCAGTCTTTGACGCCGAGCGCTGGCTGAAACAGGCGGAGATCGCGGCGGCGATGAGCCTTGAGGCCCTGAAGGCCAACATGAGGCCCTACGACCAGCGGCTCCATGAAGCGAGAGGGTTTCAGGGGGCGGTGACCTCGGCGGCCAACATCCGGAAGGTGGTTGACGGGTCGGATCTGATCACCGGCAAGGAGAAGGTCAAGGTCCAGGATGCCTACTCGATGCGCTCGACGCCCCAGGTTGTCGGCGCAGCCCGGGATCAATTGCGCTGGACGCGGTCCCAGATCGAGGTTGAGGCCAACGGTGTCGGCGACAACCCGATCTTCTTTGCCGAGGACAAGGTGGTCATCTCCGGGGCCAATTTTCAGGGTACGCCGGTCAGTCTGCCGATCGACACCCTGGGCGCTGCGATCACGATGGTCTGTGTCATGTCCGAGCGCCGTCTCAATCGCCTGACCAACCCGGCCTTGAGCGTTGGTCTGCCACCATTTTTGACCAAGGGCGCCGGCATGTTCTCTGGTCTGATGTTGAGTCAGTACACCGCCGACATGCAGATCGTCGAGCAGAAGATCCTGTCGGCGCCGGCCTTCATTCAGAGCATTCCGGCCGCGGCGGATCAGGAGGATTTTGTCTCGATGGGCATGAACTCATCGCTCAAGACCCGCCAGATCCTCGACACCGCCTGTGGCGTGCTGGGCATTGAATTGATGGCCGCCGCCCAGGGTTTGGATCTCCGCGACTACTCTTTTGGCCGAGGTACGCAGGCGGCTCATGCAGTTGTCCGAAAATATGTGGACTTCCTGGAGATCGATCGGCCGCTTCACCGTGACCACAACGCGATGATGAAGCTCGTGGCAAGCCGGGAAATCCTGGATACCGTTGAGGCCGAGGTTGGGGCTTTGGGGACGTATTAGGAGCTGTCAGCTGTCAGCTCTCAGCTCTCAGCAAAACCAAGGGAACAGCCACAAAGAGAGAAGCCAAGAGGGACAAAGGGAATGTCCGGGAGTGCGGGGCTCAGAGCCCACGCTGATCCCTTTGGGATCTCATGCCTGCGGCATGGCCGCCCTGCCGGGCGACGCGCGATGTCCCAGCCCCGCAACGGTCGCATTGGCCAAGGAGTGTCTTATTGCGGTGGTGAGGGTCTACTCGGGTGCAGGTGCATCCAGGATGATGGGGTCCAACCAGGTCTGCAGGCCGGGCATCTTGAGGGCCTTGAGGAGTTTTGGCCCACCGGCAATGGCCAAGTGCAGCTGTCCATCTTCGCGCAGTCGGTATTCCAATAACTGTCCGCTGAAGGGGTCCGGTTCGGTCAGGGCCGGCAGGTCGGGCCTTGTTACAGGGAAGGCGCCGTCGGACCACCGGGTTGTGCTTATGGTCAGTGCGGCGTCGAGCAATTGGCGTTGTGCCGCGATGGCTTGGGTGCGGCCGATCGTGCTCATGAGATTGGGAATGGTGATACTGGCCAAGAGACGGTGAACCTTCCACAATGGAGGTCGCGGTGGTTGCTTGAAGGCCTCCGTCTGGAGGCCGAAGGGTCGATTGACGAGTTCAATCAACCCGCTCTGCTGTTCAATCATCGCTGCTTCACTGAAGGCGCAGAAGATCGGGGTAAAGATCGGGTGGATCAGGATCTTGATCATTCCGTCCGGTGCAGAACTACAGTGTTCCCGAAATGATCCGAGCCGTGTGACCAGGTCGCCAATCAACGCCGACCGCAGAGCCTCGGTGACCTCACTGTCTGGGAGAACGGCCTGACATTGTTTGAGAGAGGTAGTGTTGAGAGAGTCCGGATTTTCCCAGGACAAGCCGTCAAATACGATGAGGTTCGACAGATTGCGGATAGCAGTATTCAGGATGTGGTTGGACAACCCAGGGTTGGCTTCGAGCTCGCTTTCGAGCGTGACGAGTACATTCAGGATTTTCAAGAAACTCTCAAGATTGCCTTCAGTAAGCGCCATCCGGCCATCGGCCGCCAGCAGTCTGATCAGGTTGAGAATCGGCGAGAAAATCTTCTGATCAGCCTCCGTAGCTTCCAAAGACCCGGGTGCTTCTTGAAGGGCGTCGATCACGGCGCCCTTGATGTTGGTGTTGCGCTCAACAATCAGTTGAACCGTCTCGAACTGCTCCGGAGTCCAGTCCCGGCAGGCCAAGGAAGACGCAGTATTTACGGTTATCCTCTCGTCCTTGGTCCACTGGATTTCTTCGGCTAACTTCGAGACCGCGATCAGGGTAGGATTGGCGACCGAAAGGCCCTCAGCCTTCTCAAGGGGTGCCCCAAAGTCCTTCCGAGCCTGCTTCAACTCCCACCGGCCCCACCCATTCAGGACCAGCACTGCCGTCAGAGCCAAGCCGATGACAACCAATACGGTCTTGAGCAAGAAACCGAAAAGAGATGTTCGTTTCGTGGTCATTAGGAAGACCTCCGGGGCAAGAATATACCGGTCTCTATCTGGGGCGGGCGGGACGCCCACCCCCACAATGATCTGGCCCACTCAGCCGACTGTGTCTCGTTCGATGTTGGGCGTTGAACGTTGAGCGTTGGACGTTCTCACTGCCTTCCTCGCCTTCTCCCACAACTGGGCGACGGTCTCGTCGTCGGGTGCGGGTACGGCGGCGGCTTGCAGGCACAAATCCCGGGACAGGGTTCCCAGGCGGGATCGCCCTTCGTTAAGAATGTCGGCGAAGATGGGGTCTTCGTTGGCTTCCCGGCGGAGATGGTCGGCGATTTCTTCCAACTGGTCGAAGGCCTGGCAGACCAGTGCGCCATGGTTTTGGGCGCGAAGGGCGGCCGTGACCAACTCGGGCAGGCTGCCAAGCCCCTCGAGGGCGCCCATTTCCAGGTCATCCGAGAGTACGACCGGCTTTCCGGGAAGGTCAATGGCCAGCTGAACAATGTGCCTGGACAACGAGGCGGGGCTGTCGCTCTCGCCGAGCACCGGCACCACCACGTGGCCGACCATGACGATGGGGATATCGGATGACAAGGCGGCAAAGACGCCAATGTGTTCGTCGAGGTCCTCGATCCGGTGATCCAGGGTTGGCAGAGCCTCGTGTGTATCGATCTTGACGGCGCCCAGGCCGGGAAAGTGTTTGATGCAGCCGCTGACCGCCCAGGTGTCCATTTTTTCGCAGAAGGCACGGGCGAGCGTTGCTGAGCGCTCGGCTGAGGTGCTCAGAGTTCGGCCCTGGAGTGCGATCAGGCCGTCCGGCCGTTCCAGGTCAACCACCGGTGCAAAATCGAGGTGGATTCCCAAGGCCCTGCAAGCGGCGCCGGTGGCATCACCCAGGGCCTGAATCCCTTTCATGCCGGCCGCGGCCGCTTCGGACGGTGAGGGGAGAGCGCCCCAGAGGGAGGTCAACCGGTTGACCAAGCCCCCCTCGAGATCGACGCAGATGAAGGGGCGCGGGTCCATGTCCCGCACCGAGTGCACCAACTCTCGGACCTGGTCCGGACTTTCGATATTCCGGGCAAAGAGGATGATGCCGGCCGGTTTGACCTGATCCAGCGTCTCTCGTTCCGTCTCAGTGATCTCGAGACCCGGAAGACCAACGACCAGGGGAAGGCTAGCTGTCATCGGACACCTTCTTCTTCAGGTTGGAGAGCCAATTGAGGGCTTCAAGGGGGGTCATGGTATCCAACTCGAGGTTGCCGATTTCGTCGAGAATCTCGTCCAACGGTTGCCGAAATAGGTCCATCTGGAGAATTCTGTCGCTCGTATCGGGGCCGGGACGCTGGGCAATCGGGTCAGCCGGAGCGGCCCGATGTGCCTCCAAATCCGTCAGAATTTCTTCGGCCCGACGGCAGACCTCGTCGGGCACGCCAGCCAATTCGGCAACGTGGATTCCGTAACTTCGGTCGGATGGGCCGTCGCCCACCCGGTGGAGGAACAAAATCGTGCCCTTCCACTCCTTGACCCCCATCGATTGATTGATCAGCCGCGGCAACCGCCTGGCGAGGTCTGTCAGCTCGTGGTAGTGGGTGGCAAAAAGGACCTTGGCTGCCCTGTCGTCGTGGTCGTGAAAATACTCAACGATGGCCCACGCCAGGGACAGCCCGTCATAGGTCGCCGTTCCCCGTCCGACCTCGTCCAGGATGACCAATGAACGGGGAGTTGCATGGTGCAGAATGTTGGCCGTTTCCGTCATCTCGACCATGAAGGTGCTTTCACCTTTGGCCAGCATGTCCGACGCTCCAACACGAGTGAAAATCCGATCGGTCAGTCCAATCTGGGCCGAAGCCGCCGGAACGAACGAACCCGTATGAGCCATCAACGTGATCAGGGCTACCTGACGAAGATAGGTGGATTTTCCGCCCATGTTGGGTCCGGTCAGAAGGACGATCCTACGATCCTCGGCATTGAGCTCGCAGTCGTTGGGAATGAACGGTGGGTCGCGCTGCAGGACCTCGAGCACAGGATGGCGGCCGTCCCGGATGACCAGACTCGAACCATTATCGACGACCGGCCGACAATAGTCCTGTTTGCGGGCACGGTCGCCGAAGGCGGCCAATACATCCAGGACTGCAACTCGGGATGCAGTTTCAGCGATGCGCTGGGCCTGGCCGGCCAGTTCATCGAGCAGCTGGTCGTAGAGTTCCCGTTCCCGGGCAATCGCCTTGTCTTCGGCGGAGAGGATGCGGCTTTCGAGTTCCTTGAGTTCGGGAGTGATGTAGCGCTCGGCGTTGGTCAAGGTCTGGCGCCGTTCGTAGTCGTCGGGAACCCTGTCCAGATTGGACTTGGACACTTCGAGGTAATAACCGAAAACCTTGTTGTACTTGACCTTCAAAGAGCCGATCCCGGTCCGTTTGCGTTCGCGGCTTTCGATACCGGCCAGCAGTTCTCGGCCTCCACGAGCCAGGGTTCTGTGTTCGTCCAGATCAGCATCCCATCCGGTAGCGATGGCGCCCTGGCCTACGAGGTGTGCCGGTTCGCTTGCCAACCGTTGGTGGAGCAATGCGGCGATATCCCCCAAAGGGTCGAGGGTTGCCGCCAGGTTATGCAATAGAGGGGCGGCGGCATGGCGAACAGTCTCGAGAAGCTTGGGCAGGAGGTCAGCGCCCGCTCGGAGGGCGGCCAGCTCTCGGGGCAGGGCCTGGACCAGTCCGATCCGTGCTGCCAGACGCTCGAGGTCGGGAACCTCAGAGAGGCAAGCGCGCAGGTCATTGGTTGTTCTGGGATCTTCGACCAACTCGGCAACGGCTCGATGACGTTCTTCGATTTCGTCGAGGTCGATGCTGGGTCGAACCAGGTAGTCGCGCAGCAGCCGGGCGCCCATGCGGGTCTTGGTGTGGTCCAACGTCGCCAACAGGGAACCACGGCGGGTCCCGTCGGAAGCGTGCTCAACCTCGAGGTTCCGCAGGGAGGCCCGGTCGATGACCAGTGCATCGCCTGGCTGCCTGCGCGAGAAAGACCGCAGGTGTTGGAGGGCGCCCCGTTGGGTTGCCTCGACGTAGCTCAACAATGCGCCGGCCATGCCCACAAGACGTTCTCCGGAGTTCAGGCCGAAGCCACGAAGGGATGCAACACCCAATACCCGGCGGAGTCGTTGCTCTCCTGCAGCCGGTGAAAACTCCTCGGGCGACAATGCCGTTGCGGTCGGGGGTGGTATTTCGGAGGGCCAGGACTCAAGCCAGGTATCGTTGTCTTCCGAAACAAGGATTTCCTTGGGGCGGAGGCGAGCCAACTGCTCTGCCAGAGGATGATCGTTGCTGCAGTCCATCCCTTCGAACAAGCCGGTACTGACTTCAATCCAGGCAACAGTCGCATGAGGTCCATCGCCACCGATTGCCGCCAAAAAACAGTGTTCGTTGCCTTCGAGAAGTTCGGCGTCGGACACCGTACCCGGAGTGTGGGTCCGGACGATCTCTCTCCGGACCAGACCCTTGGCCGTAGCCGGGTCCTCGACCTGCTCGGCCACCGCAACACAGTGGCCTGCGGTCAACAGTTTGCCCAGGTAGCGTTCGAAAGCGTGGTGAGGCACGCCGCACATCGGCGCCTCGACCTTGTCATTGTGTCGTCGCCGGGTCAGGGTGATGCCGAGAAGCGGAGCGGCAGTCTGAGCATCCTCGAAGAACAACTCGTAGAAATCACCCATCCGGTAGAGCAGCAGAGCCTGGCCGGCCTGCTCCTTGAGGTCGAGATACTGACGGAGCATCGGTGTTAGTTTCACCGATCCATCTTACAGAAGCGGTTGGCTGTCGGCTAACCCGGAGCTGGAACCAAGAGGAAGCGGAGAATCTTGAACCCGAGCCCGAGCCCGTGCCTGTTATCGTTATCGATATGTGTTTGGAAACGTCCTTTGAAGCTCTACTCAGACAGCCGCTCCAGAGGTTTTTCATATTGGACCAAACCCGAGAAGAGTCGGGCACGGCAACGGTAACGGGCTCGGGCTCGGGAGAGCCCCACGGTGGGCGACCATCGGCAAATTCTCCGGCTGCCTCCATCTGTATGGCGCCGGTTCGGTTCTCGCTTCATTTTTTGTGGCTATTTCATAATTCTTGCGGTCGGCAAAGTTGACAGCTCCCTCACCAAAGGGGAGGGAATTCGACGAAAAGGCGCCAGGCGGCGGCCTTGATGTTGGAGCGTGATTTGACGGGATCAAGTTTGAATCCGGACACCGTTCCCGTCCAGATGACTGTTTCGTCCACGGGGCTCAACATCTCGACGACCAGGGTCGCTTCCCGAATATCGTCTTTGGCAGCTGTGGGGCTGCCCGTCGTCTTGTCGGTTCCGAGTTTGCGGCTCTCGTAGGATCTAAAACGAAGGTGGGTCCTGACTCTGAAATCGGGTGTCCCATTTTCCAGTCTGACATAGGACCGTGTGACCAGTTCTTCTTCGACGACCTCTCGAGCCATTGCCTGGTATTTCAGATGCGAGGAGGCTTCAGGCGCGATCGCTACCGCCGGGCGAAAGGTCTTCAGAGTGCTGAAGTCCACATCCTTTGTGTACTGGGTTCTCACCGGCAGTTCTGAGGGTTTGGTTGCACAGCCGGCAACGATCGCAATACTGACGAATACCACCCATGCAACTCTACGCATCTTGAACCTCCGGTGACCTTCAAAGCATGACCTACCCAGGGTCCGAGGTCAATAGAGCTGGGACGCGAGGAAGCTACCAGCTCTTGCTATTCCTTCACACCCCGAACCCACCAATCGGAATCCCGGTCGAACCACCAGTTGTGGGTATGGGAGGAGAGAATTCTTTCCGCCATTTCTTTGGCCGTGTCCGTCTTGAGCCGTTTCAGTACGAAGGGCACCCATTCCTCGGCGGCCTTGGCGCCCCCGTCGAGCCGTTCCTTGAGCGAGAGCAGCATCTCCAACTGGTCGGCATCGTGGGCAACGATGGCTTCCGGCGTGACGCCCTCCCGGTATTCGGTGATCAGCCCCTCCAGGTCGGCGCCGAAGGGGAGGTCTTCGGTCTGATGTCGAGCTACTGCCGCCTCGTCGACCTTGGCATACTTCTGGTGTACGTAGTTGAGGTCGCCGGTCCGGGTCTCCGGCAGATCGTGAAAGAGGGCCATCTCGATGACCCGGTTCGGATCAACCCGTGGGTCCAGGCGGGCCAGGGTCCATGCGATGACGGTCATTCGAAAGCTATGGTCGGCGACGCTCTCACCCTCGGCGCCCGGGAGAAAGTGCCACCCGCTTCGCGGTATACGCTTGAGCATGCCCACTTCGAAAAGAAAATTGGTCACTCGATCCACTGTAGCCTCCGGAGCTGGGAGTGCACGCCGTATTGGCCCCTTGAAATCACTGGTTGCCTATTGGTGGCGTAAAGGGCCAATCCGGTCACACTCCCAGCTTATCGCGCTTCGCGCGGTTGGGTGATTGAATTATTGGAGGCTGCAGGGCGTAGCCTGCACTGTGTCTTTGCGCCTTTGTGTTTCTCCAAATCCTGTTTCTCATCGCCTGTGGCCACGCCAAAAAACGCGCACGCTGAGATAGATGACGCCGGCCAAGACAATCGTTGAAGCACCCGCGGGCAGATCGTAGGTATAGCTCATGCCGAGCCCTACCGTGGTGAAGAAGACGCTGAGGATGACTGCCAAGACCATGGTTCGACCGAGGGTATTGGCAAAACGACCGGCGACCGCTGCAGGAAGCGTCAGCAGGGCGATGACCAGTACGATTCCGACGATGCTGACCAGGAGAACGACCGTCAGTGCGGTGATGGTGTGAAGCAGGAGCGACAGCCGCCCCACAGGCAAGCCCCGCATTCTTGCGAAGGCCTCGTCGAAGCATAGGGCCTGAATCTCCCCGTGCAAGGAAACGGCTATGGCCAAGACGGCGACGTCCAGCAGGCCCATCAGCCAAAGATCTGTGGTTCTCACCAGCAGTATATTGCCGAAGAGATAACTCATCAAATCTTCGGTGTAGCCCGGGGTCGAGGCGATGAACAGGAGGCCGATCGCCATGCCGATGGCCCAGATGGCGGCGATGACGGTGTCCTCCCGTTCACTTTGCTTGTGGGAAGCCCGCGCGATCAGAGCGGCTGCCACCAGTGCGGCTGCAGTTGCGCCCAGCATCGGGTCGGCCCAGCTGATGCCATGAACCTCCTGAAGCCATCGAGCCAGACCCAGGCCTGCGAGAACGCAGTGGGCGACAGCCCCGGCGATGGAGGACGTCCGCCTGACGACGACCCAGGTTCCTACGATCCCGGCGGCAACGCCGCCCAAAAGCCCGGCCAGGAGTGCGTGTTGGAGGAAATTGTAGTGCAGAATGGCTTCAAAGAACTGCATCAGAGGTGCCGATCATGGTGCACCATGTGCACATCTCCGCCATACAGTGTGTTGATCACCGAGCCGTCCAGGTGTGAGGTTGGATGGACATCGACCGTACCGTGCACGCAGATGACCGTGCGGACGAACGAGGCGACAAACCCAAGATCGTGGCTTACGAGGACGACGGTACTGTCTTGGTTGAGCTCCTCCAAGAGGTCGAAGAAATCCTGTTCAACCTTGCGGTCCAGTCCGGCCTCGGGTTCATCGAGGAGCAGTAGTTCGGGTTTGGGTGCGATGGCCCGCGCCAGCAGAACGCGCTGCCGTTGACCGCCTGAAAGGGTCGAATAGGCTTGGTTTTCCAGGCCTTCGATACCAACCCGGACAATGGCCTCCGACGCTGCGTCGTTGTCGGCACTCGAGAAGGGACCGAAGTTCCGCCCGGGCCTCAGACATCCCATCAGCACGACGTCGATCACCCGGATGGGGAAGTGGGCATCTGTGACCGCGTGCTGGGGCATGGCTCCGATTCTTGGCCGAGCCTTCTCGGGGGATTCACCAAATACCCTGATGCGCCCGGATTGTGGGCTGAGGAGGCCGAGGATCAGCTTGACGAGAGTCGTTTTTCCGCCGCCGTTCGGGCCGATGATGCTCGCAAAATCTCCACGTTCCACGGTGAAACTGACATCCCTGAGGATCGGTTCTACTGGACCAAAGGCGAAGGACACGCCCTGGACGTCGATGACGGGGGGGGTCGTTGTCATCGTGTAATGCCTCCGTGTGCCTCGAAGGCCCCTGCAATCTGCGTGGCGATCCGCTCGAGATTGGCCAGGAGATCGGGGGCCAAAGGGTCCAACTCGACCAGATCGGCATTGACGGCGCCGGCAACCGCCTTCGCGCCGCTGCCTGCGAACTGCGGTTGTACGAAGATCACACTGACACCTTGTGTCGTTGCATCGTCAATGAGGTGGCTGAGGTGACGACCGGTTGGGTTCTTCCCCTCGTGTTCGATCGCGACCTGGTGGAGTCCGTATCTTTGGGCAAAATGACCGAAGGCAGGGTGGAAAACGACGAGGGTTCGTCCGGCGTACGGAGCCATCTGAGCGGCAATTCGGCGATCGGCCGCCTCCAGCGCCTCGGTGTAGGTTGCCAGGTTCTCGGTGGATGCCTTGCCCGCCTTCGGCCGGGCCAGGCAAAGGCACCGGCACACCTTTTGGGCATACTCGATCGTCAAGTAGGGATCCAGCCAAAAGTGTGGGTCCGGACCTTGGGTGTGATTATGGTGAATCGCTTCGACCATCGACGAGTCGGCCTGCACCGTAACGGTTGGTGACCCTTGGCAAACCGCCAATCCCGGTTCAAGCTCGTAGATCCGGGCGGTGACGGTGCGTTCGAAAGGGAGTCCCAGGGGCAGCAGAAGATCGGCATCCAAAACGGAAGCCATCAGGCGCGGACTGGGTTCGAATGTTGCCGGAGATCTTCCCGGCGGAATCAATACGGTCACGGACACCTCTGATCCACCGATCCATTGGAGAATCTCCTGCTGGGGCAGAATCGAGACAACAGCAGCGATCGGTTGGTTACACAGTCCATCAGATGCCATGCCAAAAAGGGCCGTGACTCCGAGGATGACGGCAGCCGAAAATCGGCTCACAGAATCTCCGCCGTGTCGGATTCGGCCAGACAAACCAGGTGGTTGACGTTGCATTTTCCGCAGCGTTCCATTTCATGTGTCACGCTGAAGTTCCTCCAATGGCGACGTTGTCGCTCGTTGAGGACTCCGGTGCCGCGGCATAGTGGACATGCGCCGTCCAATGCCGACAGTATTGCCCCTCGGATAAACTCCGATCGGTTGGTGATGCCCTCCATGGCCTCGACCAGGGTGTCATCGGCTTTGAACGTGATGATGTGGGCCTTGCCGTCCATATGCCCTCCAGTGTTACGAATTATTACGTAGCAAGAGTCGAGAATCAAGGGAAACTGCTCGTGGTAGGCTGGATTTTGTAGATTTCCAAGGATGCCGACAATGGTTTGAGTCTCGAAGGAGTGAGGACCGTGCACGAAACCGAAACAAAAGGCGGTGGAATTCCAGACGTTCCGCAGGAGCGAAAGGACGATCAACAGCCGGTATCGACGCCCCTCGGCCGGGAAGAACGGGAGCACCAACTCCGGAAGATGGAGAGTCTCGCAATTCTCGCCGGGGGAGTTGCTCACGATTTCAATAATCTATTGATGGGTGTGCTTGGTAACGCTGATCTGGCCTTATCGGTGATGGCGCCCGATGCCGCCGGTCGAAATCAGGTTGAGGACATCATTGTTGCTGCGCGGAGGGCGGCTGATCTGGCAGGCCAGATGCTGGCCTATTCCGGCAGGGGGCGGTTCAAGGTCGACCGAGTTGATTTGGGTTCGCTGGTGGAAGACTCAGTACAACTGCTGAAATCGACTGTGTCGGGCAGTGTAGTTTTGCAGATCGAACCGTCTCAGGGTGTTTCGAAGGTCAGTATTGACATTGCCCAAATGAGACAGGTCCTTTTGAACCTGGTGGCCAATGCGTCCGACGCCATTCGGGAGCGGTCCGGTGTGATCCGAATCTCGATCTCTGAGCGAATGTTCGATCAGGATGATCTCGATCGAATGTATGTGTCAAATGATCTTCAGCCCGGACGACTGGTTATCCTTGAAGTATCGGATACCGGTTGCGGCATCGAACCTGAGACTTTGGGACGGATTTTTGACCCGTTCTACACGACCAAGTTCACGGGTCGCGGTCTGGGATTGGCAGCGGTCCTCGGCATTGTCCGGGGCCATGGCGGGGGCATCGACGTTCGGTCGGTAGGCCGGCGAGGCAGTTCCTTCTTCGTTGTTCTGCCTCGGGCCGAGGGAGCTGATGAGGGCCAGTCCGGCTCATTGCCGGAGAAGAAGAAACGATTGATTCTGGTCATTGATGACGAAGAAACCGTGCTTGATGTTTCCCGGGCCTATCTCGAGCAGGCCGGGTTCACCGTTGTGACCGCAGAAGACGGGCGACGGGGCCTTGAAGTCTTCAAGGAGCAGGAGGCAGCGGTCGATTGCATCATTCTCGATTTCACGATGCCGGGGATGGATGGACGAGAAGTCCTTATTGAGATCCATAAGATTCGATCTGACATGCCGGTGATCCTGTCCTCAGGTTATGACGAGGACGAGGTTGTCGGCCGTATCGGTGGTGAAGCAGTCTCGGGGTTCATCCAGAAGCCCTACGGTGGCGCGGCGCTGATCGAACGCCTCCGTGCCGCAGGGGTGGAGAGCTGAAAGCGGAGCTCTCAGCTATCAGCCCACACCGCCCGCTTCGCGGGCCCGCGCCTGTCTGCTCGGCAGGCCTTTGGCTTGGCCTCGGTTCCGAGGTTTCCGCCGGAAAGCGTTCTCGACGAGTTCTATTTGGACCAAGAAGTGACGCGCCCCCTGCGAAGCAGTCATGCAGACGGTGGTGCAAGCGGACTGACAGCTGATAGCTGACAGCTTCTCCCTATCTCACAACCGGGCCGACGTAGGTTGGATCACCAGTCAGGTCATCGACCACCGAGGCATAGGTCGTCCAGAATGCGGGCGAACCAGCGAGCAACTCAACTTTGATCCAGCCACCCTCAACCGCGTGCCCACCGACGCCCATATCGGCGAAGACGTTGTTGATCTGGTTGAAGGCCGAGGTCTGCGAATAGTTCTTGGTGGCCACGATTGCCCCCGAGGGTGCATGGATCGTCATCCGTACCAGGAGGCTGCCCGCTGATGTCTGGACAATGCCGACGTTGGTGTGGAAGACATTTCGCTCGGAATGAACGAGTGGAAGGATGACCGAGGATGAACTTTGAACGGTGTCCAACGGGATTCCTGGGATGCCCTGACCGTAAGTCGACCCCATCTCACCGAGGTTGTAGGTCCGTGTCGAAACCACAGCCTCGGCTGAACTGACGCTGACGTACATCAGGCCTGACGTTGGGCTGGAATCGGCCAGGGGGTCGTCGATGTACAGGGCGCCTCCGGCAGGGATCGAGTGCGTTCCCGGCAGCATGACACCGGGCCAGGGGGCGCCCTTGGCAACAAAATAGAGACTGGCCGTTACGGCTGAAGCAGTGGGGTTGGCAACGCCGATCTGGGTCTTCCAGTTCGAGGAGCCGAAGCCCGGCGCAGAGGCTGCCGCCGGAATCAGCCACTGGATCGATGGTCCGGATCCCGAAGGGTTCCGCCCTTCGAGCGTGGTCACCCCGAGACTCAGGGGATCCAGGTGGTCAGACAGCCGTGAGTCCGGCGTGCCGTCGCCGGTCCAACTCTTGTCGATCTGACCGAACCAGTCCTCGAGGTCGTTGCCGCAAGCAGCGTACCCACCGGAAAGCGTGCCGATGCACAAGCCGTTGGATTGGTCGAAGAGGCATGAACCGGAAGAGCCTGGCTCGGTTGTTCCCAAATCCCAATCGTTGACCTTCCAGTGCGAGCCCCAGATGGTGGTCAGGGGGTCATTTTCGAACGAGAGCGACTTCTCGTGGCCCGAGGGATGGTGAATGCCGGTAGCTGACTGGGGCGTTTGGCCCGAGGCATCCCACCCCGCATAATAGACATTGAAGGAAAGGTCGGGGACGGTGTCCAACTCGAGCAGTGTGAAGTCTGACCCGTTGTCCCAGTCCCAGGTCGAGAGGAAAGTCGTGCCGGACTGGTTCTGACTCAAGGACCCACCCGCGAGGTCGTCGCAGTTGGGCGACTGGTAGTTCCAGTAGACGACCACAGTGTTGGCGTTGTCGGCTCTGACGTCACAGTGATCGGCGGTCAAGAAGAGAGCCCGGCCGTCTTCAGCCGTGTTGTTCATCAATGTACCGGTGCATAGGTACCCTCTACCATCGATCTGGACCGTATAGCGGGCGACCGAGCGGATCTGGTCCCTCCATGCGTCACCCTCAGGACAGACAACGTTGATATTGCAGTCGCCCCGTTTGGCATGCGTGTGCTCTTCGCCGAAGACCCGGTAACCGTGATAGACACTGGAAATTACCAACCGAACATCAGAGGCCCGACCGGGCGCCGCCGCCACCTCGACCACCAAACGGTCTCCAAGCACGATCGGGGTGGAGAGCCCGCCGTGGCTGTCACGATCGGCCTGGGTGTAGGGACCATGGACCTGGGCGCCTGTGGGATCGTGGAACCACAGGGTCGCACCCGCCGGGAGGTTGAGATCTTCGATTCGGAGGTTGAGGCTCAAGGCGCCGGGGGCGTCAATCTCGACACGCCAGAGGTCCCACCCCTCGCTGAGCCGGTCCCACCGCCCGGAATTCGCCGGGCTGATCGACGATTCGAGCCCGATGGCGAAGCGCATCGGACCCGCCGTACCGGGACCGGTCGGCTTGGCGAGGTCCTCAGCCTTGAGGGATTGGTGGTCGATGGTCTCCATCTTTACGGATGGGATCTCGACTCCGGAGATTGCAGGTCCTACCAGACCAGGCGGCAGACCGCCTGCCGTCACGAAGGGTGCGGGCACGGTGGCTATGACAGCCACGATGCACAGGGCGCCAACGACCGCTTGGCATTTGGAAAGGGAATCATGGGTCAGAGACATCGGCGTCCTCCTGGTTTCATTTTCTCAAACAGAGTATTTGGTTCTCTGATTCCGAACCGTGTCGGCTGTCACCGTTCGATCGTGATGCTCTCCATCTTGACCGGAGTCGCCGGCCGGTCGCCGGCGTTGGTCGGCGTTCCTTCAATTGCCTTCAGGACGTCCATACCCTCAATCACACGGCCGAAGACCGGGTGTTTGGAGGGGCCGGGAGAGAACCAGTCCAGGAAATCGTTGTGGACCGTGTTAATGAAGAACTGCGAGCCGCCGGAATTCGGACGACCGGTGTTGGCCATCGACAGAGTGCCCGGCTCGTTGGAGATCTTGGCGTTTTCGGGGTGCTCGTCGGTGATCGTTCCATGTGGAGGCCCACCGGTTCCGCATCGGGGGTCGGTCGGGTCGGAGCTGTGGGGGCATCCGAACTGGGCCATGAACCCCTTGATCACACGGTGAAAATGGAGACTGTCATAGAAACCCGACTCAGCGAGGTCGATGAAATTCTGAGCGGTGATCGGCATCTCATCGAGGAAGATCTCCGTCTTGAATGTTCCGAGCGAGGTATTGAAGGTTGCAATTGGATTGGCCATTATTCATCCTTTCGGTTCAATGTCTACAGCAGGAGAAGGTATCACAACGGGTTGAAGGGATGAGCAACTCCCACCTCAGGACCTTCGAAAAAAAGAGATAGAAACCAAGCCGACGTTATACAAATGCAGGCAGTTGGAGGATTTGCCGGTGATCACATACGATGGGGTTTTCTCGAGCCCGAGCCCGTTCGCGTTACCGTTACCGTTACCGTTACCGATTTTCTTCGGATTCGGCTCCAACCGACGCTCCATCGTCCGTGGATGCTCGACCAGGAACTTCCTCGGTGTGCGTGTTCTGGTTCAGGATCAAAAGGCCGTGACAAACCGGGCCGGGATCGACAACGACAACGGTAACGGGCTCGGGCTCGGGGTTAAGGCGCACTGCTCCCCTGGGTTTTGGCTTCGCCAGATTGGGAAACAGGGCACAGGGACCAGGGAGCAGGGGTCAGGCTTCAGGTCTCAGGGGTTTCAGAGGCTTTACTGACAGCCGAGAGCTTCCAATCGCGGTATCATCCAAGGATGAAGTTACTGACTCTGGTTTTGTTGGTTGGGGTTCTCTCCGGGCCGGTTGGGGCGGCCGACTCAACTCCAGATGCTCAGGCCACAGAGCCTGATCAGGGGCGGCACTTTCTTTGGCGGATCATGGGCTCGAATGGGACCGAGGTCTTCCTGCTGGGTTCGATCCATGCACTGCCGAAGGATGCCTATCCACTAGCTGCCGAGATCAACGACGCTTTTGCTTTGGCACACAGTGTCCTTTTTGAGGTTGACATGAAGGACACGTCGGCCCTTGGAGGGCAAATGATGGCGGCCGGCGCCCTGCCGCCCGAAAGACGACTCGGTGACGTTCTGGATCCAGAAACACGACGTCTTCTCGACACCTATCTCGAGGAATCGGGCCTGTCGTTTGGTGCATTCGAAGCGATGAAACCGTGGATGGCAGCATTGGCACTGACCTCGATCGAGCTGATGAAGGCAGGGTTCTCGGCCGATGCCGGTCTGGATCTCCACCTGGCTCAGCGGGCGCGCCGACAAGGGAAAACAATCGAGGCCTTCGAGACCGCCGACTACCAGATCGGGCTTTTCTCAGACATGGACGAAGATGAGAGCGGGGCTTTTCTCAGGTACACGTTGAAGGATATCGACACTGTCGTATCCCAGTTGGGGTCTCTGACCGAAGCGTGGAAAAATGGGGATATCGAAACTTTGCAGGCCCTCTTGACCGAGGCCTTTGCCGACGAGCCCAAGCTATTCGAACGTTTGGTCACCGTCCGAAATCTCGCATGGTTGCCTCGAGTCGAGGATCTCCTGAAAGGTGACGGCACCGCGATGGTCGTCGTCGGCGCCTTGCACCTGGTTGGACCGGGTGGGCTTATCGAGTTGCTTCGGGAACGGGGGTATCGGGTTGAGCAGCTCTAGTGTGCGCGGGCTGATACGGAGGATCAACCGGCGATGGCGCTGTCTGAGCCGTCACTGGTCGCATCACGGGGTCAACTTCGTTTACGGTTCGGGCTACGTACATCCGGTATCCGGCGTGCCGATAGATCCTGCCCGCGGCGAAAGGATCCTGGCCTTTCTCGCCCAGGAAGGGCTGATCGACCGGGATGATCTGATCGCTCCGAGAGAGGCATCCGTTCGGAATCTTTTGAGAGTCCATACCCCCAATTACCTCGATGCGCTGCAGCGCACCGATACCCTGCTTCGAATTTTGGGTGTTCCGGTCGACGACCACTCCGCACAGAAGGTTGTCGGTTCACAAAGATTGATGGCCGGCGGCACGCTTCAGGCGTCACGGTTGGCTCGGCGGAGTCGTGGCGTTGTCGTCAATCTCGGTGGCGGCCTGCACCACGCCCACCGGGATTCGGGCATGGCATTTTGCGTCTTTAACGATATTGCGGTTGCCGTCGCCCGGTTGCGGATTCATGGATTCGGGGGGCCTATTTTGATCGTTGATCTGGACATGCATGACGGCAACGGCACTCGAAGCATCTTCGCCCACGACCCATCGGTCCACACCTACTCCATCCACAACGAACACTGGGGCGAGACCAACGTCACAGAGTCGACGTCCATTGCCCTTGGAGGCGGCGTAGAGGATGAACAGTTGCTGGGCACGCTCGTGAAGACGTTGCCGCCTGTCGTCGAGAGCGTTGAGCCGGAGATGGTGTTCTACATCGCGGGAACCGACGCCGCAGCAGATGACCCACTGGGAAACTGGGATCTCTCGGCCGATGGCATGTTGAGCCGGGACCGATTCGTCTTCACCCTGTTTCGGCGCCGGCCGAAGCCGATCCCGATGGTCGTGTTGCTGGGCGGTGGCTATGGTGAGCGCAGTTGGCGGTACTCGGCGCGATTTCTGTCGTTGATGCTCCGCGGCCGGGTGATTGAGCCGCCCCTGACCGAGGAACTGACCCTGTCCCAATTCCGCGCGATCACCGGAACCCTGGATCCGGCAAGTTTGACCTCAGACCCAAGGGACTTCAGTTGGCAGCTGACGGAAGACGACCTGGTTGGAATCGTCCCGGGTCAACCGCGGAAAACCCGGTTCCTTGGCTATTTTTCGCCCCACGGTGTTGAACTGGCACTGGAGCGCTATGGCGTCCTCAATCGACTCCGACTGCTGGGATTTGAACATCCCACGATCCAGCTGGATCTCAACGAGGGCATCGGAGAAACCCTGAGGATCTGGGCACGCCCCGATCGAAAGGACCTGGTAGTGGAGCTGAGGTTGGACCGGAGTCGGCGGGAAGTTGCCGGTTTCGAAGTCTTGACCGTCGAATGGTTGCTCCTGCAGAACCCGCGAGCGAAATTCGGACCGTTCCGGAGACCGCTCCCGGGGCAAAAACATCCAGGTCTGGGGCTGTTGAAGGAAATCTTCGGTTTCGAGGTGATGGTATGCGAGATTCTCGAGCTTGACGGGGTTTTCTTTGTACCGTCGAGTTACCATGTTGCTGCCCAGAGTCGGCAGGTCGTCTATTTCCTCGAGCCGCGCGACGAGGCCCTGTTTGAGGCTTTGAGGCACCTGTTGAAGGATATGCCCCTGGCCGAAGCCAGCAGTGCGGTCGCCGAGGGGCGGGTTCGAGAAGTTGGTGGCGAGGTTTTCAAATGGGAGGGGTTGCCGATGGTTCTGCCGGTGGCCGAAGCGTTGAAGGAACGGGTCTCGGGGCCGGCCTATCAAGCTGAGGTTGAGGAAGCCGCGGAGGACTTTCGATTTGAATTGGGTTCAGCCAAACCGGTGAAGCCAAAACCAATAAAGGACCGGCCTGCTTCGCCGGGAGCAGTTAGCTCTTAGCGATGAGCTTAGGAATAGTGTTTTGAGAGCCATGGAGTTGTCTTGCCAAGAGCTAACGGCTAATGGCTAACAGCTTTCTTGCCGTCTTGGATAGAATCTTGGTGGGAAGTGACAAGGGGATATTATGAAGAAGACATGGCAGACAGCAGTGGTCGTCGGGGCCTCTTCGGGCATCGGCGCTGCTCTGGTAAAGCGGCTGGTCGCTCAAGGTTGCCGGGTTGCAGCGGTCGCCAGGCGACACGACGAGTTGGAGAGTCTGGCGGTCTGGGCACGCAAGGCCGGTGGGGGCGGGGAAGTATTTCCCTACGTTGCAGACGTCCGTGAGGCCCAGTCGGTACTGGAGCTGTTTGAAACGATCACCGGCGATCTTGGCGGTCTTGACCTGATGATCTATGCCGCCGGGGTGATGCTCCCAGTTCAGTTTGAGGAGTACGACACCGCCAAGGACCTGGAGATGCTGCAGACAAACCTCTCCGGCGCCGTCGCTTGGCTCAATCCGGCCGCGCAGCGTTTCGCCCGCTTGAAGAGAGGGACCATTGTCGGCATCGGCTCGGTCGCCGGTGATCGAGGGCGCTCCGGTTCTCCGGTCTACAACACCTCCAAGGCCGGACTCCATACCTATCTCGAGGCCCTTCGAAATCGAGTGGCACGGTACGGCGTCAAGGTCGTTACCATCAAGCCGGGTTTCGTCGACACGGCAATGACCAAAGATCTTCCAGGACTCTTCTGGTTGATCTCCGCCGACCGGGCCGCCGAGATCATCCTGGCGAAGGCCCGCAAGGGTGCAGTGACCGCCTATGTTCCGGCCCGCTGGGGGTTGGTCATGCTGATCATCCGGTCAATTCCGTCCTTCATTTTCCGTCGGCTGAAGGTCTGAGATGCTGTCTGCCGATCGACTGGAGTGGATTGAGGGCTGGGGCGAGGTCCTCGGTGGAGCCGGTTATGTCTTCCGGCCGTCGATTCTTGAGGGCATTCGGGTGGCCTTGAGAGAGGCCGGCGCCGGTGGTGTTTCGGTGGCACTGCGAGGGACCGGGTGCAGCTATGGGGATGCCGCCTTGCGTGCCGAGAACATCATCCTGGACCTCAGTCGAATGGACCGGATTCTGTCCTGGGATGGGGAAACAGGCATCATCGACGTCGAACCTGGTGTGACACTGCGCCGCCTCTGGCGCTTCGTCCTTGGGGACGGTTGGTGGCCGCCGGTCGTGACAGGCACGATGGAGACCTCGGTCGGGGGATGTCTGGGCATGAACGTGCACGGTAAGAATAATTGGGCCCGCGGCACGTTCGGTGAGCATTGCCTTGAGTTCGATCTGATGACGGCGGATGGAGAACTGCGAACCGTGAGTCGGAATGACGACCCAGAGACGTTCAACGCAGTCATTGGAAGTTTCGGCTTGCTGGGTGTGATCACCCGGGCACGGCTACAGATGAAGAAGATTACTTCCGGCCTGGTTGAGGCCAAGGCGGTCTCGGCGGGAGATCTCGAAACCCTATTGCGCCTGACCGACGAGGCCAAGGACCAGTGGGAGTACGTTGTCGGCTGGATCGATGCCTTTCCCCGGGGCCGAAAGCTGGGCCGGGGCCTGCTGCACTTCGCACGACATCTGGAACCCGGCGAGGATGCCGAACCCGCGCAGACCCTCCGGGCCGAGGCCCAGGACCTCCCGGAAGATGTCTTCATGATGCCGAAATCGGCAATCTGGCGGCTGATCAAGCCCTTCACCAATCGCCTCGGCATGAAGTGGATCAATCGGTTGAAGTACCTCAGTGGAGCAACTCTCGGAGAGGGGGCGATCTATCGCCAGACTTTTGCCGAATTCTCTTTCCTGCTGGACTACGTTCCCAACTGGAAGAGAATCTACCGCCCTGGTGGTTTAATCCAACACCAGAGTTTCGTGCCTGTCGACCAGGCCGAAGCTGTCTTTCGCAGGCAACTGGAGGCCTGTCAGAAAGCCCGTTTGCCCTCCTTTCTCGGTGTCGTCAAGCGTCATCGTCCGGATGATTTTCTGATGGGCCACGGGCTGGATGGATTTTCACTGGCGTTGGATTTTCCTGTCATTGCCGGTCGGGAGGGGCGGTTGTGGCAGTTGGTGCGGACGATGGCCGAAGATGTCGTCGGTGCCGGAGGGGGATTCTAAGCCGCCAAAGATGCGGCTATCCCCGGAGAACTCTATCGGGCGTCGTTTCGAGAGGACCAGGTCGAGCGGCTTCTGGCCCTCAA
>Ga0164318_10000854_pt1 | contig 25231 bp, 45 predicted proteins | sample GuaBasSedimGuay9_FD_113734 | JGI IMG/M metagenome (GOLD analysis project Ga0164318, IMG submission 113734) | Subseafloor sediment microbial communities from Guaymas Basin, Gulf of California, Mexico - Guay9, Core 4571-4, 0-3 cm | ecosystem: Environmental > Aquatic > Marine > Hydrothermal vents...
ACAAATAATAAAAACAAAAAATGTAATAGGTTTAATAGGTTTAATAGGGTATTTATCCTTTATATATTATTTTATTTTTTTTATATAGAATAAAAAACCCTATTAACCCTATTAACACTATTATAAAATTTTAATTACTTACAAATAATAAAAACATAGCACCATTAACTTTTGCAAAAGATATCCCACTTTCAATGCAAAACCATATAGTGCATCATATAAATGTTTATTATGTAGGAACAACAAACTGATGGTGTGTGTTGCCATCACGTTGAAATTAAAAGGATTTGCATTCCCTTACCAAAGTCTTATACACAAGATTCTAACTTGTTGGATACACCAACAGATAGCAACTATACACGATACAATTTAAAATGTACAAAGGAGATATGGCGATAAATCAATTTGCAACCACCATCCAATTTTAAAGACATTAGCAAGCCTAATAACCATACTATTGCTTATCCAGACAATCAGGAAGGTTTGAAATGGATTGAAATTACAAGTGTGAAAAAGTCGTATAAAGGACATAAATTGGATAAATATCCTTATAATGATAGGAAAGAACAATGGAACGACTTGGTTGGTAAGATTGTCGTGTTAATCTATCCAAACTGTGACTGATTTTTTATTCAGATATGCAAGCATAGATATATAAACTTTAAAAGTCAAATTATAGTAATTAAAATTAAGAATGTAAAAAGGTGACATAAAATGCCGAGAATAAACATCCAAGACGAATATGAATACATCAAACAGATAGTAGATGTTATAGAGACATGGCCAGGGATGACCCAAAAAGAAATTAGTGATGAAACAAGACTGTCGATGGACTATTTAACTAGATTGATTAATAATAACAAAATACCTGGACTTACCTATAGACGCAGTAAAGGCGGTCCTAAGAGAAAAGGGCGCAGAATATTCTATATTGGCGAACCAAGAGCAAGGAGGAAAAAAAGATAATTAATAATGGGTGAAATTACAAGAAGTTTAAGAATAACAACAAATTGGGGTATGATTAGACTTAATGCTTTGATAGACTCTGGTACCCAGGAAAATTTTATCCGATTAGATATAATCGAAAAGATGATACTAAAGGGCAAGATGACAAGACATGCATATGAAAAATATGGTGGTCGTGAAAGATTTATTGGACAAGAAGGTGAATTTGAATTTCCAGACCATACAAAGAAACTAGGTTATTTAATGAGTATAAGAATCCATTGGGAAAATAGATTTATAGATACAAAAGTAATTGCTTCGGAAGATATAGGCGAGCAATTAGTGTTAGAACAACCGTTTTTACAGGATAATCATGTTATTATAAACTTTAAAAACGATACATTTACATTAGATAAATATGCACCTAAATATCATAGAGTGCCGAAATTTTGAAAAAGGTAATTAAAATGCCCAAGCAATCAGAAGAAGTAATATCGAGAAACAAGCAGAAGATACATCGGTTCATATCGAAATATCCAGGCTGTACTGCTGGTGAAATTTCAAAAGGAACTGGTATTAACCATGTGACTGCTAAGAAATTAGCTATGAGCATGAAGAACATAAGATACAAAACAGCACCTGCAAAAAAGTATAAAGGTATGAAAACTTTTTATGCTGTATGATAGGTGATGGAAAATGATAAGAAAAGAAGTAGCAGAAATAGCAATAAGAAACATTGGAAAAAACAAGGAACTATTCAAAGAAATGTCGACCATGTAAATAATAGAAGGTGATTGAAAAATGAAACAAGTGCAAAAAGTTATGATGATGTTCTTAATATTGCTAATCTTAATGATATCTTTTGCAAATGCCAACCAGAATGTGATTGAAGTCTGTGACGAGGATGGAGAACTATGTAAGGTCTATGATAGTGACTTGAATCCTGTTGAAGGAGTGCCATATCTAAAATATGAAAAGAATATTCATGATTATCCAGTACCGAAATTGGAGTTTTTTACTCATGGCGAAGATTCTTTTTGCATGAACCAGGATAAGATGTATTTTACGTATTATGCAAGTGTTAATGGTGTTGGTGCCGACCCGGAATTTACATGGGAAGAAGGACAGTTTTGGGATAAATGCAACGAATACTATCAGGATGCTGGCTCTGATATGAAATGCTATACAAGCTCCATGTATGGTTGCTCAATTTCTTTAAGGATGTCACAGAGTGGTAATGTTAGGACAAAAATATCCGATATGTCACTATGTACCAGTGGGGGTTATGCTTATACGTTTACTTCGAAAAAATATTCGTATATATTTAAGAATGCAAGATTCGGATATGGTGATACGAAAATAGAGGTTTGGGGTAAGTGTTATGATAGTGATGGTTATAAATATTATGATAAGTTAGTTGATAAATATAATGTAAAGGTTATTAATTGTGATATTTCATGTCCACCAACTTATTATTCTTGTATAGATGATTTATCATATAAACATACATATAAGGCAGTATCTGGTGTATGTAAAGAAACAACAGTAAGAGATACCAATACAGCACGTAATTTGGTATGTGCTAAGGAATATTGTGAAGATAATAATGGGTATTGGTATGATAACGACTGCCATGATAACCAGCAATGTACACCATTCTGGGATTGTGGTGCTTGGGGTGCATGTAATCCAGATACAGAAACACAATTAAGATACTGTAATGATGGCTGTGGTGCAACCAAGACAGAAACGCAGGATTGTACACCATCACCAAGTTGTGGTAATGGTGATTGTACAGGAAATGAAGACTGTCATAACTGTCCATTAGACTGTGGCGAATGTCCACCTGAATGTGGCGATGGTATTTGCGATGCTGGTGAAACGAAGGAAAACTGTCTTGCAGATTGCGATGAACCTATTAAATGTGGTAATGGAAAGTGTGATATAGGTGAAACACAAGAGAACTGCCCTGAAGATTGTCAGGACGAGCTATTTTGTGGCGATGGTACTTGTGATAAACTAACGGAATCGTGTGTAAACTGTCCTGCAGATTGTGATGTATGTGAATTATGTATAACTAATAGTGAGTGCATACCTGCTAATCCTGACGAATGCATTAGCTATTTATGTAAAGAAGGGCAATGTAGAGAAGTACCTATTTTGAGTGAAGAGTGTATTGGACAAAGTATATGGGAACAATTATGGGATAAGTATAAGTACTATATTATTGGTGGTGGTTCACTGTTATTTTTAGGTACAGCATTTCTCGTGATGCTGGTGATTGCGATTGTATTATATATAATCTTTACAAGAAAACCGAATGGTAATATCGTTAGAAATGATGTGTAATGGGTGAAATAAGGAAAAAAATTAAAATTATGTGGGGTGGCAGAAGTACCACAGTAGATGCATTAATAGATAGTGGTGCAACTGATAATTTTATTAAGCCAAAACTCATAGAGAAAATACATGGTGAAATGTGGGATACAGCAAAATATTATCTAGGTGACGGCAGAAAAAGATTGGGTAAATGGACAAGTTTTTTCATCCAAAGAAGAAATAGAAGAGTATCGGTATATGCGATTGCAACAGATAAAATAGAAGAAGACTTGGTATTAGGGCAAGAATTCCTACAAGATAATCATGTAAAAGTAAATTTTAGTAATGATACATTTGAACTTGGTAAATATGCACCAAGAACGAGGAAAATAGCTAGATATTAATCAAAGGTGATAGAAGATGTCAAATCCAAACATACAAGGAACAGGTGCTAAGCTAGTGGTAGTTGCATGTATGTTGTTCATATTTTTAGGTGTATCCATAATGGCATTTGGCGAATGGACTGGATGGTTTAGTATGTTTCCTGCTATGGGTGCTATTGGTGGTGGCGCTACTACATTATCATTAACTAAAACTCAATTTACAGACTCGTCTTCTATACCAGTATTCTCTGGTGATGATGTTTGGATTTTACATATTACACCTAGCGGTCAAGGTCAGGATTTTGTTGGTAAAACAGTTACAAAAACGATAACACCAGATGAAATGAGTAATAAGGGTGCTAATGAACAACCAGAATCAAATTTGAAAATTAGTTTAAATAGTGTAGTGCAAAATTGTGTTTATTCTATCCAGGAAGACAACGAAAATCCACCTGGATATGATGATGTGCGATATGATAATCATGTTTATGTAGGTTATGAAGATAGATGGAGTACGATGGGTAAGTGTTCGCCAAGTGAAATAGATGATAAATGCGGTAATAAACCATTCTGTACTGGTGGTTCTGTATGTTGGATGTCGTGGTTGGGTGAAGATTGTGATTGCTGGGCTTATTGGCTAGAGCCTTATACAGTTGCAATCGATGCTAATATAGCATCGATACCGAAAATCAGGACTATAACAGAATTTGGAATAGAGAAAGACGGTATTTATAAAGATAGGATCTTTGATACAGATAGAGAAAATGGTAAAAGTGACGAAGGATTTTTACCAGAAGGAACTAATGATTTAGCATATGTTACATGGACTGGTTATAATGCTATTGGGTCTTGTACTTATGCAGATGCAGAGCATGGTTCTATATATGATATAGGTAGTTATTACGGATTCAAGAATAAATTTGATAATAAATGGCATATAGGTGAAAAGTCTAAATATCAGAATTATAAGAATGTAAAAGCAAGCATCCTAACATCGCTAAAAGACAAGTATGGAACATCAGTTGGCGAACAGGTTTACGACGACATGCAAGAAGATATGCTGACTCTGGGAAAGGCAGGATTATTAGCAACTTCTAATAAAGATAATGTATTTGGAGGAGTACAAGCTGATAGTAAAGGTAAGTATGACGCTATGATAATTCAGCCATTAAAATCACTATCTTTTCTACCTAATTACGTACTGTACATTAAAGCAGATTGGTTGAAAATCGATACTAATACTGATGTTGAACCAGTAATAACAGATGTGAAATTCAACTTACAAGGAGACGAGACTAAAGTTGGTACAATAGCAGTAACAGCTAAAAACAGTGGTACTGATAATGGCGAATTGACTTATTCTGTTGAATGTAATTATCCATTTGAAAGATTAACTGATATTCAGCGTAGATATGTTAATACACAAAGCGAAAAAACAGCCACCTTTTCTATTGGATTGTCAACTGGTATAACTAAAAAAATATGCAGAACATGTACAGTAGAAGTTGTTAATAAATGGGATGTAAAAGACACAGAACAGATAGAAGTATGCACCAGTCCCAATGAATGGTGTATACCAGGACAGAAGTATTGTGGATTAGGAAGCGACTCTAATGCAATTGTAACATGCAATAGTGATGGTACTAATTATCTGGATAGCCCAAAAGTTAATTGTGGTACAAGTACATGCACATATAAAGATGGTGGTGTTGTACCTTATTGTCGTGAACCAGCTATGTGTATAAAGGATTCTGATTGTGATGATAATAATCCAAACACACGAGATAAATGCATTGATGCATTTTTTGGTGGTAAGAAATGCGAAAACATACCTATTAATGTATGTACAGCAGACTCGGATTGTGCAGATGATTTATGGTACACAATCGACACATGCGATAAGTCCAGGATAGGTGACTTGATTGGTGGTAAAGGTGTATGTAAGAATTTCGATGTCTTACCTATTCTTGTAATATTAATATTGTTTATAGTATTAATAGCTATGAGTTTATTCATAGCAGGAATATTAGGACTTGCAGTATATATAAAAAAAGGACAGCAACAACCACCAAGCATAATAAAAAGGAGATGATTAGAAATATGTTATCAACAAGAAATCAGACAACGATGAATCCAGTACAGAGGCAGACAAAGACTGTAATTTTAATACCATCTTTAATTACATGGGGGATAGTTGCTTTAGTGGTTCTGATGTTGGGGTTGGGTCTAATGTTTTTGTTCTTCCCTACATTTACATTTTTCCTTAAATATTGCATGATAGCAGTAGCTGGATTAATTGCATTTGGTATAAGCTACAATATTTTATGTGGATTTGTACATGAATACATAGCAACAGCGGTAATATCGTTGATAATAGCAATTGCATTTACAATTGTAATGAGAATGTTTCCGTTCTATTGGCTAGTAGCAATTACAATAGTTATTGGCATTATATGGATTATATTGAAAACATCTGGTATAACCAGAATATTCGAAAGGAACGGAGAGTGAATTCATAATCGAAAACTTCGAACTGGAGTACCTGCTAGTTCATGGAATTAGCATACTCGCATAGGGGGCTAAAACCCCCTTATATTTATTTAGGTGATATAAAATAAAAATAAAACTAAACCAACCAGTTAATTGGAATAATAAAATAACAACAATAGCAAAATTAGATAATGAAGGAAAGATTATATTCTGTCATGTTAAGAATTTTTATTATAGAGGTAAAAAAATGGAAAAATATTTTGCTAATGTTAAAGAGACCAACTCTGGTTGGGAAATAAATAAGTTAGCATACATGTCAAGAACTGGAAAGAAAATAAAGATGTGATAAAAATTAAAATCATAAAGAAATTCGAAGGTGATGGTGGACGAGGGGGCACCGCCAATAGATGACCTCGCAGAGTTGGAATGCTATAATGATTGTATGAGTGGTACAGGCTGCGAGTTCATACATAACAGAGAGGACGTAGAATTACTTTGCGATATTGTGTGTCTCGATTATGTGTTTTATGGCTATGATAATGAATTCGTATGTATCGCCGATTGTGTGGATTATTATATTGTGGGTGGTGTTGACGGCACACTTGGCATCGCTTTGAGTTGCGATTATACCCTTGATACCTCATTATTTGGATGTAGGTACGAGACAGAGAATGAATCTTATGTATGGGACGGCACGCCTGTAACTGATGTGAACGCCTTTTTTGAGAATGGATATTCTATGTTTTACGGCGAATCAAAAAGTCACTGTCTGAGTTGGTTTCGAGGTGGAACTTGGATAACCACAGTAGAGAAAGTAGGATGTATAGATTATAGATTCTTTGCTGAATATGGATGTCGTACAGAGTCTATTGCATCAGCGAAGACTGTATGTGAGACAATAGGTGGTGTGTTTATCTGTGAAGAGAACGATATAAGTTGTAATATTTAAGTTTAGCGACCCATAGATATATAAACTTTAAAAGTCAAATTATATTTATAAAATAAAAAAATGGTATTAAAGATGATAAGTTTTTATAAAGTGGACCAAGCACCACATACAGGATGGAAGTATATTGGCGTAGAAGGTAAAGAAATAGAATACTTAACAGACAATGGACTTTGCGGTAGTATTTTCAAATACTCTTATATAAAGGGTAGTGATGAATTTTATTTCGACCATGATAATTGCCCTGAATTTGGTAAAATGCAAGGAAGATGGATGGTACTGATAAGAGGAGATACAGCATTAATAAGACATAACGATAAGTTAGTTGATGAACATAAATGGCAAGAAACAAGACAATATTATACAAGAAAAGATTCATATAGAACTAAACTTTTTGGTAAAGAAAGCGGAAGGTATTATTCAAAAAATGTAACACCAAGGAATTGCATAAGAATTATTGTTAAAACAATGGTGAAAATAAAAAAAGGTGATTGAAAAATGGGAAAATGGAAAAAAGATTGGCAACCATTATTTGATGAAAGAACAGGATTATGGCAAGCATATAATAAAAAAACAGGTAAGGAAATTCATTTAGAATATCCGAAAAAGTTCGCTTATGAAAAAGCCAGAAAAATGGGATTGTATAAAGATTGATAGGTGAAAATAAAAAAAGGTGATTGAAAAATGAATTTCAAAGAAGAGTATAAAGGTAGAACTTTTTATATTAAACAACAAGATAATGATAAAACATGCATTTATATCGAAGGAAATGAAAATTATCGTAAAATATCTTGTGCAAATAATTATACAGAAGCGTCCAAAAAAGCTAAAGCGTACATTAAAACACATCATAGTTTTTTTTATATAGAGTCAAAAGTTTTGCCTTCTTCTTTAATAAAATATTTGAAGAAATTGTATAATAAAGGATACGATATATGTCAGCTTAAAAGCAAGGCGATTCCAGACCATATTTATATTACAGGTAGTTATATTCCCCAAGAAATTGATAAAGAAATGAATAAATTTGGATATTATCTAAACAGAGAAGATGATGTTAAAGATGTGTCTTCAAGTGAATATTATAGATATGAAGCAATATATTTTGAAAATAAATATAGGTGAAATTAAATGAAAGTGTGGTTAAAAAATAAGATAAAGAGTGTGATAAAAATGAATGAAAAAGATAGATTAAAAAAAATAATATGAAAAGAAGTCTGAAAGCTGTTAAAAAACTTGTAGGAGACATGAATAAAGAATTAGATAAACCATTACCAAATGTAGAAACATGTATAAATTATAAAAGAGATGCTATAACAGATATTTTAAATCACGGTATGTTTAGAAGTTGTTCAAATGATTTAAAACATATAGTCAAACAAATTAAATGTGATAATAGAAAATAAATAAATTTTTGGATTGATGATAAGAGGAATAAAATGAAGAAAGGCAATAAAATGTTCAACCAAAAACCATATGCACTGTTCTTCAGAACAGCACAGGCAAGTGACGAAACACCTCCAGAAGCAAGAAAATATCAGTGCGATGTAGATTCAGAAGTAGAAGCACCACGTGGTACTAAGAAGCAGATACGGGAATTGGTCAAGAATCATATTCCTGTATTTATAGATAAGATTAAAATAAATGAAATGCCAGTAGATAAGTTGCCAGTTAAAGGTGTGAGGTAATATAATGGGATTTATTTATAAGATTGTGACCTTGAAAGCAAAGAAAAAGAGAAAAATAAAAGCACAAATAGATACTGGTGCTGATTTTTGCTATATATCATCTGCTCTTGCTAATTATATAGGTGCTATGGGTTACGGAGAAACAATGGATTATGAAGTTGGTGATGGTAGAAAAGTAAAAGGTGATATAGTATTTTTTACTATTACTATAGATGGTAAACCATTAACGGGCTCTGCAGTTGTTATAAAAAAACGAAAAATGGAATTTATAATTGGAGTGAAGTTTTTACAAGTTAATAGCATACGGATAGTGGGTGAAAAATTGATTTTACCTAAATTTCCTATATTAAAAATACATAGACTATGAGGTAATACAATGGGTGTTGATACACTATCAATAATAGGTATTTTAACCTTGGTTGCTATAACCAATATGGTAGTACAAGAGCCAGAAGAACCAGTAAATATAACCTGTAATACAGATAGTGAATGCATAGATAAAATGCAAGCGTGTAATGTGTTTTGCTATAGTGAACAAGTGCAAAAGTTGCAAAGTCAGCAAGGTAGATGTGTTAAGATGATGTATGTTGATAACGAAAAATTTCCGGAGTGTGATTGAAAATGAAAAAATATAATTGGAGTGATCTAGCTGTAGAAATAAAGAAATTACAATAGGTAATCAAATGATAACAATCAAAAACATCCACAAATTCAAAGGCAGTAGAAGACTAACAAAACAAGAAGTAGCACAGTTAGCTAATAATATCCGCAAGAATTTGTTATATGTAAATGGGATAATATGTGAAATTGAAGTCAAATAATGAAAGATGATTGTAAGTGCAAAAGATAACTAAACAGAATATGAAAGTAATAGTACCTGTTTTATTAATTTTATTTCTAGCAGCTTTTGTAAGTGTTGGTGTGATGGTTAGCTCTACAATAGATATTACACAAAATAGTAATGATACTAATAACGGTGCATTAGCGTCCATGGCTGGTATTAGCGATGATAATAATGGTGGTGGAGGAGGAGCACCGTCAGCACCATCAGATGAAGGCGATGATGGTTGTGTTGGCGAATGTCCTTCAGTCTGGATTGATGATGTATCGTCAAAAAGTGGTACGAAAAGTTTTTTTGGTTTCTTTATACCTTTATTATCAACTGGACATTGGGAATGTGATGGTGTCTGTGCTGATAAATCGCAGTTGTGCATGTTTAACCCAACTGATGTGATGCCTACTGGCTGGGAAACTAATCCAGACTTTCCACCTGAATGTACGTGCTTAGAGCCGAAACCAGGTTATTGTAGTTTCTATGATGCTAATTACGGAGTTGGAGACCAGAACATAATCTGTGGTGGTGATTGTGGTGAAAATGGAATGTGTATGAGGTCTACTTTCGAAGATAAGGATGTATGCAGATGCATGTTGTCTTACGATAGTGATGAATGTGGCTTACATGCACCAGAACAATACTTGCAATCGACAACTGGTGAATATGTTAAACCAGATTCGATAACAGAAGACGATTGTTATGGAAAGTGTACAGTAGCAACAGCATGTACATTTTCATATCTGCCTGGTGTACCAACAGACACAGAAATACCAGAATGCTACTGTCCAGAATCACAAGAGCAAGAACAAGAGCAAGAACAAGAGATAATATATTGTGAATCGATACATAATCCAGAATCACAAAAAGATTGTGATGTTGGTAAGTGCACTGTTTTAATGTATGGTGTTGAATGCACTTATCATTACGATGAAAATAACAGATATACATGGTGTTCATGTGATGTGCCAGAAGACAAGCCCATTAAGACATCCTCAATAATCATAACAGATAAATTATTAGGTACGATATATGATAAATTTGTATGAAATAATAAGAATTAGGTGAATTAAAAATGTACAGATTTGAACAGACATATAAAATAAAGTTCCATAAACGCCGAGATAGAAAATACAAGGATGAAACTTTTGTAACTGCAAATACCAAGAAAAGTGCTGTGGATACATTCAGAAGTAGATTCAGAAAGAAGTTTTGGGTTGTGGATAGTGTTGAAATACCAGCTCATATGAGAATGAAACTTAATCCATGTGTTTCTATGAGATAAAATATGAAATAAAATAAATAGGTGATTGAAGATGCCGAATGGAAATGGAGAAGGACCAAGAACCAGGTCGTGGCGACCAAAGGGAAAGGAAAAAGGAAGAGGATTAGGAACTTGTAGGTAGATTTTAAATGGTAATTAAAATAAGTCCTGATGAATGGGAATCTATTTTCGTTAAAGACATAAACGATAAAATTAAAGAATCGAAAATAGAATTTGACGAATATAAAGATACAGATAAAATAGTGTACTTACAACAGGCAGGTAACAAGATATTTAGTGCAGTTGAGAACCACCTGATGCTAAAATATAAGACTAGAGTTCGTAGCTATCAGGCATTACGAAAATTAGTTAAGAATAACATAAACGATAGAAGATTAGTAAGTAAAGCAGCACAGTTGCATTATTTTTTCTACCAAAATACAGTCATGGGTGAACCACAAGAATATGAAGATATATATCTAGAAGTTTACGAAATCATTAAAGCGAGAATAGATGCTAAGAAAAAGAAAATAAAAGGAAAAAAGGTAATAAAAAATGGCTAAACCAAAAAACTTAAAATTGAAAGTGGGATTGTCGATAGGGATAACTACTAGTGTTGCAATACTCACAGGTTTCATGGTTTATCTGGGACATAAACTCATGTCGACCTTTTTTGAGAAAATAGTTAAAGCGATGGGTATCCAAGGTGATTTCATGCCAATAATAATAGTAGCATTAGCAGTTCTTTTCCTTATTGCATTATTAGCAGGTATAATGATATTCGTCTTGCATAAAAGATTTAATATGTTCAAGCAACTAGGTAAAATTTATGGTGTTAAGTGATAGCAAAATAAATATGTTGACCTAAATATAATTTTAGGTTATGGGATTTATGAAGAGGCTAAATAAATGAAAAAGAAAAATGGATTTAAATATCTTTCAGGCACAATCGTTGTATTATTAGTAGCAATTACATTAGTTGTTAGCGGCATACTTTTGCAGATGTATGGCTTGAGTACTAGTAATCAACTACTTGTGAATTTGTCACCTGATGTGCTCGGTGGTGGTATTTTGATTTTTGCTTTGTTTTTAGTTGTATCATTATTAGGATTAATAGGAATTAAAGTCAAAATGAAATACACATCGAAGTGATATATAATGAAAGCATACAAACACATTAGACTTGTGCAAAAAGCAGATAGAAGTAAGTATAGTACAGTGCCAGTCTATAAATCGCCATATAAAGGCAAATGGCGACATAGAGACATTAAAATTGTTAGAGGTTGGAATCCATTTATGAGGAAGTGGCAGAATGTAAAGTTGTTAGTACCTATTAAGTTATATGAAAAGTATAGATATAAAATGTGGGTGCCAAACAATGCAAGTTATTGATATTGTCTAATGGAATTCGTAGCCGAATAGCCAGGATTTGGGGATTGATATGGAAACATGTCAATCCTTAATAATTATATAAAAAAGAAGGAGATGATGGAAAATGATGACACAACGACAGAAAGCATTAGCAAAAGGTAGAAAAATTAGGAAAGAATTAAGAAGTGCATCGTATTATGAATTAGGTAAGATAGCAAACAAAAAATCGATAGGAAGAGAATCACTAATATCACAGCAAAGGAGAAGAATAGCAAAAGAGATGATTAAAGAAGGTATCAACAAGGATTTAGGTAGATGGAATCAAGAAATACAGACAGAGCAGTCTTTGGAGAATCGCAAGCGAGGGCATATGAAAAGAGTTGCTTTAAGTGATGTTGGTAGTTTATACTGAAATAAACCATTATCTTTATAAAGGAATTTCCATCAAACAACCCATAGATATATAAACTTTAAAAGTCAAATTATAGTAAAAGAAATATATTATTGATAATATATATTAAATAAGGTGATAGAAAAATGACGATATCGAAAATGAAGCAAATGATGAATAGAAAGAAAACGACTAGAGGCATAGTAATTACACCTGTTCTTAATATCAAAAAGACAGTTAAAAGACTGTACGAAACAAAGAACAAGAAAGTCAAGTTTTTCAAAACAGAACGCACAAATGATAGATACGGTTCGTTTTCTGTTATTAGGTTTAAGGTTATAACTAAATAAGGTAATTTGAAGATGGACAGAAAAATAGTACCGATATTAGGATTGGCATTTGCAGCATTTATTATAATTGCTGTATTTGCAATGGGTCTTAATTTTGTTTCTATGGCTGTCTATCAATATCCAACTCAGTTAACAGAACCAGGTAGTATCCCGTGGTGGTCTGGTTCTTGCTGGGATGAAAGTCATGAATGCAAACAATTAGACGGTAAGGTACCATTCACTAATACAATTATAGTTGATACAGATTGGAAGATAACTAACAGTATTGCAGACCATTACATAAACGATAATGGAGAGTTTACATTCGGATGTTCGCAGACAGTAAATGTATATTATCAAGATGAACTATTGGGTTCGGTAGTAAGACCAGATACTGCGGGGTTTATAGTAGATATGACTAAGGGAATTGTGTATGATGATTATAATGATGAGTTTTTTGCAGATGCAAAAGATTACATGCGAATAACGAAAGGAAAAAGCTGTTGGCGACCTACATATATGCAGTGCTGGTATTATCGCAATGAAATTACATGGGTACAACGAGAATGTATGATAGATTCGGATTGTGACGATGATAATCCATTTACATTACATGATAAATGCGAAGATAATATTTGTATAAGTTCAGATCCTGTCGAATGTGTGAATAACATAGACTGTGAATATTTCGAAGAGTGCAAAGATAATATTTGCATAACTGCATCTGGATGGCTTGACGATGATGAAGATGGCATTATAAACAAAGACGATGTGTGTCCTGATCTGTATGGTACTGGTAGTGATGGCTGTCCGACTTTAACAGAGAAAATTCAAAATTATATAAATCAAATAATAGAATTAATTGAAAATATATTTAGAGGTGTTTGGAAATGAATAAGAAAATATTATCGTTGTTAGCATTGGTAATGGTGGTTACATTAATGATATCGTGTGTTAGTGCAAGTCAGGTATCGAAAGTTACTTACGGACACGATTACGATGACTTTATAGCCCCTAAAATATATGAACCAATGTTTTCATTTGGGGGGATAAATATTCCACCTGCATCATCTTTATCGATAGCAAAACCATCTTCTATCACTACTTTAATTAAAGTAGAATATGTACCAGAAACAATAACAGACGGATTATATATGTTTGACCTTGATACTGGCCATGTAGATTATATATATTGGTCTGCAACTAATGATATGGTAGACGTAGGCAATGATGGTGTATCAGAAAATAGTGCAAAAGTAGGTATTCGAAGTGGTAGTGTACTAAAATTTGCATTTATTTCGCAATCTGAATGCAGTGAAATGGGTGGTGCATATCAAAGTATAGGTAGTATGTGTACAATAGGTGCTTCTAATAGTGTTACTGATTTTAATGGTTATTATTCAATTCCATATACGTTTACAGATAGTTACGGGAATTTATGGGAGAAAGGTATATTCTTCAAAGATATAAAAATATCAGATGTGGATGCTAGTCAAGAAACAGAGTCGCTATCAGATAAATGGGCAATTCGTAGATATGCTATAAACAAATATATGGACGATAATTGTCAAGATACAGATATGACTACATGTAGTGTACCAATTAAGTTTAGTACAAGTACAGTAAGCATATCAGATGCAGTTATACACTATTCAACTTTCCTACAGGATTATATGTGTGATATAGGTGCTGGTAACCAGATGGTGGTCGAAACGTTTAGTGCTGGTAAATCAGTCTCTATGTACAGTTTCAGATATCCTGTACACCACTTTTGTCCAAGTCAGCCAGTATTGATAGTAGACGATAAAACAGCAAAGGCAACTTCTAATGCTAAATTCTATTTTGATTTGGAACGTGGTAATATAATAACTGTACCTGCAGACCAAACTTATGTATTCTATTATGTAATGCAGAATAATGGTGAAATACCATTAACATGTCGTGACCATTATGATCCAGTAACAGGTGAATGTACACCGAGAGTGGGAATTGTGTTCTTATGCAGTGAAGGGATTTGGTCGTCAGATATCCATGCTTGTGTTGTTACCCCAGAACAAGTTTGTGACCAAGGTGTTTATGATGAAGACCAAATGAAGTGTATTTGGCATCCACCTCGACAAGCTATTTGCGATGAGGTTAATGCAGGTAAACACATAGAATGGATTACAGTTAGAAATGATAAAGATGGATATGCAAATGGATACTGTCCGGAAGGGTCTATACTTAGTTATGGCATGGACTTGGATACAGATGCAGATGATTATTGTGCTTACGAAGGTAAGAAAGTAGGTGTAATGCCATATAAACCAGCAGGTAATTCTATATATAATATAGACACACAACGATGTGAATGGGTACCGTTAGAAGTAACAGAATGTGAGAATAATAATGCAGTCTATGTTGATGGTATCTGTAAATATTATCCTCAAGAATATGTATATTGCGATATGCCAGGTTCGGCGTATAGTAAAGAATTGGATAAATGTGTTTACAAACCAAAGGATGTAGCAGTGTGTAATGCAGGTGGTGTCTATAATTCAGTAACTGGATTTTGTGAAGTAGAAAAACCTACTAAACTAATATGTAAAGACTTTCCAGGTGCAAGTTGGAATCCACAGTTGGGTATGTGTGAATACATAGCAGAAACAAAAAAGACATGTAGTGATGTAGATGGTATCTACGACGAAGGCTTAGATAAATGTTTGGTAATTGCGGACTTCAAATATGTATGTGATAGTTACGGTGCAGATGCGGTTTGGGATCCGAGCAGAAAAGTATGTGTAAAGAACGCAGAAATAGAATATTTATGTAGTAAAGGTACATACGATAGTATTTCTAATACATGTAAGGTCAATCCTGAAATAAAGAATATATGTCCAGACGGGACAGTATACATAAAGGCAACTGGCATGTGTCATTCATATCCTGATACAAATATTATATGTCCTGATGGCTTCGATTACGATGATTACTATCAGACTTGTACGATGGTACCGATAATAGACTGTAAAGGAGACTCCTATTATAACGAAGATACGGGATTCTGTGTACGAGAGCCGAAAATAGAAGAATTCTGCTCGAATGGTGTCTATGATAAGACAAAGGATAAATGTGTATGGGTACCAGCAGTAGAAATTATATGTGGTGATAAAGCAGAGTTCGATGAAGAGACTCAAGTTTGCATAGAAATGGGCGATATAGTTATCAAATGCGAAAAGGGCACAGCTACTGAGACAGAAACAGGTGAAATTAAATGTATTGTTAAACCTCCAATAGAAGAAATTGGTATCATAGGTGGTTTATGGCAGTCAATAGTAGACTTTTTTAAGTTTATATTCTGGATACAATAAAATAAGGTGATATGTAATAACAAAGAAAACGAAGCTACCAAAGATAACTGGTACAATATTTGTATTGGGAATTATAGTAGCATTTATAATGGTAGGGTCGGTTGTAATGTACTATATTTCAGTTCAAGATTCTGGTAATTTTATGGATATAGAATACAGAACAGAAGACGGTAAAATCATAAATGGAGCAAATATAGGTACGCAATTTTCAATGGTGGGTCAGAATTACGGTATAACTGATTTGAGGTTTACTGTTAATGTTAAGAACACAGGTGAAATACCGTTAGTAGCGGAAATCCAATCTTCGTCTCCAACACAACTAACAAATGCCTTATATGGTATGCAAGAAAAAGTAATAGACCCGAGTCAAACAATTTCATGGACTACAAATTGGATTGCAACAGAACAGTTCGAAGGTACTGTACCTAACTTTCAGGTAGTAGTACAAGCACAAGATTCGTTGGGTAGAAGTGTTACAAAAACAGGTAGTAAGAGTATTAAAATTTCAGCAGATCCTGAAATCGGTATAGAGGTAACTATAACTGATAGTGAAGATAGTAATTCGGATACTGATACAGGTGATGATGATAATCCAGTAACATGCAGTAATGAATGCAGTTTTAGTGGTAGTAACTGTATGGGTAACGATGTATATAGCTGTAACATAGGTAACGATGGATGTAGAGATCTTACTTTAGTATCAGACTGTGGTAATAATGGCTGCTATAACGGGCAGTGTATAGTTAGTGGCGGTTGCACAGAAGTTACGTATTCAATTGCACATAACTCGCTTGGGGGCTGTATTTTTGATTGTCGACAATCAGATGAAGATTGTACTGGATTCTATAGTACAGGTGCTTATTCCAATCAGGGTCCAACATATCTAACTATAACCAAAGACAAGATGATATCAAGAGGACCGGCATACAATTGCAAGATAACAAAATGTGAATAAGGTGATATGAAAATGAAGACAAATGTAAATCCATTAAGACTGAAAAAAGGCAGTAAAGAAGCGAAGACTTATATGTCTAAGCTACGTAGCATGAAGAAAAAGAAAAAAACTACAAAAAGAAAAAGATAAAAGGTGATATTAAAAATGGCAACAACTAAAAAAATGACGACTATGGAAGGTCTTAAATTCGGGTTTAAGGCTATTAAATGGATCGCTATTGTATTTGTAATAATGGTATTCGTACTATTACTAGTACGTGTAATTGTCATGTCGTTAATACCACCTACAATCTAAAATGTGATTTTCATGCCTTGTGGTAAGAAACGGAAACGAAGTAAAATGGCAAACCATAAACTCAAGAAAAAATCGAAAAGAAACAGACATAAGAATAAATAAAGTTTTTAACTTTGAATATAACTGAGACCGGAGGTGAATAAATCATGCCAAAAAACATTATTAAAACAGCAGGACCTATATCATTTATCGGACTTATAGTACTAGCAGTAATATCAGGTGCGTTTATGGGCATTATCCCAAGCGATATGCACTTAATGTATCAAACACTAACTGCGGGACTAGTCGTAATACTTGCTATAGTAGTTGCTGTTGCTAATATCCAGAAAACAGAAGTTGTGGAAGCTTTGTTATCTATAATAGCAGTTTCGATGGGAGTAGCATCTCTTACAGCAATATTGATAACCACTACACTACCTTTTGCAGATGTAATAGGAGCTATTTTAGTTAATATAGCATCCATGTTCCTAACCATAGGTACAGTAACTGGATTTATAGTATTGGCTAGGATCCTTAAAAACTAGTGCAAAAGCTGTGTGAATTAAATAACGAAACTATATTTTCCTGATGATTTGAAAATGAAGGAGTTTTATTTATAAATATAAATTATACAGTAATTAATATTGTAGATATTGCTATATCACTAACAATAAACAGCTTTTTCCTAACGAAAATCATACAGTGGCGTAAATACAAGATAAATAAATAACATATAATTATTTACTTATTTCTTTTTTTCTTTTTCTTTTTCTTTTCTTTAATATATATATTTGACTATATAAATGTTTATATATGCTCATCTTAATTAGTTATTAAGTGAAAGAAGAAATATTTACTCATAAGAGAATCAAAGAACTTAAACACATTTCTATAAAACGATTTGGTATGAATGCAAAAGAAATTAAAAGATTAAATAATATCCAACGGATGGTGGATTTACGTTTGGAACACGAACAAAAAATTAAGAAAAGAGATGATGATATATGAATAATAAAGCGGTATGGAGTAGAAATGCACAGTTACGTAAATGGTGGTATTGGCTCAATACTCATGATGTAGACGAAAAAAACAAACACAAACTAACGATTTTTCCTTATTTCCGATGTGAAAGTGGTAAGATAGATAGTAATTTAGATCCTGATATTAATCCTAAATCTAAATGTAAAGAATTTTCAACTACTACTGATGGCCATGTAATATTACTAAAGCCAGGACAAGGTTATATTTGGGTTTGTAAAACATGCTATGATACAATCAGAGCAAGGTGAATACAGCTATGGGGTGGTTTAATGCATGTTTTTTTGATACCAGATGGTAATAGACGGTATGGTACAAAGAAACACATCTCGAAAGACGAAGCACATATAAAAGGTGCTGATAAGATTAAAGATGTGATTGGATGGTGCAAAGATAATGCAAATATTAACCAGTTAAGTGTCTATGTACTATCAATAGACAACATTAACAAGCGTAAAAGTGATGAAGTTAAGATGCTATGCAAGTTATGTATAAGAGAATTATTGGAGTTAAGTAAGTTAAAAAACGATGTTGAAAGTGTGATTGTTAATATACCTACTATGTTATATGGTGTAAAAGATAAAACAGAATTACTATACGATAAAATCCAACTAACAGAAAGGAGATTCAAGGTGCACAATGCAAGACTTAGAGCAGATAAAACCAAACTTAAACTAACTTTGAATCTGATGATAGGCTATAGTGCAGAAGAAGAATTAAAACGTGCGATATGGTATATGAAAGATACAATTTCGTATAAAAACTTAATTGCAAACTTCAAAAAAGAACTGTTAATAGAGGATAATGTAGATTTAATGATACGTACAGGTGGTAATCATAGAATATCTAATGGGATGCTATTCCAGATTATATATGCAGAAATGTACTTTACCGATACGTTACTACCAGAATTTACACAAAATGAATTCAATGAAATAATTACATGGTATAATACAATCAATAGGCGGTTTGGTAGATGAAAGAAATAATTAATAAGACGATTAATATAACACTTAAACTAGCTTATATATTACTGATTATGTTTATCGGGGGTTGTTTAGCTATGTTATATCCCAATACGATAGCCAATGGACTTAACGACATAACAACAATAAACACAACAGAGATACATAATCTAGCATTGAACATCACAAGTAAATGCAACGGTTCAATTTTAAATGACTTTTGTAAGTGTAATGCAGTTAATCAATGGATATACGATAATATCGAATATGTAGATAGAAGTAAATTAGATAACAGTCCGACGTCGACCTTAAACCTAAGACAAGGAGTATGTCGGCATAATGCAGTTCTTGCCTGTAGCATGTTAAAGTCAATTGGTATTGAATGTTATATTAATACCTATCAGCATATATATAATAATATAGTAACCGGTCATGCATGGTTCGAAGTCGATACAAAAATTAATAACAAAGAATTCATAATAAAATGCGATCCGACTAACTATTACACGTGCATGAGGATGAGCAAAGAACAATACATAAAAGATTATGGACAACCATTAAGGTGATATGAAATAGAAGAAAAAATAGATTATAAAGCATATACCGAGGACCCAACCATTCTTAAGATGCTAGTAAAGAACTGGAAAGTTAATAACGAAGAGAATCGTTTGGAATTTGGTTATGGTCCAAGAACCAGTATCGAATTTAGTAAATTCGGGTTTTGGATAGACAAAAAACTAGCCAGAATTAAAGAAATAGCATCGGATTTATTTAGTCCGAATTTAGTCTCGTGTTATATTCGTGATTTAGATGGTGAAGAGTGCTTGGATAACTATCATGCAAAATACGATTTATCGTACATCCAAGAAGCGATAATGTTATTAAGACCAACTGGTAAAAGAAGCAGAAAAATAGACGATAACGAAAAACCAATGTTGTACATATCGCCAAAACCAGATTATCCGTGCATCGTAATGAATAAAAATGGTGCAATAGTAATAGCACCACGAGATAATTAAAATGGACATATGGATTATGACGGATTCACATCTAGGGCATAGAAATTTGGAAAAATACTGCAATAGACCAGTATTATTCGAGAGGTTGATAATCAAAAATCTATGCAAACAATTACAAAAAGACGATATACTAATACACTTAGGAGATATATGTTTCGGTAATGATGGTACATGGCATAAAGAGCTAACAATATTAAAAGCAAAACTAGAATTAAAGCTATGGTTGTGCAGAGGTAACCACGACCATAAATCCAATAATTGGTATTTAGGACATGGATGGGATTTTGTATGTGACGATTTTTCTTTGACTTTCGAGAAGAAGAAGATACTATTTTCACATAAACCAGTATTAGATTGCGGTTACGATTTGAATATCCACGGTCATTTCCATAATAGTGATAAATCCCATCACGAACAGGAATTAATTGAAGTTAAGAACAGCAAACAATATCTAGTAGCGCAAGAATATACAAATTATAAGCCGATTTTGTTAAAGAGTATAATCAAGGAGGTGTTTAAAGAATGAATATAATGCATTTATTCGATAATGAAAAGAAGAGTTAAACCAGTAACAGTATAAAGTCGATAGACTATAAATAATGAAATTTAAAGGTGAAAAGAAGATGAAAATAATAGAAAAACTAAAGAGTAAAACGAATATAGCAGGCAAGCAGATTTCTGTTTTTATGGTTATGTTCGTTTTGATGGCAAGCATAGGTACAGCTGCTTTACTATCAAGCTACGGAACCATAACAGGTGAAGCAAATGTAACACAGGCAGTAGATGTAACAGGTGGTGATTTAGAATATACAATTGGTAACTCGCCAGCACAGGCAGGAAATACATATACAAGCGATGTATTTTCAGTTAAGAATAATGCAAATAATCCAGTTACAATTACATTAGATACAAAGTGCAACAATTCAATTGGACAAGACGATGGTACACAACAGACGATGAGTGTAAATTGGTCTACTGTTGGTGGAAGTGGCAAAGCATGTGATGGGATTGTGACATCATACTTTGGAACTGTAAACTTATCAACAAAAGATGTAGATTTTGGAAACACGCCATGGACACAAAATTATGTTGCGAAAGCCACAGTAATGTATACGCTTGTAGGTAATACATTTACAGCCACTGTTACAGAAGGTGTAATTGCAGATTATGAACTTATCTATTACAAAGACAATTCAGATAGATTTAATAGTCCTGCACAAGCTATACAGATAACAGCAGACATAGGCAGTTTACCATATTCTGATGATGGTAATGTTGATGAATTCGGATACTGTGCGGGTGGTTCAGAAGGTGAAGACTATACACACTGTCACGGTGGAAAGATGTGGTATGTACCAAGTAATGCATTGGATAATTGTACTAGTAATGCGTGTGACATCGACTGGACTCAAGCAGATGATTTCTTGTTTGAAACAGACCTAATAACATACACAAAGGGCACAGACAACAAGATAACCCTCCCTGCAAACGGTGGCGGCTTCGACTTTGTTGTTGAGAATGCTTTGGATCCAGCAATGAAACCAGATACATACACATTAACAACAGATGTATCACCAGCGTAATTTATTAATTGTGGGTTTAGTCCCACTTTTTATTTTTTTTTTAAAAAAGGTAATTAATATGAATATAAAAAAGAAAATCGGTATGGTTTTAGGATTGCTCTTAATGATAAGTTTAGGTACTTCATCGTTATTGAACAGTTATGGAACAGTAACCACAACTTTTACAGTTGTATCAAAGTGTGAAATTTATGATGATTTTTCAACTGAAACTTTAAATAATGATAAATGGACTGAAGTTATAGCAACAGATATGGGTACTGGAATGTTGGATGAGCATTATGTTATAGATGGAATATATCATACAGCACAAGTAAATATAGGAGATGGAGGAACAGCATTAGTTGTTAAAAATAGAACATTTAAGATAAACGAATCGATAGAATATGATGTGAATTATATAAGCGGACAAGGAAACAGAATAAGTACAGGAATGTTTAATGGCGATGCTTATACCACAGCATTTTTAGGATGGTGGAACACACTATCAGATGGTGGTAATAGTAATGAATATGGAGTCCATCATGTGAAATTAACATTTTTAGGAATGGATGGAATAAAAGTTGAACTTAATAGACCCAATGGAGATTACCATACATCGATTACTGTACCTTCAAAGTGGGGGTATGCACCAGCAGAAGAATATACTTTTGGAATAGTAACAAGAACAGGGCATAATGGTTTAGTCCACATGGATTATGATAATATTGTAATATGTAAAAGTTAAAAAAGGTGAAATGAAATGGATGATATATTAACATTACAAAAACTAAGAGATATGAAACCTGGACAGTTTGCAACTGGTATAGGCACTTATCCTGAGATTATCGACCAGGAAATCAGGTGGGTTGCTGTTAGAGGTGGATATCATGATTGGACTATATACTACTTACAATCATCACAACCTATTAGTTATGTGATGTCTAATGGTGATAAGATATTTACCGAATCTGTAATAAAAAGATTAGTACCTTGTGATGTAGAAGCATTTGGCATGTATCGGTTATAATGTGAACGAAATGAATTTCAATAAACTAATTTATATTGGTTTTATAATTTTACTATCTTTAACGAATCCAACTTATGCCCAGCAACCAATAGAAAACTTCCAGATCGTAAATGATTTTCCGACTAGTATAATAGGTGGTAATATCTATAATCTAACTGTGACTTACGATTCGTTGGACTTAGATGCAATTTATAACTTTACATTATTATCACCTTATCTCTTATTGAATAATACTCCAGAGCTAAAAAACTATTCGATTTTTACAGATGATATTAGTTTACAAGTGCAAAAGTTACATGATGGAAGTAGATTAAATGTTTATAGTCATTACCATCTTATGGATATGGACAATCATGAAACTATAGTGTATTTTATGCTATCACCCAATATCAAGCCTGGCAACTATAGTTTTGAGTTTAATATTATTGTGGATAATGTACCAATAGGTACGGTTAAAAGTCAACATAGCAGTAGTTCAAGTAGGTCTTATATTCCATCTATAATAAAAACATGCACATTCAAAGTTGTACAAAAAAAAGAGAATGTAACTGTAAAAATAGTGCAAGAAGAACTAGACTCATTTTATCAAGATGACTATGAACTACCAATCTACAACAAGAATGATACCTTTGCAAATGAAACCCAGAACCAGACAAGGATTAATGAAACAGATAGAATTATTGAAGATGGTAATAGACTTACTAAAAATATGAAGATATTTTTAATTGTCTTTATTGTGGTTGGCTGTGTAGTGTTTTATTGGTGGGATGAAATCGTGATATTAGTTAAAAAAAATAAAAGGTGATTTGAAATGAAGAAACAGACAAAAGAAGAAATCCAGAACAAGCTTAAACAGTTATGCTTGGACTATGCAGAAAATTATCTTACTGATAATGATACATTATCAATAGATGATGGCATAAATAGGAAAAAGAAGGTGTGTAAGATAGATATTACAGTCAGATGGCGATGAAATGTGCATAAATGTCTATTATGCAATGAAAAAGCAGAATACAAAGCATACAACAAGCACATACCAAATAATATAAAAGGATGGAGTAATAGTGCCTGGTTTTGTGCTAAGTGTAGTCAAAGATTAGACATAAAACAGAGCTGGATTTTTAAGGATTGTTCTAAATGTGTTAATTATGGTAAAACAGATGGTATATGCTGGGATTGTGTGGATGGTAGTTTATATAAAAAGTGATGATAAATGAAGCTATTAGGACATAAAGTAGATAAAATAGACAAATTTGCCTTAATGTGTGGAATAGTTGGATGCTATCTTAGATACGATGAAATAGTATTATTAGGTAATACATTAAGAACTATAGACTGGATCAGAATAGTTAATAATATCCAAATATCAGATACGACAATAATAGTTTGGACTGTGTGTACATGTACTGGATTGATATTGGGAAATGCAAAAAAGTAATGACCCATAAACATATAAACTTTAAAAGTTAAAATATAGCTAGGAAATGCATAAAAAATTTAAAGGTGATTCGATATGGGAAAAATAAAAGGTTGGTAAAAAGAAAAAGTTTATCGTAACAAATCAGTTATATGGAGACATACAAAAACAAAAAAGTTCGTGCAAATTGTTGATGATGCAGGTGCTAATGTAGATGAAAAATTTAGAGGTTATAATTTATATATTGGAGCAAACTCTAAAGGTAGGAATTTTAAAATTTTTGAAAAGGCAAAAAAACATGCAATTAATTATATGAAAAAACATCCAGAATTCGAACAGGAAATGCATAGAAATCGTAGAAGATGAAGATGATTGGAAATGATAGAGTGGAATTGATAACTATGCAAAAAAACAATAAGTATTTTAAATAAAGATGTAAGAAGATTAGTTAAACTATCTGATGTTTATACAGAATGGAAGAATCCATCTGGCAATCACTTCCAGGATTTAGCACTTTTAAGTACTAAAAGTTGGGCTTGGGAATGGCAATCTATAAAATCAACTGAAGAATTAATAGATTTAGCACATAAATATCCAGATAGGAAAGCATTATTAGCAGTTGTAACAGGAACGAAATCGTATAGCAGAGCCAAGATGAAGAATCTGAAGT
>Ga0164318_10000855_pt1 | contig 25210 bp, 26 predicted proteins | sample GuaBasSedimGuay9_FD_113734 | JGI IMG/M metagenome (GOLD analysis project Ga0164318, IMG submission 113734) | Subseafloor sediment microbial communities from Guaymas Basin, Gulf of California, Mexico - Guay9, Core 4571-4, 0-3 cm | ecosystem: Environmental > Aquatic > Marine > Hydrothermal vents...
GAATAAGTTCCCGATTGTAAAATTATTTGAATTTGCAGATATTGCTCCTGTCAATGCCTGTGATGTTTTTAATTCGCCGTTTGCATAAAGTTTCTGGTTTGAACCGTTATAGGTCTGGACGATGTGATTCCAGCCAGATGAGATTGCGCCTGTTATTATCTGGTTGTTTATTGAGGCAAAAGCAGTTGTTGTGTTTGCTCCGATTCCGTAGCTTCCGGCTTTGGAGATTCCTGTCGCGGTTTCATTGCCGATGGTTGCGGTTGGTTCAGGAGATGCGTATTTGCGAACTAAAACTCGCCCCGGATAATTTTTTGTAGTATATCCGTAGTTGGTATATAAATCTGAAATTTCATCAACTGTTAATGCCTTATTATAAATACGCGCCTCGTCAATAATACCATGAAATGGATAGGCAGAAGGGTTACTTATATAAATTACAGTGGCACTTGTGTCAATATCACCAGTATGTATTTTTTCATTTTTCATTACATTATTTACATAAGAACGGACATATTCACCATTATAGGTACCAACTAAATGATACCATTGTCCCGCTGTTATAGTTCCTGCTGGCGCATTAGCATCATAATTTGTGCCCCCGTCTCGAATTCTTACTTCTGTTCTTCCATCACTTAATACCGCTATGCCATAACAATTATTACTGTGATATATAACTTTATTATGTGTAGTAAGACTGTCAAGATATATCCACGCTTCTAGTGATATCTCACTGTTTATCCCTGTTAGACTTGCATCAGTTCCACAGTTTACAGCATCATCCGTACCATCGAAAGTTAAAGCTTTACCGAATTTGCCATTAACCCAATCAGTAGCGGAATCCATATTGGTTAATGTGCCACCATTATCATTTCCTGATGTATCATAGGCAACAGTTCCAGAACCTTCATCGAAGTGCCAACTACCTACAAGCGGTTGCGCTCCATCTATTACTCTTATGAAAGTTGAATTAACATCACTCTCAGAACTCGCAGAAGGGTTGCCATAATACATATAAATCGTGCCTGTATTGTTGGTTGCCACTTCCACCCAGATTGTTGAAGTTCCCGTCGCGTTCCATTTTTCTATCCAGTAATCCAGTTTAGTTCCGTTTGTCTCGTAGAATCTTAAATCTTCCCCGTTCGCCTTTGCGCGGGAATAATCAAAATTGGAAGTTGTCAATTCTATTTTCACCTGATAATTCGCTTCCGGGGTTACTGGGCTTAAGGTTATTGGCTTCATATATTGCCAGCCATTTATTGGTATTGGAGCATTACCTAAAGAATTCACCCACGCCTCAATCGTAATCTCATCTGTAATATCCAAAGTATTATCATCAGCCACAGAAACAAAATCATCCACACTGTCAAAGACAACAGCATTCTGCTTCTTCCCGTTAATAGTCCACCCCGAGCAGTTGCCTGTACAGTTGTCCAGTCCGGGATTCATGTTGATAAGAGTTCCGTTGTTTCCGATCTCTGAAGAATCATAAGCATTTGTGCCTAAACTTTCGTCAAACCTCCAGTATCCGACTAAATAATTATCCATTTCGGTATAATCCCAGTCAAACTCAAACTGCGACAAATTCTCCTCATTAATAGTTAAATTAATCTCAGTCCAGTCATTGAAAGTATGGGAATTATCAGAAAGCGTTGGAGGCGTGTAATCAAGGGACGGGGATGCAAAAGCAAAGCCAATAGCTAAAAACAATGCTAATATTATCGTAGTTTTTGATTTCATATTATCTTATCTTTCCCGTGTTGATTAACCTGTCTTAATCTTAATTATACGTCCATTTAAGGTTTATAAATATTACGTTGGTCTGTTATCGAATGCTGATGTTGCGCAATGTCAACTATGCATCTGCTTTGCGAAACTGTTTTAAAGATTAAAGCTATATGTCATATTATCAGTATATGCATGAATAAAAAATATGAAAATATATTTTGCAAGCCAATCATTTTACCCCTATATTGGAGGTGTCTCGACCTATCTTCTTGCTCTGGAAAAAGAAATGGTAAAAAAGGGAAATGAAGTGGTAGAGGTTCACCTGCGGCTGTCCGGCGAACCAAACGAAGATGAAATCGAGGGCATTGAAATCCACAGGGTTCCCAGGGAGCCCATTGACAGGGAAGTAATGCTCGGATACAGCAAATTCAAGGAAGCAGTGTACAAGGAATGCCACTACAATGCAAATGCCTTTGCAAAGGACTGCGCCCGGATAGAAGGATACGAAGAATTCAACAAGGTAAATGACTATTTCGGAAAGGAATTAGAAGAATTGCTCAAGCATGCGCCCGCGGATATTGTGCATATCCATGATTTTCAACTGCTTTTTACTTACAAGTATGTGCCAAGAGGAACCCCTCTAATTATTACATGGCATATTCCATTCATAAAAAAAATGTCAAAAGAGCTATCTGAATTCCTAATAAAGCATTTGAATGAATATGACAAAGTTGTATTTTCCTCGCAGCAATACATTGATGCCGCAGTAAGTGCGGGACTGATAAGAGAAAAAGCTGAGCTAATCTGCCCAATAACAAACACGCATTTCTTTAAAGCCACAGAAGTCAACAAAGAAAGCGTAAAGGAAAAATACGGCATTCCTGCAAAATCAAAGCTGATAATGAGCGTCCAGAGAATTGACCCGAAATCAGGGCATGAACAGCTAATCCGGGCAATGCCGAAAATAATAAAAGAAGTGCCTGAAGCAATGCTTATCTTTGTCGGAAGCAAATCAATGAGCAATAAACTCTCCAGTGACAGGGCGCTTTTGGAGAAAAAAATAAAAAAACTCATAAAAACTCATGGTCTTGAAAAAAACATAATTTTCACAGGCAATATCAGTGATTCGAGCCTTCTAAAGCTCTACAATACAGTTGACTTAGTTGCGCTTTGCTCCAAAAACGAGGGTTTTGGTCTTTCTGTAACAGAAGCTATGTCCTGCGGAAAACCGATTGTCGGAACAAATGCAGGAGGAATTCCTATACAGGTAAAGAATGGAAAAAACGGTTTTTTGGTAGATGTAGGCGACATCAATGCAACAGCGAAAAGCATAATAAAAATACTGTCAGACGAAACGCTTAGAAAAAAAATGTCATTGAAATCCACGGAATTCCTCGAAAACAAGTTCAATATTGAAAGAGGCATTGAAAAACACCTGATGCTCTACAACAAGGTAAAAAAAGAAAAAAATGAATTGCCTGGAATCGAAAACATTGATGCTTCAAAATACAGGGCGATAATTACAGACTTTGACAAGACAATCACAGACAAAACAGCCAAAGCAGTATTTGACCCGGATGACCTTGACTTGAACCTGCTCAAAGAAATGAAAAAATTAAACATGGATTTGGTTCTTGCAACAGGAAGAAACATACGCTATGTAAAAAAAATGTGCAAAAAATTCAGGGGATGGAGATGCGTTGTTGCAGAAAACGGGGCTGTTCTTTATTTTCCAAAAACAAAAAAAACAATCACAATAAATACCTACTACATGGCAAGAGCAAAAAAAATAATCAGGAACCTTAATTTGCCTGGCACAACAGTAGGCAAAGTCATAGTAAGCAACAGGATAGAGGACAAGGAATTTATTATAAAAAAGCTGGGCAAAATAGCTGAACATGTAAAATTTTGCAGAAATGAAAATGAAATTATGGTTTTGCCAATAAAAGTTGATAAAGGCGTAGGTCTGAGACTGGCAATGATGTATATGAATATCGATATGGATAAAACGATTGTGATTGGCAATGGAGAAAACGACATCGACATATTCCTGAATCCCGGGTTCAAGATTGCGCTGGACAATTCAGATGAAAAACTCAAAAAACTGGCAAACCATGTGACTAAAAGTCCGACCACAAAAGGAATTATTGAAATAATAAAAGGACTGAAATCATAACCAACTGATATCAAAATGAGATTATGTCCTGCTACGCATGTATTTAATAGCAGATTCGCTTGACTTTCTCGGGATTAATGAATAAATGCATATTGCTATTCCATCTTAGCATCTATCATGCCTAAAGAAGAAAGGGTTGGGTCTACCCTCCACCCTGGAGAGGACTGCTCAATTAAAACATAAACTCCTTCACACTCTGTCAATATCTTTATCTTATTAAACGCGTTTTGATTTGCCAATCCGGAAATATTCAAAACTATTTTCATGCCATTTCCTTTAGGAATGCCTGTCTTGTTGGCATTGACATCTGTTATTTTCCAGATGATAGGCTCTGTATTATTATCCCATATACGATAGGATATCAAAGAGATATCATTTGCCCCGTTGTTCCTTATTCTTGTGGAAAAAATAGTCGGATTTGAACCTGAATTCACCTTTGTAAAATCATTATCAACTTCCAGATTTGACATGAAACAATCTATTTTCTTCTGAGAGTCATCTGCTGTCTTTTTTTGCTCTACAGTTATGCTCTGCACCCAGGTAGTAAGAAGTGCCGCAATAGACATCGTAAATACAATTAATATCACTGATGCTATCAGCGGAGAAATAGCTTTCTTTCTTGTATATGATTTCATATAGTTAGTGAACATAAAACTATTTAAATATTATGCATGAAAAAAAGCATTTCTGAGTTAAGCATCTTCAAATATTTTTTTCAGATTGCCAAGGGTGTTTACATCATTTATGGATTTATCCGGTCTCAGCCCGATGAATCTTGGGAATCGCAGGGCAAAGCCTGAATTGTAATTTGAACTTCTCTGGAGCTCTTCAAATGCTACCTCGACAATAATCTTTGGGCTTACCAATACGCTCCTGTCTGTCTGGCTCAAAATATCGTCTTTTATCAACTCAGAAATTTCCTTAAAGGTAGTGCCTTCCTCCTCTTTTTCCTTTAATCCTGTCCCGAGTTTTCCAACTACCAGAAACTCTCCTGTATTCTCATCGCGGCACGCGAGCAAAAAACTGCTTAAATGCCCGCTTCTTTTCCCTTCGCCGTACTCTGCTCCTACAATTGCCAGATCAAGGGTATCCAGCACGGGCTTAAGCTTCAGCATTGTTCCGACGCGCGAGCCGGGAACATAAAAGGCGTCTTGGTTTTTTATCATAACCCCTTCCTGCTTGTTGTCGAGCGCCTGTTTATAAAACAACTCTGCCTCTTTTATGGAAGACGTCCTTTTCTGGTTTGCAAGGACGATATTTTTTCCCGGCTTTATTATTTTTTCGATTATTTCTCTTCTTTCTTTAAACGGCAGATTAAGGCATGGTTTTCCTTCGTAAAAGGTTATGTCAAAAATATGAAGAATCACAGGAATTTCTTTTGCCAATTCATCTATATTGTGTTTCCTCTTGATTCTCCTTGAAATATACTGGAATGGAATGTATTTTCCTGTTTTTGGATCAATGCCGACTGCTTCTCCTTCAATGACGCAATTATTGCATTTTGCATTTTTTACAATGACCTCTCTAATTTCAGGAAACTGCTTTGTCACATTTTCGAGCATCCTTGTATATAGCTGAACCTCATCTCCGCTTTTGTGAATCTGCATTCTCATACCATCATACTTGTACTCTATTGCAGCAGGAACTCCTACCCTTTCAAAAGCATCTTCAAAAGATTTTGCCTTCTGGGCAAGCATAACCTTTATAGGGCAAAACAACTGCATTTCAAGTTTGTCCAACCCTTTCTCTCCTTCCTCTTTTGATATTTTTGCAATCATGGCAAGATTATTTGTAACCTGATATGCACGATCAATTTTGCCTGCAACAGATGCCTTTAATTCATTTCCAAAATCCATGTCCTCCACAATGCAGATATCTATGCTGCTGTTCTCTAAAAAAAATCCTTTTTCATCAAACCTCTTTTGTATGCCTTCTTTTCCTGCTATTTCTACCTTGTTTGCGCCCAGAAACATATCAAAATGCTTTTTGTCCTTTTTTTTGAGAAATTCTTTCATTGGCTCTTCAACAAGAATTCTTTTGCCCTTCAGTTCAAGAATTTCCTCGAAAATCTTTTTGCTGTTTTTTTTTTGCAGCAGCAAACCCTTCCAGAATATCTTTGTGTAAAATGCAGACAAAATCGCCTCCTTTACAAGCCCATCAGAAATGCCTACTCTCAACTGACCGATTACTGTTCGCATAAGGTATTTTGGTTCTGTCCTATCTGCCGAAGAGAGAAGTTCTGTCAATATATCCATCTTCCTCCCCTGGGCTTTTGTTCCATTAATCCCTGCTATTTTTTGCAAACCTGCCAAAACCCTTTGGATTGTGAGACTGGATGAAAAAAGCGTTGTCTGCGTTCTTTCTTTGCATAAATTTTGCGCAGTTATGCCTAAATCCCCGCTCTTTGACCAGTCATCTATTACTCTCTCTTTGCTGATATTGAATGCCCTTGATATTGTCTGGGCAATAAGCCCGGATGAAATCCCCAGTTCTTTGCCTGCCTCTGCCGGAAAAACATCTGCAAGAACGAGCATTACAACTGTCTCAATCTCATCATCCTTGGCATTTGCAAATAATTCAGACAATATCTTTATCTTATAATTCTGCAGGGGATTTTTTTCTATTTTTTCCAGAGCATTGCATAACTCAGAGTATTGCATACTTACATTAGACAATAACTTTTATTAACTATTTGATTCCTTCAACCCAAATATTTATTCCTTTTCCGCTTCCGGACTCAAATATATTCTCTGCTTTCAGCCCTGATGAATTTACCATCTCTTCAAGCTCTTCCATTTCAAAAAGATAATAATACCTGAAATGCTTTTTGTCCCATTGGCAAAAATAATCCTTTGGCGTGCCTTTGTCAAATGCATTCTTTGACCATGCTGAAATTATGAACTTCCCTCCTTTTTTCAAAACTCTTTTCATCTCCAGCAATACCTGCTTTCTCTGCTTTTTGAGCTTGAAATGATGTATGCCTGCAACAGAAATTATGCAGTCGAAACTGTTGTCTGCAAATGGCAAAGCAAGGCAATCGCAAAGAACAGGATACGGAGAACTGCCTCTGTTTTTCCCCCTTTTAATTATCATTCTAAGCATGCTTATTGAAAAATCAGCGCTTATTGTTTCAATATCATAAAATGAATGCCTGCCACTGCCAGAGAACATATCCAGCATCATAATGTCTTTCTTGCCGATGAATTTGTTTTTTTCCAAAAAATCATCCACTGGACGCCATGTCTTTGGTCTTTTTGAGTCGAAATCATTAGCAATTGCATCGTATGTTTTTTTAAGTTTTTTTTGGATGTCCATAACACATATATAAATCCAACAAAACTATAAAATAATTTAATTTAAATAATTACTATGGAATGGTTTTTGCTGCTTGCCGCATTTTTGATTGCATTTGCCCTCTACCTGCTTTTTTTCCTTGACAGGAATATCGGCGACGGGGGAGCATCCATAAGCCTTATCATTGCTGCCCTCTGCTTTGCAGGAGGCTATTATCTAGTAAAAAAAATGCCGTCTGCCCACAGCATTTTATGGGGAATAATATGGATTTTTATAGGATACCTCCTGATATTTAAGTTTCCGGACTATACAAAAACCCAAAAAACAGGATTTGCCTACCTTGCAGTATTTGCCGGGATTATTCTATTGATTTATGGGATTTTGCTGATTATTTAAATACTCCATGAATTTCCTAAATGCCTTTGCTCTTGCCGAAATCATGTGCTTTTTGCTTTCATCTTCCCCGAATGTCTTATCAAGGGATTTCGGAATCAATATAGAATCATATCCAAACCCAAAAGTGCCCCTTATACTATCGGCAATTATGCAGTCCATTTTTCCTGAAAATACATGGCTTTCCTTCTCATTATCCATATAGCATATAGCTGTTAGCATATATGCATCCCTGTTTGATTCCCCATCCATTAACTTCAATATTCCCTTCAAGCCTATTTTTTCAAAAACGAACCTTGCATTTGCCGCAGGAAACCCGTTTAGCGATTCTATGAAAACGCCCGTATCCTCGCAAAACAAAGGCATCCTGTATTTTGCATAGGTTTGCCTTGCCTTGTTTAGCACGATTTTTTCAACATCGTCAGAACTTATCTCGTCAATGTCTTCGATTATCTGCTCTATTTTTATGCCTGCATTTGACAAATCTAGAATGCTCTGCATCTCGGCAACTTTATTGGCATTTCCTGTAACAAAAAATATTTTTCTGCTCATAGGGTGTTCACTTCATCATTTTTCAGCGCAAAAATTCTAATCATCGCAAAAAGACAATAACACAAACCATTATATATTTTTATATTCTTAATTACAATATGAGAATTGTAGCCTTATTTACTTTTGCCCTTTTTGTGTCCTATTTTTTCGGCACATGTTTTGCAGATGTTTCAAATCCGCATATATTCCCTCTTAATGCAACGGTCAATGGAAAGGTAATGGTCATTACATCTATCCGGATCAATGACGGAAGCACTGACAGCTGTGATTTGTCGAAGCCATATAATTTTTCCTATGAATACAATTATTCTTCTGCCAGAATCAAAGGCGACTTGAGCGAACTTTCCTATGTATATCCCCAACCGAACGAAAAAATCAGGCTGTACGGCATTGAACTGAATGCAAAAAACAATGCAAACCTAAGCATAATAATTGAATGCAGTGATGTTTTTAGCCCGGGAACGCAGCATTCTGAAAAGAAAACAAGCAAAATCAACACAGGAAACCTTGAATTTCCCTATGCAGAAGATAAATTTTACTTCAAAAACAAGCCAAATGACACAATAAGACTATATCCATTTGAAATAATTACAGTAAATGGGAAAAACCTATCAGATGAAGAAATCCAAAACTATACCCTGGCATACAGCTTATACAATCTCTACACAGACAATGCAATCAAAAGAAAAATATTTCAAAAGCAGCTGGATCTGTACTATCCTTCAAGCAGCAATATATTCGCATTTGATGCATCATGCCCTATTGGCTATATTGTCTTTGAAGGAAGCGACGGAGTGGTTTTAGGCGGGAAATATTTTCTAGTTTACACAATTCCCTTTTCCTTTTCGTTAACTACAAACAGCAATCTTGAAAGAGGAGATTATCTATCAATAAGCGCAAATTACACTCTTTATTATGATTCATTCCCGGATAACATTTCCATAAAAATTAAACAGCCGGACAATGAAGAGGTCTATGTTTATCTCTTAAAAAGCAGCAACTATCAGACAAGCTATTTAGTAAACCAGACAGGAACATATATTCTTAATGCAACGGCACAATCAGGCATTTATACCGATTACGCTTCAAAATACATTGACGTAGCTGAAGTAAAAAACATATCCTTTTCCACAGACAAAAACATATATTATGTAGGGGAAACTATTCACCTGGATGCAACCCTTTTGGAAAATGGAATTCCTCAACCAAGCAATGATGATATTGTGCAGATAAAATACGGCAGCACAATATATGCAATCAATGAAACTCTTGTAAAAACAAACAACACATGCGCATTTTCAATTCCTCTGGATGCTAATTTTTCAACAAACATATATACAGTTCTTGTTTCAATGAAAGGCGAAAACGGGAAAATCTACACAAAGGAAAAATCAATTACAATACATGAGCACCTTCCGCTCGGCTTTGCAGTAGTGCCTCTTTCCATAAATGTAACCCTCTCCGGAGAAAAAATCGAAAAAACAATAAATGTCTCCAATACCGGCGGAGAGAATATTTCTAACATAACCATAACTGTATCCGAAATATTGAAAGACATTGTCTCATTAAACACAACTTCATTTTCGCTGAATATTTCTGAATCAAAAACCATACATTTATTTATTCTTCCTTCTGCCTCTGAACTAACAGAAGGAGAAATATTGCTCACCACAACCGGATTTTACGAAAAAATAAATGTTGCTGTGCATACAGATATTTTCCGTTCCGCAGAACTAAAACAAAAAGAATACTCCTGTCAGGCATTGCTCGGAGAAGAAACAACAGTGCAATTGATGCTAAATAACACAGGCACTTCCTCTTTGGACAACATAACTTTCTTTCTTTCAGAAGGGCTGGACAATTATTTTTTTGATTCAACAATACCTGACTACATAGAGGCAGATGAAGAAAAAAGCCTGCTCTTTAATTTCGGCAATTTCAATGAAGAAGAAACGATTACCGGCACCATAACAATTAATTCAAACGGCATAGCCAATACTGCAGATATAACAATAATTGCTGTGGAAGACGTAAGCCCGACGATAGATGCAATAAAGAACAGAAAAGAGGAATTGGCATTGAGATTAGGCAATCTAAAATCAACAACTGAAAAAGACAGCATAGAAGATTTGTTTGATGAATTGCAGGCATCTGTCAGTGATTTAAACAGCGATTACAACAATCAAAATTATCTTGATGCAAAAGGAAAAATAGCGCCAATAGAAAACCAACTTGATTCCATTGAAGCTCTTATCATCCAAATAGAAAGTTCAGAAACTTCTGTTATAGAAGATTCATACTGCGGGGATGGAGTGTGCAATGCTGACGAAGATGAAAATATCTGCTCAGAGGACTGCTCAACCACTAATAATGAAAAGGTTCCCAGAAAAACATCATGGGTTATAATTGCCGGGATCCTTGTTGCAGTTGTTGTAGTCTTTATTGTTGCCACTTCGCTTGTTCCGGAAGACTACGCAGGCGATGAGGAGGAATAAATTTTCTCTATCAAAAAATCAGCTATCCGGCAAAACAATTTTTCCAGTTCAGGGTTGTAAACAATAACAGGAACCATATTAACAAGAGCATCTCCGAAGCTTTTGTCATAGTGAATTTTCGAGATTATCCTAATGCCTTTTTCATCTGCAAATGCGTGTATCTGTCCTACATAATCTGCATTTAAATCAAATTTGTTTATAATAATGTCGCATGGAATATTAAAATAAGAAATCAGTTCTACGGCTCTTTTAAGGTCGCTGAAACCGGATGGAGTGGGCTCCGTCACTACCAGGCAATAATCGCTTCCTGCAACAGATGCTATTACTGAGCAGCCAATCCCCGCAGCAGAATCAACAAGCATTATTTCTGCATTTTCCGAATTTGACATAGCCAATTTTTTTACTTCGGAAACTATTTTTCCAGAACCGCTTTGCCCCATCTTCAGCTGCCCAAAAACCACATAAAAACCGTATTTTATTTTCTCAATCCCGATTTTTGCATTTTTTACACTTGCTAATTCAACCGCCCCTGACGGGCAAACTAATTGGCACACTCCGCATCCCTCGCAGCCAAAATCTTTCAGGGCTGGTTTGTTGGTGCCTTCATCCCATTCAATTGCATCAAAAAAGCACATATCAATGCACTTTCTGCAGGAAATGCATTTGTCCGGGTTAAATCTTGCTATATTTCCCGTAGAAATTTCCCTTGCATTGCTCATACTTTCTTGCCCTACCCCGAAAACAAGCGGCAGGTTTGATGCATCTACATCGCAGTCGGCGCATATTATTTTTCTGGTCTTTGAAATACAGACTGCAAGAGAAGCGCAAATGCTGCTTTTCCCGACGCCGCCTTTCCCTGAAAGTACTGTTATTTGCTTCATAGTAGTAATGCTTCATAGTAGTAAAATGGGGTTACGAGGACTTGAACCCCGACTAATAGGTCTGGAGCCTATTGTGCTACCATTACACCATAACCCCTCTATTTTCAGATGATTATATTTTTATGGCCAACCTCTGGTGTTTTTTGTTGATAGATATTAAATAATCTTTTAATCAATAATTTAGTTACAACATTAAAAAATTATGCATGCATTAAAATTCATTGTCTTGGACAGCAATATTTCTTTCTATAATGTCTTTAACTTCTTCTATTTGCCTTTGGCTTTCAAGACCCATCATGATTATGTCTTTTTTATTTTTTTTTATTATGCAGTAAGAATTTTTCGGTCCTCCTTTTAACAAAGAGCATATCGTCACATCCATTTTTTTATTATAATTGCAAATTCCAAAAGAATCGGAAATTTTGCTCTCATCCTCTACAGGATTTTCCAGTTCATACTTTACGACGCTCTCCCTTACTCTTGTGCTTATTATATTGTAATCGCAGCCCATCTGGCTCATTCTCAAAAGAACTTTTTTCTTTGTGGCTTCAATATCATTGAAGTCCCTTATATTTGAAATAATCATTTTTCCGCTCTTGAAAACTGTAGTTACATAGTTATTTGGCGGTTTGCTGTCCCGATTGCAGACAATTATATAATCCTTTATTTCCGGCTCAAAAATTTTCTTTTCAAGTTTAAAAGTTATTTTCTGAAGAGGGATATTGCTGGAATTTAATTTGCACTCTATAGTTATGCTGTCAATATTTATATTAATCACTTTCGCCATTGTTTTTTAGCCTCTCTGGATTTTCCATCTCCAGAATCGGACCGAATAAAATGTAAAATCCCGGAAGCAGAATAATCAATTTTCCGGCATCGACAACAGCAGTTGCAATGCACGCAATTATAAACAAAACAGCAAGCAAAAATATCTTTTTTTTCTGTTTGTCTTTTATTTTCTTGAATGAAGGATATTTTATGTTGCAGACCATCAAAAAAGTCAATAATACAACAATGAACGCAATCAGATGCGCGCTAAGTTCGATATTTGAAATCACAAGCGCTGCAATAAACATGCCGGATGCATCTATAGGAATCCCCAGAAAATAGTCGCTTATGTTCGCTACATTAAATCTTGAAAGGCGGCTCATTCCACCAAGAACAAGCAAAAAAGAAATCAGGAGCCCTGTTGTCTGGAAAACATGCAATTCCGACAGGTATATTAAAGTTGCCGGGGCAACGCCAAAAGATATCAGATCAGCAAAAGAGTCAAGCTCTTTTCCAAAATCGCTTGTTGCTTTAAAGAATCTTGCAATTCTCCCGTCGAAAACATCCAGCAAAATAGCTATAATAATCAGCACCGCTGCATTGTAAAATTCTCCTCTGAATGAAAAAAGAATGGATGCAAAACCGCACAATGCATTTGCGTAAGTAAAAGAAGCAGGAAACATATATGCCGGATTTATTTGCGAATTTATTTTTTCCATATTCATTAAAGAAGATTATGTTTATATAACTTACCTAACTTAAAACCCGCCTATGCTCTTCATCATAGTCCCGAGTTTCCCTTTCATGAATGATTTGGACTGCATCTTCTTTGTCATCTTTTTTATCATCCTGAACTGCTTCAAAAGTTCCTTTACATCACTTGTCCTGACGCCTGACCCTTTTGCAATCCTCTCTATTCTCGACCGGTCTATTAGTTCAGGGTCAAGCCGCTCTTTTTTAGTCATGGAAGAGATTACTGCCTCATACATTTTCAGTTTATCCTCGCTCGTATCCATTACATTTTTTGGGATGTTTGCAGAACTGAATCCGGGAATCATGGACATCATCTTTGATAGGGAGCCCATTTTTTTTATGTTTTTGAGCTGTAGGTAAAATGTTTCCATGTTCAGCTCTCCTTCCATCATTGCTTCCATCTCTTCCTGATCAATGGCTCCCTGCACTTTCTCGAGCAGACCATGCAAATCTCCCATTCCAAGAAGTCTGGAGGTGAACCTTACTGGATCATACTCTTCAAAATCATTTATTTTTTCCCCTACTCCGATAAACACAACCGGAGCTTCTGCCCCATAGCAGCTTGAAAGGGCTCCTCCGCCTTTTGCAGAACTATCCATCTTTGTCAAAATAACCCCGTCTATTCCGCCCGAAACATCCTTAAATGCCCCTGCCAGATTTTTAGCAGCCTTTCCAATGTCTCCACTGCATACAAGATAAACAACCACATTCTTATTTGCTTTCGCTTTGGAAGCATCAATTATTGATTTTAGCTCTTTTTTCAGTTCATCATCAAAAGATGACCTTCCGGCAGTATCCACAATAATTATATCTTTTTTTGCAAAATGGTCTATTCCTTCATTCAAAACATCAATGACTTTATTCCTCTTTGCATCTTTTTCCCCGAAAACTTCTGCTTTGGTTTTTGAAGCAAACTGGGACAGCTGCTCGTAAGCTGCGGGCCTGTCCAGATCAGTGCATACAATGCCGACAGATAAATTTTTCCTGCTTATGTAATTTGCAAGCTTTACGCTCGCAGTTGTCTTCCCACTGCCATAAAGCCCGGCAAGAACAATGATGTCCTTATTGAAAGAAACAGTCTCCTTTTCTTTCCCCAGAATTCTTGTAAGCTCCTCATAGACCGCATTTATTATATGCTCTTTTTTTGTAATGCCTGTTTTTGGCTTTTTCATGGCTTCTTTGCGAATGTTTTTTGACAGCTCAAAAACAAGGCTTATGTCAACGTCTGCCCTTATCAGATTCCTCTGGATTTCCTTTATAAGCGCCTCTGTTGCTTTTTTGTCGCCAATGCCAAGATTGAATTTTGAGAGAGCATCCTTTATTTTTGAAAACATAATAGTACTTAAGAAGAACAATTAAATAGCTTTTTAAAAATCATGCTTTAATAAAAAAATAGATTTTATATTATGGAAGAAAAGCATATGCTGGAATTGTGTGACGAAATAACACATATTACAGAAACGATTAAAATGCCAAGGAAAATCAGGGAAAATCTGGTTAAATGCGTGGATTTGCTGAAAGAAAACGGCAAAAATAATACAGAAAAACAGAATAATGTAATGCTTATTCTTGAAGAAATCAACACAGTAAAAACCATTCCTCCCATGCTTAGGACAGAGATATGGAATTTGATTGGAAAAGTGGAATCAAATGAAAGAGCCAACCTATGAAAAGCAATGATTTTGAAAGAATTGCCGTTCCTATTTACCTTATATCCTGCCTGTTAATTATGCTTTGCTGGATGAAATATGAAATTATAGGTCTTGCGGCATCTTTTTTGATATGCCTTTTACCCATTGTAAAATGCTCGAAAAAATACTGGTGCGGCTCAGAAGAATTTGGTCTCGATGGCTACGGAATGTATCATGAAAGCGTTCTTTTTAGATTAACAAAGAGGAAAAGAAAATAAAGTATAAGGCATAAATAATGCAATTGATAGTGATGTGGGTTATGTAACATATTACCCGAAGATTTTGCTTTTCGAAATTTATATAAATAAGAAGTGTAATTTATTATGATGAATAAAAAAATTTGCTTGGGAATCATCGTCCTATCGGGAATACTGTTAATTATTGGATGTGTACAAAAAAATGTACAATCAGAAAGAGTACAATTATCAAATGAGTTAAATTTATCTGATTTTCCAGAAGCTTTCAGTGAAAATACATATATTGTTGTTGGAGATGCAACATCACAACATGAGATGGATATTGCTGAAAAGATATCATCTTATACAGAAAAGAATACAGGACAGAAACTTGAAATTAAAGAATCTTCTGCAATAAACAAAAAAGATAGAAATGAATATAATTTTATTCTTATTGGACAGACAGATCCCATAGATAACAATATGATTATAGATATTTATGAAAAACACAACACAAAAAGTATTAGAACTCTTGAAATTGAAGGAACAAATAGTTATGGGCAAGGTACGGCAAAAGGACATATTTTACTTTTCAAAAATCTGTGGTCTAATGATGATAGATATATCTTAGTTATTATTGGTTTTGATGAAAAAGGACTTGATTTTGCAGTTGATGTTCTTTTAAATCATACTTATATTAAATCAGTAGATGATGTCGGGCTATATATGGGCAGATATCCAAAAGATTTTATTCAATCATCATCATATCTTACAAAAAGAGTTGCTTCTAATATTGCATCTGAATATATTACTCATCATTGTCAGACATACCCCGAAGGAGTATTATCTGTTGAATTCATCTCTGAAACAGAAAATTCTTACTTATTTGATGGTTGCGGAAAAATATATATAAATAAAGATACAGGTAAAATAAAAGAGGTAAACTAAAGCCACAAAATCGTATGTGTAATAGGAAAATTGGTTTTGAGTCTCTCAAAACTCACCCAATACAAGAATCTATCCTGCAATTCAAAATATTAACAAAAAGAAGTTAGATGGAGTGTTATCTGGGAAATAAGCCATTAATTTTAGAAAATATCTAATTATGAAATAATCAGAAAGAATTTAATATTTGTTATCTATTATCCAGATTTTTTGCTTCACAAAAACTTCTCAATCACATAGGTTTAGAAACATTTGTTTTTACTATCGCGCCATATACTCAGCATTATCCTGCGCTGTGATATAAACTCAAACTTTTTTCTTCAATTCATCAAGTTTTTTTTCAACAGAACTTATTGCAGAAAGAAGAGCTTTTTTCTCATCCTTTGCCTTGAAAATTAGTTTTTGGTTGTCTATCAAAAAATGCCCTCTTTTTTGGGCAGAAAATGAGACGCCTTTCACGTTCCACAATTCCTCGCAAAGAAGAGTGCTTATCCCGCATGAATCTTCCCTGAATTCAACCACAACAAAGCCATCCTTGTTCTTGCTAAAAATGCATTTTGCCTCTTTCTCTTTTGGCTTGGCAGTTTTTGCTTTTGGCTTCGTTTCTATTGCTGAATCTTTTGCTTCTTCTTCTTCAGGTTTTGCTTCGACTTCATCTGTTTTCTTTGGCATAGAACTAATATAAAGCACAAGTTTTAAAAAAGTAAATAAAAATATTCTTGTATGAAAAGATCAAGAGGATTCAAAAATAAGACAAGGCGATTGTTGAGGCACAAAAAAGCAACCACAATTACAGAGAGAATGAAAATCTTCAAAGTAGGGGATGCTGTAGTTATAAAGATAAATTCTTCAATTGCTAAAGGATGTCCTCATCCACGATATTATGGGGTTTTTGGCAGAATCAGTGAAGAGCGCGGAAGGGCTTATGTTGTGGATGTAAATGACAAAAACAAGAAAAAGCAGATAATTTCCGCAAGAGAGCATTTGATTCTTTCGAAAAGCCCATCTTAGCTTTCTTTCTTTCAGTTTAACTATTTTTATTGCACATAGAAAGCAATAAAAAGCTCAAAAGTAGTGTTTTGCATAAAGCTTTTTTATGATATTGAGAAGGAGCAGGATGTCTTTTCTTGCGTTTAGATTTGCTTCAATATAAGGCAAATATCTTAGAAAATAGAGGGGCAATAATTTCGGGATACTACAAAATCAATCCATCTTGTCACAAGAAATATAAAATATTATTTATTATAGATATATGGAAATTTACGGACCTGTCCCTTCATGGAGACTTGGAAATTCATTGGGTGTTGACTTGGTAGAGCCGCCCAAGGGTTACTCGAAAATATGCTCATACGACTGCCTTTATTGCCAGTTAGGCCACAATACATTTAGGACAATACACCCAAAAACCATGGATGTTTCCGAGCAGGAGTTTGATGTTTTGAGAGAAAAAATAAAACAGACAAAGCCGGATTACATAACTTTTTCGGGACAGGGGGAGCCGACACTTAATTTGTCTTTGGGGCGCGTGGCAGATAAGATAAAACAGATGACAGATATTCCTCTTGCTGTCCTGACCAACGGCTCTCTTATTTCAAACAAGGAAGTAAGAAGAAGCTTGAACAAATGCGATTTGGTAATAGCAAAAACAGATGCAGGCACGCAAAGATTATTTAGAAAAATAAATCAACCATGCAGGGGAATTAACTTAAATAACATAGTTGAAGGCATCAAAGAGATACATGTACGGGTCGCAATACAGACATTATTATTTTCATTCAAAAAATTAACCAATGTAGATGAGGAAAGTATCAAATCATTGATAGAGATTTACAAAAAAATAAATGAAGTAAAGCCTATAGAAATATTCCTTGGGACTGCCTACAGACCATCAGGCAGTGAAAAAATAATGGCATTGACTCCCGAGAGGCTGGAAGAAATTGCAGGGCAGATAAATAGAGAAACAAAGATACAGGTTGTTTATTATAAAAAAAATGAACCGGTTGTTGTTAGGGGCGAAAGACATAAAACAGAAGAAAAAGAATTTCTGGATTTATTGAAGCGCAGACCATGCACAAAAGAAGATTTGATTACACGGTTCGGAAAAGGAAATCTTAGAAAAATAATAGATGATTTTGTTGAGAAAGGGCAGGTGAGCACACGAATTAAGCAAGGAGTTGTGTATTATTTCTACAATAACGAAGAAGAAAAAGCATAATATTTAAACAATCAAGAAAAAGGAACTCTATTTTATACTGGGCATTATTGCAATGATTGGCTATAGAGTAATTGCCATCATTTCTTTTCTGGGTGTTTTACAGGCAAAAATATATTGCTATGAAATGTTTTGAATATTCGGCAATTGCCGGGGTTAGTACATGTTTTGCTTTTATCGCGTTTGTTTCTTCTGTCACTATTAGTAAAATAAGCGTTGTAACAACATTGAAGGGTTTGAGTTTCTTGATAACAATAATAGGAAATAAGCTTTACGCAGGGGTTGTGTTTGGTGCGGCGGATGTTGTTTTGATTGGACTATGATTTTTTTGAAATTTTATTTTCCTAATATAACTCTATAATTGTACTCCTCAGAAGGAACAAGAAATCAAGTTTATCTTCTTATTTGGTTAATTTATAAAAATATCGAGTAATATCTAATTTTATCTCATTAAAATCTCCTGACAATTTATCTCTTGGATAAGGGAGTTTATTTTCTATAATTCTCTCTACTCTTGAAGGTATTTTTGAAAGGATGATTATTCTTTGAGCAAGAAATATTGCTTCTTCTATATTGTGGGTGATAAAAATAACTGTTTTTTCCGTTTTTCCCCATAGTTTTATAAGTTCTGTCTGGAGAGTGTTTCTTGTCTGCGCATCCAAGGCTCCAAACGGCTCATCCATCAATAGCAATTCTGGATTTACAGCCAAAGCACGCGCTACAGCAACTCTTTGCTTCATCCCGCCTGACAGTTCAGATGGATAATGATCTTTAAAATCACTTAAATCCACAAGTTCAAGATATTTTTCAGCGATTTTTGTCTGCTCCTGTTTTTTTACTCCTTTCATTTCCAAACCGAAAGTAACATTTTCAAAGATAGTTCTCCATGGAAATAATGAAAATTCCTGAAATACCATCCCCAAGCGAGATTCCACTTCTTCAATATTTTTGCCGTCTAAGTTTATACTTCCACTGGAAAATTGCTCCAGTCCCATAATTATTCTTAGCAAAGTTGTCTTCCCGCAGCCGGATGGACCCAGAATGCATACAAATTCTGATTTTTTTACATTCAGATTTATATTATCCAATACCAGCAATTTTTTACTGTTTCTTTTATATGTCTTGGAAATATTTTTTAATTCAAGTTGATACATAATCATATTTGTGCTATATTGGTATGGCTTTGCCATTTAAGTAGTCGTGCCTCTATATATTTCAATATTCTGTCTATCGCTATACCTATTGTGGCAAGAATAAACATATACAAGGCAACCCTGTCCATCATATGAAGAGCATAATACTGCCACAGCATGTTTCCGACACCAACATTGTCCATACCGTAATTATCCAATCCAAACATCTCTGCTGCAACTACGCACATCCAGCCAATGCCGATGGATATCCTTATGCCGGAAAGAATATAAGGGAATGAAGAAGGCAATACAACATGCCTTATCAGGTCTTTGTTTTTTTTGCAACCCAGCACCTTTGCTGCTTCAACAAGCAGGTTTGATGTATTCCTGAATCCTGTGTATGTATTTGTCAAAATAGGAAATAATGCGCCGATAAATATAATGAATCCGGCAGAATAATCTGAAAGTCCGAACCATATTATAGCAAAAGGAATCCATGCCAAAGGCGGAATTGGTCTCAACATTTCAATAAGAGGATTAAAGAACCGGTCTGCGTTTTTATACCACCCCATTAATGCCCCTAATGGGATTCCAACAAGAAGAGCAAATAAAAGACCTGTTGATAAATGGAGCAGACTAACACCAATATCTATAGGGATATTGGCGGATAATTTGAAGAATGCTCTAATTATATCTGCTATTGATGGAAGAAGCAGAGGGTCATTTATAACATATTGGGCGATTAACTGCCAGATAAATAAAAATAAAAAAATAGAAAGTGCCTGGATTTTATATTTTTCTATGCGTTTTTTGAACATGTGATTCTTCATTTAATTGTTTATGCTATTTCGTCATAAAATTGCATATCGAATAAATCTTCCTGTTTTGGCATTGTTTCAATGTAGCCCAAATCATACTGCACTTGGGCAAAGGAAAGCACGGAATCTGCAATACTATGAGGGTCTACTATCCAGCCGCCATCCCAATTGTCTAAAGAATGTTGTATTACTTCCTCTGAAAGCCCTATTTTTTCTGAGCATATTTTTTTTGCGTCATCTGTGTTTGAATAAATGTAATTTGTTGCCTTGATATGCGTTCTTAAAATTTCTTTTACCATATCAGGATGCTCTCTTATAAGATCGCCGCTGGCAACGATAACGCAACAGGCATGCTCCGGCCACATTGCGCCGGATAATTCCACAATTTTTCCTTTTTCATCCAGTTCTATTTTTGCAGGGGAGGGAGCCGGAAGAAAAACGCCATCTATCCTGCCTGCTTCTATTGCTGTTATGGCATCCCCCGGACCCATAGCAACAATTCTTAAATCTTTGTCCGGATCAATGCTGTTTTGTTTTAGCCAGTGTTTAAGGACACTGTCCTGTATAGAGCCAGGAGGAAATGTTGCGATTTTTTTACCGATAAGATCCTCTGGTTTAGTATAAGACTGCGCAAGTTCATTGCTCAATACCAATCCAGACCCATTGGTCTGGACTGCCGCGATTATTTTAGCATCAAGCCCTTTTGAAATAGCACTAATTGCCGGAGCAGCGCCAACATATGCAAAATCAAGTTCTTTTCCTATCATTGCCTGCATTTCTGGAGGACCGCTTGGAAACAATTTATCCTCTACTTTTACAATGCTGTATTTGGAAAGGTCGCTTTTCCACCAGCCTTTGTCCATTGCTATCATTTCTGCAACCTGATGGGTGCTTGGCTGAACTCCTATTGTAAGGGCAGTCAATTTTGCATCTCCGGGTTGGGAGGATGTGCATCCACTTGCCACTGCAATCAAGACAACTGCAGTAAACAATATATAAATTTTATTGTTTTCCATGACTAAACTAGATAAAAAAAGATTTAAACCTTTCCTTTTTTATATAAAAAATATCCAAAATAGGAAAAATATTTAAATATATTATACAATAGTATACTAATATGTTATCAAAAAAAATATTTGATATGAATTTTAAAGAGGCGCTTAATAGTGAATTGAAGCAGAGAAAAATGACCATAAGCGAACTTTCAGCTAAAACAAAAATACCTAAAGCAACCCTGTATAAAATAACTTCAGGGGAAAGGGACCCGAGATTTTCAACTGTAAAAAAAATAATAAATGTGATAGAACCTAAAAGAGATAGGTTTATTGCGATAATTGCAACAAGATTTTTATTAGAACATTTGGAGAATAATGAGATAGAAATAGATGGAAGAAAATACAAAATAAAAGAATATTATGTAAATTCATTTGAAGAAGCAGTTATCTGCGCAATTTCTGCTGAAAAAAAAGGGGCTTCTGGTATTATTTGCGCTCCGCTCATTGCTTCTGTTTTTGAGAAAATTGTGGATATTCCTGTTGCTACGATGAAGCCAAAAGAGGATGTGATAGAGAAGGCTGTTGTGGATGTAGTCAAAAAAATATAAACAGCGTTATATTTTTTCTTTCAGGTTTTTGTCTGTCAATGCGAGGATTCTCACAGCCGCAAGAGCCGCATTTTTCGGATTCAGCACGCACATCGAAGGCACTTTGGATGGCATCCTTAATGTTGAATGAACATCAATCAGATAATTCCGGTCATTCAAGGGAGGGCAGGCAATTACTGGATTTTTTGTATTTGCCGCCACAATACCACTAAGACCGTTCGAGAGTCCTGCAACAGTGATATAAACAACATTGTCAAATTTTCTGTCATATTCGCCAATCATCTTTAAGACAAGAGCTGGCGTCTTATGAGCAGATGCAACTTTCTTTTCATATTTTACGCCCATGCTGATTAACTCATCCTCTATTTTTTTTACAAAATCTTTGTCGCTTTCAGATCCCATTATTATTACTATTTTATTTTCCATATTAAAATACCTCTCCTGTCAATTTTTCGTACATGTCAATATACAATCTGCTTGTCTTTTCAATCAAGTCATCGGGCAGCGGCGGGATTTTTGGAATCTCTTCTCCTGCTTCCCTTGCCTTGTCCAACTTTTCCTTAAATCCTATATCTATGTAATGCTGTCTTACAAACTCCTTGCTCAACTCAACAATGTTGCCTTTTTCATATTCTGCCATGTCCCAGAACCGGTCTTCATCTGCTGTGCCGAATCCGTCGATTACTATCAAGTTCCTGTTTTCATCAAAGGCAAATTCCTTTTTGCCGTCAACATGGATAAGATTGTTCTTCTCTATTGTTTTGGCAATTATTTCATCTATCTTGATTATTGTGCTCTTTATATTTTTAAATTCCTCTTTCGATAGACCTGCCATCTTGATTGCCTCCTCATCGCTCAGTTCCCGATCATATTCTTCCAGCTTTGTCGTGCATTCAATAAAAGGGACAGGCAGCCTGTCGCCGTATTTCACTTTATGATCTTCCTCGAAACCAAGCCAGGATGCGCTTATTTTACCTGCCTTTACTTTCCTGTAAAGCGAGCCGGCCACATAATATCTTGCAATAACTTCCAGGGGGATTAAATAATTAAGCGTTTTTTCATTTATCTTGTCGTAATCTCTGATTACATCTACTTTTCTTACCCTCATTTTATCCGGCGCTGTCAGTTCAATGAAATGGTTTTTTATGTTGTTTTTTTTGAGTTCTTCAAACCAGAACGCTGTTGTCCTGCAGAGCGTCTCTCCCTTGCGCGGAATCATGGAGGGGATTATGCAGTCAAAAACAGATATATTGTCAGTAAAGACAAATTCCAGTTCATTGTTGCCGGCATCATAAATCTTTTTGACTTTTCCTGATTTTATAAAGCCCATGCAATTACTGAATCTAAAATCTTTTAAAATTATAATCTAATAAAAAATATGGAAAATATAAATGAAGAAGAAAAACAGGAGGATGATTCTAAAATAAACGAAAAGGATAAAAAAGAGAATGATTTTAAAAAACCCGAAGAAGAGCCAAGCATAGATTCCATTCCCGGGGTTGGTCCCAAAACAGCAGAGAAACTAAAAGAAACAGGATACGGCAACATGATGGCAATTGCAACTGCAAGCGCAGCAGAAATCAGCGCAATCTGCGAAATAGGTGTGCCAACAGCAAACAAGGTTATTGCTGCTGCCCGCTCAATGCTCAACATGGGCTATGAAACAGGGTTGGATGTTCTTGAAAAAAGAGGAGACATACTTAAAATATCAACAGGAAGCAATTCATTTGATGAACTTCTTGGGGGGGGATTCGAGAGCAGCTCAATTATAGAATGCTACGGAGCATTTGGCTCTGCAAAAACCCAGATTGCCCACCAGCTGGCAGTAAATGTGCAACTGCCCATAGAGCAAGGTGGCGCAAATGGCGCATGCCTTTATGTTGATACAGAACACACTTTCCGCCCTGAAAGAATAATAGAGATGGCTAGAGCAAAAGAAATGGATGAGAAAAAAATACTTTCAAATATTTACGTGGGAAAAGCATATAACAGCGACCACCAGATTCTGCTTGTTGAAAAAGCAAAGGATATGATAAAAGAAAAGAACATAAAATTAATAATTGTTGACTCTTTGATGAGCCATTTCCGGTCGGATTATATAGGGAGAGGAAGCCTTGCAAACCGCCAGCAGAAATTAAATACACACCTGCATACATTGAGCAAACTTGCAGATGCTTTCAACCTTGTCGTGTACATCACGAATCAGGTCATGTCAAAGCCGGATATGCTGTTTGGAGATCCAACCCAGGCAGTAGGCGGTCACGTTCTGCATCATGCAGCGACATTCAGGATATACCTGAGAAAAAGTAAGGGAGATACCAGGGTTGCAAAACTTGTTGACAGCCCTAATCTACCTGACGGAGAAATCCTCTATAAAATAACAACAAATGGCGTAGAAGATATGTAAAAAACTGTCTTCAGTAGCTAATCCAGAAAGATTCGCGCTTATGGCTGGCAAATTTAACTTAGAATTACCAAAATTCAATATCCCGGAAAATACACTTTCTCAATCTTATGATTTTTCATCAATTTCAGGCATTGGCTCAAATCCGAATACAATATTCTATGCTGCGGTAGTTATCCTGATTGCATCTGTTGTCGCATCCCTGCTGTATAAATCAAATAAAAAAATTGTTCCGACAAGCGGAGATTCTATGCAGCCGACAATTTCAAATCCCGGTCTGGTTGAATCAGACAGGAATTATTACAATCATTTCCAGCCGGAAATCGGGCATATTGTTGGAGTAATGTTTGATACTGCATGGACAGAAGATTACATAAATACATCTATATTTTATTATGAAATGATATTGAACAGGAAATTGCAGGAAGCGGAAAAAGAATATTTAATGAACAATATCCGCAATGATCCGGTTGTGCTGGGACAAGCCTATCTCGGCAAAAGAATAAGAGCAGTGCCGTCCAATAAAATAGAATTCAAAAACGGATATTTGCACATAGATGGCTCAAATATGCACTATCGCCACAAATTCTTTGACATTGAGCAGGAGCATATTTTGAGGCTGACAAACAATGGCGTTGTCCCTCAAAACTATTGCCTCGTCCTCTCAGACAATGCAGATGTTAAAAATGGTTTTTTGGTTGATTCGCGCGTATTCGGTCTTGTTCCTTTCAGGCAATTGCTTGAACGCACAACAAAACTATTCAAAAAAACAGACAAAGGAGAAGTAAAAATTGACAAGTATTTCAGCTAATATACTGTGTTATTGGAAATTGCGGGGCCTTATGAAACTTTGCTAACTTTAAAAAAATATAATTATGACTATGGAAAAGAAAATTAAGATTGGATTAATTAGTCTGGCAATTATTGCGATGATTTTAATTACAGGATTATGGCCACTACAAAAGCAACAGGTTAAATCACAAATGATTGTTTTGAATAAAGAACTATGTCCTGACTGTGAACTTGGATTAATTGATTCTCATTGGCAAAATAACGATTTAATTATTGAAGGGGTTTTCGCTATCAATGGTTGCCCGGGAGAGGTTATTTATGAATCTGAAGTATCAAATGATAATTTAAATGTTGTATTGAAAGATGAAGGTCTTTGTAACCATATGGGAAAACAAAAAA
>Ga0164318_10000856_pt1 | contig 25192 bp, 17 predicted proteins | sample GuaBasSedimGuay9_FD_113734 | JGI IMG/M metagenome (GOLD analysis project Ga0164318, IMG submission 113734) | Subseafloor sediment microbial communities from Guaymas Basin, Gulf of California, Mexico - Guay9, Core 4571-4, 0-3 cm | ecosystem: Environmental > Aquatic > Marine > Hydrothermal vents...
TCGACGGCAAGGTGCTCAAGTGGTTGGCGGAACCCGGTGAGACCGCGACGCCGGGCCGGCCGCTGTTGATCTTCGGCGACGAGACGCTGGAGGTCCGCGTCCGTGTTTACGAACAAGACGTATTGGCCGGGATCCACCAGGGAACGCCGGTGCTGCTGGACACGCAAGGCACACACCCCGTACGCTCCACAGTATCCTCCATCTCCCCCATGGCCGCCGGGCCGGGCCGCACCATGGATGTCCGGGTTCCCCTCGACAACGAAGGGCGTGCCGGTCTCTGGCACGGCATGTCCGTCGACGTCGCCTTCGTCCTCAAGGAAAAAAGGCAGGCGCTGCTGGTTCCGGCCGCAGCAGTCCGTGAAACCAAGACGGGTGCCGGGGTGTACACGGTCCGCAACGGTTCCGCCCACTGGCTCGAGGTGAAACCTTACATCCGTGAAGGCGAGTGGGTCGGCGTCGACGCGGATTTGCAGGAAGGTGACCGGGTCGTGGTTGGAAACCTCGAGGCGGTCAGGGACGGCATGGCCGTCTACCCCGTGTCCGTCGAAAGGAAGATGCCATGAGCCTCACTCAAGCCACTCTCAAGAACCGCTATGCCGTGTGGGCCCTGGTGATAGCGGCGGCCATCTTCGGCGCCCGGGCCTACGTATCGATACCCATGCAGTTGTTTCCGGACACCGCGCCACCGCTGGTGAACGTGATCAGCGCCTATCCGGGTGCCAACGCCAGCGATGTCGACGAGACCTTGAGCCAGAAGCTGGAGGAGGAGTTCGCGTCGCTGGAGGGGGTGGTCAAGATCCGCTCCACCTCCCAGGACAACCTGTCGCTGGTATCGGTGGAGTTCCGCTACGACCGCCAGGTGGACCTGGCGGCGGTGGACGTGCAGAACGCTATCGCCCGGATCAGTAGCGAACTTCCGCCCGGCATACGCGAACCCCAGGTGTTGAAGTTCTCCACCTCGGACCGGCCGGTCATCTCCGTAGGCGTGACGGCGGAGGACCTGGTGCAGGCGCGCAAGATGGCCGAGGACCGTTTCGCACCTGAGTTGCAGCGCATCGACGGAGTGGCGGCGGTCGACGTGTTCGGCGGCAACAAGCCGGCATTGCTGGTGGAGGTGAAGCGGCGCGACCTGGAGGCCTACCACATACCGCTGCAGAAGGTGATAGAGACCATCCGCCGGCACAACGCGGCCCGACCGGCCGGCCAGGTACGGACGGAGACGACACATACCATGTTCCGGATCGAGAGCCGCAGCGCGAGCATCGGGGAGTTCGCAGACATTCCCCTGACGCTGCCCGACGGTTCGCGCGTGTTACTGGGCGAGATAGCCGATATCCGGCGGGGAGCTCTGGACGACGATGCCCGCTTCGCCGTGGACGGCACTCCAGCCATCGCCATGCAGGTCTTCAAGACCGACGATGCGAACACTGTCAAGGTGGTACACGCCGTCCAGGATAAGGTCAAGCAACTGGGAGAGCAGTACACCGGCTACCGGTTCCTGGTCGGCGAGGAGAGCGCCACCTTCACGGAGGTGTCCGTCGACAACCTCCTGTCCAACGTCTGGCAGGCGTTGCTGTTCGCCTCGATCATCATCTTCCTGTTCCTGGGACGCCTGAAGACCTCGGCGGTGACCATCGTGTCCATGCCCCTGTCGTACGGCCTGACCTTCGCCTTCATGCAGGCTTTCGGTGTCGAGTTCAACATGGTGACGCTCTCGGCGGTCATCCTGGCAGTAGGCATGGTGGTGGACGCAACCGTGGTTATACTGGAGAACATCACCCGCAAGCGCGACACGGAGGGACTGACGGCGGAGCAGGCAGCCGTCCAGGGGACCGACGAGGTCCGACTCGCCGTCCTGGCGGGCGTGGCGACGACCCTGGTCGTGCTCATCCCCTTGCTGTTCCTGGGCGGCTTCATAGGAAAGACCTTCGGACCCCTGGCCTTGACGCTAATCTTCGCCTTCACCTCTTCGGTGCTCGTGGCCCTGATCCTGGTGCCGGTGCTGACCCTGTACACCGCGGGCAGGAGCAGGCTGGACAGGTGGGGTGAGAGGCTCATCTCGCCTTTCGTCTGGCTGATGGATCGCCTGCGCGACGGGTACCTCTACATCCTGAAGCTGGCCCTGGGCCATCGCGCCCTGACGGTCGGCATCATGCTGCTCATGTTCACCGGCTCGGTGATCGGCCTGCGGGGGCAGGGCATGGAGGTTCTGCCCAAGATGGACAGCGGCAGCTTCTTCATAACTCTTCAGACACCCTCCGGTTCGTCCCTCGAGGAGACCGAGCGGACGGTGCGCCAGGTTGAGGAGATTCTCAAGAGCGAGCCCCAGGTGGTAAAGATCCAATCCCAGGTCGGCTTCGAGCAAGGCATGCGCTCCTTTGCCTCCTTCGGCGTGCAGGGTCCAACCCAGGGGGCGATCACCGTTACCTTGACCGATCGAACCGATCGCAACGAGAGCATATGGGACATCGAGGCGCGGGTGAGGAAGAAGCTGGCCCGGGTGCCCAACATCCGCACCTCCACGGTTCGGGAGATGGGTAACACCGCCAAGTCGACCACCTCCGCGCCGATCATAGTGCGTCTCAGCGGAGACGATCCCCTGGTCCTGGACCACCTGGGAGAAGAAGTGATCGACCGCCTGGCCACCGTTGCCAACGTGGTGGAACCCACCAGGACCTGGCGGTTCGACCAGCGGCGAATGCTGGTGAAGGTGGACGAACTGCGGGCCGGCCAGCTCGGACTCTCGCCCGAGCAAGTGGCAGCCATCATGGCCATGGGCTCGTACGGCGTGTACGCAGGGGACTTCTACGGTGTCGAGGGCTCGCCCGATCCGATACTGGTCGAGTACCGGAACGAGGGCCGCGAGGGAGTGGACGCCTTGCTGGACTATCCGGTGTTCGTCCCGGGCTCACTCCACTCCGTTCCCCTGCGGGCGGTGGCGACCCTGGAGGAAGAACGCGGCCAGGAGGTGGTGTCCAGGGAGGATCTGTCACCCACGCTGGAGGTCTCGGCCTTCACCCAGGGCCGGCCCCTGAACTTCATCGTCGCCGATATCGACAGGGCACTGGAGAAGATCGAGCTTCCCGACGGGTACGAGATGGTCCTCACCGGGGAGAAGTCCGACCTGACCGAGGCCAAGACCGAGCTGCTCGCCGCCTTCGGCATCGCGCTGGTGGCAGTGTACCTGCTGCTGGTTGCCCAGCTGCGTTCGTTCCTGCACCCGCTCACCATCATGATGAGCATTCCCTTGAGCCTGATCGGCGTGTTTGCCGCCCTCTGGCTGGCCGGCAAACCCGTATCCATGCCGGTGATGGTAGGCCTGATTCTCCTGGTCGGCACAGTGGTCAACAACGCCATCATACTGATCGAGTTCATACGCCAACGACGCCAGGAGGGGACGACCCGGCGAGAAGCCCTGCTGTCCTCGGTGAAGACGCGCTTCCGCCCCATCATGATGACGTCGCTGTCCACCATAGCCGGCATGGTGCCCCTGGCCGCAGAGTGGGCCCTGGGCGCAGAGCGTTTCTCGCCCCTGGCCACCGCGGTCATCGGCGGCATGACGGCGGCGACCTTTCTCACCATGGTCTTCATCCCGGTGCTGTACGACCTGTTCGACGACGGCCTGGCGAAGCTGCGCCGGGGACTACCGGGGGGGCGGGTGGTCGCAGCCACCACGGTGCTCCTGGTCGTTTTCCTGGCCTCGAGCGGAGCGGGTGCGCAGCAGAGCATGACCCTCGATCTCGACCGGTGCGTCGACATGGCCATCGCCCGGAACCACAAACTGCAACAACGCCAGAACGAGGTGCGAGCGGCGGATTACCGGCACCGGCAGGCGATCGGGCGGTTCCTGCCCAAGCTGAGCCTGACCGCGCGCTACAGCAGGGTCAGCCACGTGGAGCCGGGCTCCATCAGCATACCGCTGCCGGAGGAGCTGGCGGCGGGCCTGGAACCGATCCAGCTCGGCGAGGCCGTGGACAACCAGTACTCGTTACGCTTCTCGGTGGAGCAGCCACTGTTTTCCGGCTTTGCATTGTCCAGCTCCTTGCAGCTCACGAGCCACGTGAAGGACCTCGCGCAGGAAAGGGAACGGGCTCAGGAGTCGGAGGTCAGGGTACTGGTCCAGGAGACTTACTTCACGCTGCTCAAGGCGCAGCAGACGAGGGAGATCACGCGGCAATCGCTGCAGAACCTGGTCCGTCACCTGCACCAGGTGCAGGAGCTCGAGAAGGCGGGACGGGCGACGGGACTGGATGTGTCCAGGGTCCAGGCCAGGATCTCGGCGGCCCGGGTCAACCTGGTCCAGGCGGCAGGCGCGGTGGACAGCGCCCGCGTGGCACTGGCCACCCTGATTGGCGTACCGACTACTACGAGATTGATCGTCGAGGATGTTCTCGACTCGGCACAGCTGCCCGAGCCCGGTGGGGACACTGACCGACTCGTCACCCGGGCCCGCTCCAGGAGGCCGGAGATGGGGATGGCGCGATCGGCTGCGGCGGTTGCGGAGGAGCGCATCGATATCGAGGGCTCCGGGCTGTGGCCGCACCTGGGCCTGCGCTTCGGGTACAACTACGAGCGTCCCAACCAGAGGTACTTTCCCGTGCGCGACGAGTTCAATGGTTCGTGGGACGTCTCGGTGGTCCTGAGCTGGACGGTGTGGGACTGGGGGGCATCGTACTACGGCATGAAGGCGGCAGAGGCGGAGGCGGCGGCAGCCAGGCAAGCACTGGAGGATGTCGAAGAAAAAGTGGAGGTTGACGTCGTGCACAGGCTACGCCGCTACCGTACCGAGACCGAGAGGGTGTCGGCAGCCAGGAGCGGCATAGCGAGTGCAAAACGTGCATTCGAGAATGCGACGAAGCTGTTCGAGGCTGGCAGGTTGACGAGCCTGGAGTTGCTGAACGCCGAGCTCGCATTGACGCAGGCCAACTACGAGCTGGTGCGCGCCCTGGCTGATGCCAGGATAGCCTGGGGACGGCTCATCGAAGCCACCGGAGGACCATCGAGCGCCCGGTTGTCCGACCTATGATGGCAACGGTAGCCCCATATCGACGACGACCGCATTTACCATGAAGAATTGAAGTCGGTTACGGTAGATAATTCAACCATCGCATGAGGCCGCAGTGGACGGTGAGATGCCCCCCTTCCGCCGCCGAGGGGAGGATTTCCGACGGAAGGGGGGCGAAAAAAAATGGTGATGGGAATACACCCGGAGATTTCTCGGATTGGAAAGAACATCTAATACGCAACACAATTCATCCAGATTACAGTGTGGGCACGACCGGCGACATGTCAAGGACCGTCAAGTTTGTTTTCGGTTGACCCGGGCGGAGAATTCGCCATACCCTCTGCGGCGTTCAGTTGGCAGTGCAGGGCGAAAGCCACGGAAAGGCGGCAGGACAGGCACTCATGGGAGCAGAAGACACCCACTCCGGCGAGCCCGCCGTTATCGAACCGGTCGGAATGCACGGCAATTACGGGCCGTTTCTGCGCTCGTTCTTCGCCCGTTACTTCGATCCCATCGATCCCGGCCAGGAGACCATCGACCAGCTACGGGAGCTGTCCCGGCGGGGGGTACTGGTGTGGGTGTCACGCTCTCCCAGCCTGTTGCACTTTCTCTTTGTCAATCACCTTTGTAACAAGCACGGACTGCCACTGGCGGAATTCGTCGAGGGATTGAACACCACCGCCGTCCAGCCGATGGACACCCTGCTGCAGCGCCTGCATCGCTTCGGCCAGGTCACCGGCAACGATATCGAGGAAGAACCGGCCGGCCTGGCCCGGCGACAGCTGGAGGCGGTGCTGCAACGGGGCCGGCCGGCCCTGCTCTATATCGACCGGCCGGTGACCTTCACCCGCCCCAACGGCACCAACCAGGATCGCCTGATCGACGTCCTGGTACGGTTGCAGCCCCGGCTCGATCGTCCCCTGTTCTTGCTGCCACACCTGATCGTGTGGAACGTCCACCCCGAGAGACAGGACCGGGCCTTGACCGACCAGCTGTTCGGCGTGGACCAGGCACCCGGTTTCACCCGCTCCCTGTACCTGCTGCTGAGAAACTACCGGCATGCCCTGCTCAAGCTGGCCCCCCCGCTGGACCTGCAGCAGTGGCTGGCGGCCCGGCGGGGGCAGCCGGAAGAGCGGCTGGTAGAGGAACTCGAACGAGAGGTTCGCGGCCAGCTGTTTTCGGAGTTCTACGACGTCACCGGTCCCCGCATCCGTCCCCCCGAGCAGTTCAAGCGTGATATCCTGGCCGACGAAAAGATCCAGCAAATCATAGAAGAACTGTCCCAGGGAGACGCCGAGCGGCGAGAAGCCCTGCGCAAGCAGGCCTACGACATGGTGGACGAGATCGCCGCCGAGCCCCGTATCCGCTGGCCCATCACCCTGGACCGCATCCTGCAGCTGTTCTGGAAACGCATGTACGAGGGAGTGGTCCTGCAAGAGGCCGACTTCGAAAGGATCCGCCAGGCGGTACGCCGGGGACCGGTGGTCTTCTGCCCCAGCCACAAGAGCCACGTCGATTACCTGATAATCAGCCAGATGTGCATCCGCCAGGCAGTTCCGCTGCCCCACATCGCTGCCGGCATCAACCTGTCCTTCTGGCCCATGGGCCCCATCTTCCGCCACTCGGGGGCTTTTTTCATGCGGCGTTCCTTCAAGGGTGACCGGCTCTATCCGGTGGTGTTCCGCACCTACCTGCGCCACGTCATGGCCGAGGGGTTTCCCATCGAGTTCTTCATCGAGGGCACCCGCAGCCGTACCGGTAAGCTGCTCAACCCCAAGTTCGGCATTCTCTCCTGGCTGGTGGAGGCCTTCCAGGAAGGAAGCGCGCCGGACGTACAGTTCTTTCCCATCTCGGTCGACTACGAGAAGATCATCGAGAGCCGTTCCTACGTCAACGAGTTGAGCGGCGGCGAGAAGCGTAAGGAAGACGTGGCTGCGCTGGTGAAATCATCCGAGCACCTGCGCTCCAAGTACGGCAAGATCTACATCCAGGTGGCCGAGCAGATCTCCCTGCGCCAGTTCCTCCGGGAACGCAACCTGGATCCTGCCTCCATGACCAGGGAACAACGCCGGGCGGCCATCCAGGAACTGGGCTACTCCATCCTCTACCGCATCAACGGCGTGCACACCGTCACTCCGTCGGCCATCCTGGCCTTCTGTCTGCTTACCCATCGCAAGCGGGGCATGGCAGAGTCGGAACTGCTGGAACGCGCCCGTTGGACCAGCGACTGGATCCACCAGCAGGGACACCGGCGTTTCTCGGCCACACTGCAGGAATTTCCCCGCGCCATCGCCGAGGCGGCCACCAGGTTCGCCCGCGATGGACTCATCTCGGTCAAGCACACCGGCGAGGATGCCGTCTACGCCGCCGTCGAGCAACGGCGCCTGGAGCTGGACTACTACCGCAACAACATCATTCACCATTTCGTACCGGCGGCCATTTTCGTGCTGGCCCTGGAGTCGTTCGCCGCCGAGGCGGTTCCCCCGCAGACCCTCAACCAACGCATCCGGGAGCTGTCGCGACTGTTCAAGTACGAATTCCTCTTCCGTTCCGAGCGCGACTTCGAGGCGGTGGTACGCGGGGCCAACGACAGCCTGGCCGCCCAGCAGGCCCTGCACGAGGAAAACGGCTTCGTGGTACGTAACGAGGCCGGCGCCGACCGGCGGTCGGTCTTCCGGGCCGTACTGGAACACTTCGTGGAGTGCTACTGGCTGGTAGCCCGGGAGCTGGAACGCTTGCGCGGCGGGCTCCTGCACCAGCGGGAGCTCGTCGCCCAGATCCTGCGCCAGGGGCAGAAACTCTACGTTCGCGGCGACATCCAGTTGCAGGAGACCTTGAACAAGGAAGTGATCAAGAACGCGCTGCTGAGCTTCACCGACCGCGGCATCCTGCATGGCGAGCCGGCTACCGACAGGAAAGGTCCCCGCTACCGGCTCGATGAGCAGTGGAACGATGAGGAAAAACTGGCGGAACTGGTAGCCACCCTGGAGACCTTCCTGAAACCCGGCCAGCACTCTTGACCTCCAACAAGCCATAAGATAGTTTGCCTCCACCGCGACGGTAGTGCAGGCGGACTCGTTGACCGCAGGAGGAATATCCATGGATCTCGACAAGGTACAACAGGCACTTACCTTCGACGACGTGCTGCTGCTGCCCGCCTACAGCGAGGTGCTGCCCAACCAGACCGACGTCTCTACCAGGCTCACCCGCAAGCACCGGCTTAGTATTCCCATCGTCTCCTCGGCCATGGATACCGTCACCGAGTCGCACCTGGCCATCACCATGGCCCAGGAAGGCGGCCTCGGCATCCTGCACAAGAACATGAGCGTCTCCGAGCAGGTGGACGAGGTCAAGCGGGTCAAGAAGTTCGAAAGCGGCATCATCCGCGACCCCATCACCATCGCCCCCGATCGGCTCCTGGCCGAGGCGGTGGAACTGATGCAGGCACACTCCATCTCGGGAATCCCCGTGGTACGCGACGGCATTCTGGTGGGCATTCTCACCAACCGCGACCTGCGCTTCGAGCGCAACCTGCAGCAACGGGTGGAGCAGGTAATGACCACCGACCTGGTGACCGCCCGCGAGGGGATCTCTCCTGCCGAGGCCACGGACATCCTGCATCACCACAAGGTGGAAAAGCTGCCGGTGGTAGACGAGCAGCAACGCCTGCGGGGGCTGATCACCATCAAAGACCTGCAAAAGGCCAAGCGTTTTCCCAACGCCACCAAAGACGAGCACGGTTCGCTGATGGTGGGCGCGGCGGTGGGCGTGGGCCCGGCGGCCCGGCAACGGGCCGAAGCCCTGCTGGAAGCCGGCTGCGACGTGCTGGTCATCGACACCGCCCACGGCCACTCCCGGGGAGTGATCGACACCCTGCGACAGATCCGCCAGGCGTTTGCCGGTGCCGACATCATCGCCGGCAACGTGGCCACTGCCGCCGGTTGCCGGGCGCTCATCGAAGCCGGTGCCGACGCCGTCAAGGTAGGCATCGGCCCCGGCTCCATCTGCACCACCCGGGTGGTGGCCGGTGTGGGTGTACCCCAGATCACCGCCATCGCCGAGTGCGCCCGGGTGGGCGATGAACACGGTGTGCCCATCATCGCCGACGGGGGGGTGAAGTACTCCGGCGACGTCACCAAGGCCCTGGCTGCCGGGGCTTCGGCGGTGATGATCGGCTCCTTGTTCGCCGGTACCGAGGAGAGTCCCGGCGAGGTGGTCTTCTACCAGGGCCGTTCCTACAAGGTATACCGCGGCATGGGCAGCCTGGGCGCCATGAAAGCGGGCAGCTCGGACCGCTATTTCCAGGACGACGTGCAGCGGGAGGAGAAGCTGGTTCCCGAGGGCATCGAGGGCCGCGTACCATACCGGGGCAAGCTCACCCAGGTGCTGTACCAGCTGGTGGGCGGCCTGCGCTCTGGCATGGGCTACACCGGCTGCGCCGATATCGAAACCTTGCGCCGCCAGGCCCGCTTTACCCGCATCACCTCGGCCGGGCTCCAGGAAAGTCACGTACACAACGTGATCATCACCCAGGAAGCCCCCAACTACCCGCTTTCCCAGTAGGCCCGGCACCATGGGCGGCCTCACTCTGGATAAAATCCTGGTTCTCGATTTCGGCTCCCAGTATACCCAGCTGATTGCCCGGCGGGTGCGCGAGTTGAACGTCTACTGCGAGATCCATCCCTGCCATCTGTCCGCCGACGAGATCCGCGCCTTCGCTCCGCGGGGAATCATCCTTTCCGGCGGCCCGGCCGGAGTCTACCAGGAGCAGGCCCCCACCTGCAGCCGGGAAATATTCGAGTTGGGAGTGCCCCTGCTGGGCATCTGCTACGGCCAGCAGCTGATGATGAACCAGCTGGGAGGCCAGGTACAACCGTCCCGCCGCCGGGAATACGGCCGGGCCGAGCTGGAGATTCTCGACGACGGCGATCTCTTCCGCGGGCTGGGCCGGTCCGAGCGTACCCCGGTGTGGATGAGCCACGGTGACCGGGTGGAGAAACCGGCGCCGGGATTCGAGGTCATCGGCCGCAGCGACAACTCGCCCTATGCCGCCCTGCGCGATGGAGCCAGGCGTTTCTACGGCCTGCAGTTCCACCCCGAGGTGGTGCACACCCCGCAGGGAAAACGCATGCTGTCCAACTTCGTGCTGGAGATCTGCGCCTGCCGGCCGGAATGGACCATGGCCAACTTCATCGACCTGGCACGGGAGGAGATCAGCGCCCGGGTAGGCAGCGACGAGGTCATCCTGGCCCTTTCCGGCGGGGTGGATTCCTCGGTGGTGGCGGCGCTGCTGCACCGAGCCCTGGGCCGGCAACTGCACTGTCTCTTTGTCGACAACGGCCTGCTGCGCCTCGGCGAAGCCCGCTCGGTGGAAGAGGTATTCGGCAGCCATTTCGGCATGGACCTGGTAGTAGTGGACGCGGCCGTTGAATTCGTCCAGGCGCTGGCCGGAGTGCAGGATCCCGAGCGCAAGCGCAAGATCATCGGCCAGAAGTTCATCGAGGTCTTTGAACGCGAGGCCGGACGCTTTGCCCGCGCCCGTTTCCTGGCCCAGGGAACGCTGTATCCTGACGTCATCGAATCGCGCTCGGTACGCGGCCCCTCGGCCACCATCAAGAGCCACCATAACGTCGGCGGCCTGCCCGAACGCATGAACCTGGAACTGATCGAACCGCTCAAGGAACTGTTCAAGGACGAGGTGAGAGTGCTGGGCCGCGAACTGGGACTGCCCCGGGAAATCGTCGAGCGCCAGCCGTTCCCCGGCCCCGGCCTGGGCGTGCGGGTGATCGGCGAGATAACCCCCGAACGCCTCGACACCCTGCGTCGCGCCGACGCCATCCTGCAACAGGAGGCGGACCAGGCCGGACTGCTGGCCGAGACCTGGCAGACCTTCGCGGTGCTGTTGCCGGTGCGCTCGGTGGGGGTGATGGGCGACGAGCGCACCTACGAGCAGACACTGGTTATCCGGTCGGTTACCAGCGTCGATGGCATGACCGCCGACTGGGCCCGCCTGCCTTACGACACCCTGGCCATCATCTCCAACCGCATCATCAACGAGGTCAGGGGGGTAAACCGCGTCCTCTACGACATCTCCTCCAAGCCTCCCGCCACCATCGAGTGGGAATAGGACCCATAGGCAAGACCGGCCTCCCGGTGCCGGCGGTTCCAGGTACAAAAAAACGCCCCGGGATTGAAGAACTTTTGCCGGCAGGCGTCAAAACGATCCGGTCATCCACAGCTTGGCGAACCACCTTGACAATGTTTGAAACCGAGTGATAGCTTGCGGTGATACATGAGGAAATCCAAAAGAGGAGGAAGTCCATGAACCGGGCAAGAGTGGGTGGCGTGCTTCTGACCGCCGTACTGGCCGTGGTCTTGTGTGCCCCGGCCTGGGGCCAGCAGGGTGGCGAATTGACCCAGGGAGACCTGCAGGTGCAGCACGGACAGGTCGACTGGACCAACCGCACCATCACCGCCACGGGCAGCGGCGCCCCCGACCTGAAGGCTCCCAACGTGGCCGTGGCCAGGCTGGGCGCGGAACGAGTGGCCAAGATGGACGCCCTGCGTAACATCCTGGAGGTGCTCAAGGGCGTGCAGTTGGACTCCGCCATCACCGTGGAAAAGGAAATGGTCACCAACTCCAAGATGCGCGCTCGCGTGCAGGGTCTCATCCGTAATTTCAAGGTATTGAAAACAAAGTACTACTCGGACGGCGGAGTGGACCTGGTGGTGCAGGTATCACTGGACGGGCCGCTGGGCTCGGCGCTGGTCAAGCCGGGCGGACAGGGCGCCAACCTGCCGGCATCCGGGCAGGCCCCGGGTTCGGGCCTCATTATCGATGCCCGCGGGCTAAAGGTCATGCCGGCCCTGGCCCCCCGCATCCTCGACGAGGACGGCAAGGTGGTCTACGGTGCCAACATTCTCGACCAGAAGGTCCTGGAGCAGAAAGGAGTGCTGGCGTACTACAAAGACCTGGCCGCTGCCCGCAAGAGTTCCCGTGCCGGCTCCAAGCCCCTGGTGGTAAAGGCCCTGCGGCTGGCCGAAGGCAGCCGCACCGACGTGGTCATTTCCAATGCCGATGCCGTCAAGTTGCGCGATCCCAATGCCAACCTGCAATTCCTGGCCCAGGGCCGGGTGCTGCTGGTTACCAATTGACGGCTGGCGGCTGAAGGTGACAAGGAGACATGCCATGAAACCAAGCGTTGCCACGAGTTGCTTCCTGGCGCTGGTGCTGCTGGCCCTGCCGGCACGGGCCGGAGACGTGCAGGAGATCGAGGCCAAGGGCGAAGCGGCCATAATGCAGGGCGACAAGGCCATGGCCCGTGACAAGGCCATCGACGATGCCTTGCGCAAGGCGGTGGAGTCGGCCGTGGGCACCATGATCTCCTCGGAGACCATTACCGAGAACTACCAGTTGCTCTCTGACCGCATCTATTCCCACTCGGACGGTTATGTTCAGAAGTACCGCATCACCGACGAGCGCGAGGAAGACGGGGTCTACATCGTCGAGGTGAAGGCCAAGGTGGGCATCGGCAGCATACAAAACGACCTGCAGAGCTTGAAGCTGCTGATGCAGCGCAAGGACATGCCCCGGGTGCTGATCTTGGTGGCCGAGCAGAACATCGGCAGCGGCAAGATGAGTTACTGGTGGGGAGGCCACAGCGGCGGGCACGTCCTGGCCGAGGACATGCGCATCGTCGAGTCCACCATCATGGACATCATGCGCGAAAAGGGCTTCACCTTCGTCGACCCGGAAACCCTCAGCGGTACCAAGAAGGTCAGCGTCCCGGTAGCCCTGCTCACCGACAAGCAGGCCATGCGCGTGGCCCGCACCACCGATGCCGAGTTGATCATCGTCGGCAAGGCGGTGGCCCGGGACCTGGGACAAACCTGGGAGGGCACCCGTTACAAGACAGCCAGCGCCGAGGTGTCGGTGCGGGCCATCAACACCTCCAACGGCGAGGTCATCGCCTCTGCCAGCGTCCCCGGTCAGGCCTGGAACATCAACACCACCGCCGCCGGCAGCCAGGCTCTGCGCAACGCCGGCAAGGCTGCGGCCGAGAAACTCATTGAACAAATAACCGCCAAGTGGGTGGCCGAAACCAGTTCCACCACCCGGGTCCGGGTGATAGTCAGCGGGGTCAAAAACAGCCGCATGCTCAAGAAGCTTACCGGCGTTCTTTCCGGGCAGGTGCGGGGGGTGAAATCGGTCTACACCCGCCGCATGAAGGCCGGAGAAGCGGAGCTGGAAATCATGCTGGCCGGCAAGACCCGGGACCTGGCGGCCGAACTCGAGGCCAAGGATTTTGGCGGTGTTTTCAAACTGGAAGTGGAGTCGGTACGGGCCAGTTCTCTGCGCTTGAAGCTGCTGCCGTGAACCCGACCAAGCTGGCAACCAGGCTGACAGCGGCACTGGCCTTGTTGGCGGCGGCCTGTGCCGGCAACCGGGCCGATATTCCACAACCGGTCATGCTAGCGGGAGAAAACACCATGGCGTTGCAAGTGGATTGCCAACCCGAGCAGGCCGAAGTGGAGATCGACGGGGTTCTGCAGGGAAGCTGCGCCTCCCTCAACGGCAAGCGTATCAGGCTGCCTGCCGGCAGCCATCGCCTGCAGGTGCGCGCGCCGGGCTTTCGCCCCTTCACCTCGCAGGTGGATGCCCGTGGCATGTTGCAACGGCTGACGGTGACACTACAGCGTTATCAGCCGCTATGAGGCATGCCGGCCGGGCTGGCCGACAGAGGAGAGCATGACTGCTCATGAGGTTTTCTGAAAACCTCGCAAGCAACGGAGGAACAAGCAATGAACAGGTCCGTCACTTCCTGGTTTTGGCTGGTGCTGCTGCCCCTGTGCCTGGGGCTTGACGCTCACGGCAAGAGTCCGGCCCCGTCCCCCGCCGGACAGGTTACCTACCTCAAGGGATGGGCGCAGGTGAAGCGAGGCGGCCAGTGGACGCGCATCGACAAGGGCAGCGCGCTCCTCTGGGGAGACGTGGTGGCTACCGGCAAGAAACGCACTCGCCTGGAAATCCGCCTGGCCGACGACAGCGTGGTGCGCTTGGGGCGCAACTCCCGGCTGGTCATCGACAAGGCGCGCTTCTCGTCCTCGGGCCGGGAGTTCTCCGCCAGGCTCATGCAGGGCAAGGTCTACGCCGTGGTGTCCCGCTTTACCGGAAGCGACTCCACCTTCAAGATCACCACTCGCAATGCCGTGGCCGGTGTTCGCGGTACCACCTTCCGCATCGACGCCAAGAAAGACCGCAGCACCGTGGTGCGGGTCTACACCGGTGCCGTGGCCGTGTCCAACGCCCCCATCTTCGCCAAACCCGGCCGGGTACCCAAGCCCGGAAAGCGGGGCGGGGTACCTCGCCGGGGGGTCAAGCCAGGAGGCCCGGGTCGGGTGGAGGTGGCCGGTCCCCAGGAAATAAGCAAGCAGGAGTGGGAAGAAATGGTAGCCAAGGCCATGCAGGAAATTCGCGTGAGCGCTGCCGGCAAGCTGTCGGCACCGGTGGCTTTCGACGCCCAGGCAGACGCCGCCGATGAATGGGTGGCCTGGAACAAGTCCCGAGACGAACAGGTAAAGAAGTAACCTGGCATCTCTCCCGATACTCTTCCCGGATGCCCGCAGAAAAACACTCATACTGGCGGAAGGTGGCCCTGGTGGTCTCCGTCTCGGTGACCGTGGGCCTGTTGTTGTACCTGTTGCGCGGCATGTTGGCACCGGTGCTGCTGGCCTTCTTGCTGGCCTACCTGTTCGATCCGCTGGCCGACTGGTTGGAACGCCACAGCTGGCCTCGCCCGCTGGCGGTATCCCTGTGCCTGCTGGTGCTGGTGGTCTTGACCGTCGGGGTCATCGCCCTGGTGATACCCACCATCTACCATGAAATCGGCGCCCTGGCCCGAAAGGCACCGCAGTACGTGGCCCGGGTACAGTCCGCCCTGGTGCCCTGGATAGAGAAGAACCTGGGCTGGCAACTTTCCGGGCAGTCACTGGGAGAGGTCCTCAGCAGTACCGCCAACAAGCTCTCCGCCTCGGCCGAGCAACTGGCCGGCCCCCTGGCCCGCATCGTTCAGCAGTTGCTGTCAAGCATCGCCGGGCTGCTGTCTGCACTCATCGTGTTGGTACTGATTCCCTTGTTCACCTATTTCTTCCTGGTCGACTATGATCGCATAGTGAACTGGTTCGTGGAGTTGGTCCCCCCCGCCCGTCGTCCGCTCTTTTTGGAGCGGGCCCGGGAGATCGACGAGGTCTTTTCCGGCTTCCTGCGCGGGCAGGGTACGGTGTGCGCCATCCTGGCGGTCATCTACTCCGTGGCCCTGACCCTGGCCGGGGTGCCGGCGGGAGTAACCATCGGCGTCATCACCGGCCTGTTCAACTTCGTCCCCTACGTGGGTACCACCACCGGCATCCTGCTCAGCTGCCTGTTTCTGCTGCTCGAGGGAAGCAGCTGGAGCGCCTTCCTGGTGGTAGGCATCATCTTTGCCGCGGTCAACCTGGTCGACGGCCTGTTCATCACCCCCAGGGTACTGGGCAAGCGGTTGGGCCTGGCGCCGGTAGCGGTAATCCTGGCCTTGATGGCCTTCGGCGAGATCTTCGGTTTCGTCGGAGTGCTCATGGCGGTACCGGTGACGGCCATCGGCAAGGTGCTGGGAAAACACGCCCTGGCGGCATATCGCCAGAGCCGCCTCTACAATGCCGCCGACGGAGAAGGAGGCCATGGCGACGGCTAAGACCAAGCTGGTGGTCAGCGACTTTCACCTGGGCAATGGCCGCTTTTTCCCCGATGGCACCGTCAATCCCCTGGAAGATTTCGTCTACGATCGCCGCTTCATCGAGTTTCTCGATCACCACCACCAGGAAGAAGGTGCCGGAGAGCTGGAACTGATCATCAACGGCGACTTCATGAACATGATCCAGCTCATGCCCGAAGAGCAGGAAAAGGGAATACTCACCGAGCAGGCGGCGGTCGACAAGACCGAGGCCATCGTGGCCGGTCACCGCGAACTGTTCGAGGCGCTACGCCGCTTCAACAGCGGTGCCAACCGGCGTATAACCTACATCATGGGCAACCATGATCCGGGGATTCTCTGGCCCGGGGTACAGGATGTGTTGCGCCGCACCATCCAGGGAGAACTGGTTTTCGTCAGCGAGTCCTACCAGTTCGACGGCGTGCACATCGAGCACGGGCACCAGATGGAACCCATCTTCCGCTTCGACAGCGAGCGTTACTTTCTCACCCGGGGATTTCGCGAACCGGTGCTGAACCTGCCCTGGGGGGTCTTCTTCGTCAAGGACTTCCTCTACAAGGTCAAGCAACGCCGGCCTTACATCGACAAGGTCAAGCCCTACAACATGTACACCCGCTGGGCGGTCTTCAACGACTTCTGGTTCGGCCTGCTGACCACACTGCGCTACATATTCTTCTGCCTGCGTACCCGCTTCAGCCACCTGCCGTTGAAACGGGCCCAGGCCCTCAAGGGTCTCTCTGCTTTTCGTGAACTCAAGCGCTCGCCCACGCTGTCGGACCAGGCCGAGCGGCTCCTGCGCCGGGAAGACGCCAACATCGTCATCATGGGCCACACCCACATCCCCATCCATCGCCGCTTCGGCGCCGGCCGGGAGTACCTCAACCCCGGCTGCTGGAACGGGGTGACCTCTTTGAGCCTGGACAGCCTGGGCCACACCCGCCAGCTGCTCTACGTGCGCATCGATTACCAGCGCGGCCAGCCCCGGGCGCGCCTGCTGGAGTGGCATGGCCAACCCAGGCTGTTCGAGGAGGTCCGGGTCTAGGACCATTGCCTTTTTCATGGACTCCGATCTACACTGAATTCGTGCTGGCAAGTGGAAGAGGAAGAATCTTGGACGTCCCCGGCAGGGCAAGGGAATGGTTACTGCTGCTGGCGCTGCTGTTGCCTGGCGGCGCGGCCCGAGCCGACTTTCGCCTGCCCATACTCAACCCGGTGCCCAAGACGTTGTCCATCCCGGCCACCATCGATCCGTCAATCCTGGAGGAGTTCTCCCGGGTCAAGGATATCGGCATCGAGGTGCGCCTGTCAGGTGGCAACCTGGTTCCCGGGCGCCTGCTCCAGGTGTTGAAGGAGCGTTTCCCGGGCAATCGCAAGTTCTTTGTCATGCGTGGCGACATCCTGCCCCGGCATGCCGAACAGCTGCGTGGGCTGGAGCAGGTGGAGGTCTGGTACCACCTGGGAGGCAAGAAGTTCGCGGCCAGGACCAGAAACCAGCTGTATTCACTGGGACCGGTGCGCAAGGTGATCGTCCTGCCCGCGGACTTCGACAACGACCTCCTACAGCAAGCGCTGGGAATGAGCTTCACCTCCGTGGCGGTGGCAGTCGGGGACACCATCCCCGCACAACAGCTACGCTGGCTGGGCATCGACCGCCGACGTCGCAAGTACTTGCTGTTGTCTCCGGACGCGGGGCGCCAGGCGGTATACCAGGCTTCGGAGCTGAGCCCGGTCGAGCTGCTGGTGCCCGCCCGCAACAACCGCCTGGACGACAAGTTCCTGCAATTACTGGCTAACTTGCGGGAAATGGGGATCACCATCTTGGTGGACGGGCGATTCACCATCGCCGATGCCCGCCGGCTAACCAGGTTGGAGAACTTCTCCCTCAAGGTGGTGTTGCAGGACCCCCCGCAGATGATTCCCGGCCTGGTCGATCTGCTGGGCAGGTTGCACCCCCCCCGATGAAATGACCATCTTCGCGCCAGGACGCCGGGTTAGCGGCCGAGGTGGGAAGATGTCCTTGACAAACAAAGCAAACATTGCTAGGCACAAGCGGCCGTGCGCGGCCCGGGAGGGTGTTTTCGGGAGGTCGCAGCGGTTACAGGCGCGTAGCTCAGGGGGAGAGCGCTACCTTGACACGGTAGAGGTCGGCGGTTCGAAACCGCCCGCGCCTATGGCTTTTTTTTTGGAAGGAAGACGGTAAGACCATGGCCGGTGAAATGACCAGCATCAGCATCGCTGGCGGAAAACCCGTTGAGGTACCCGCCGGGGCTACCTTGGCCGAGGTGGCGGCAGCCTCCGGACGAGCCGATGCCATAGCCGCCCGTATCGGCGAGCGGCTGGTGGACCTGGCCACTCCGGCTCCGGCCGGCCAGGAGGCAGTGGAATTCGTATCCCTGGATTCCGCGGACGGTATGAACATCCTGCGGCACTCCACCGCCCACGTCATGGCCAGCGCGGTCAAGGAATTGTTCCCGGAGGCCAAGGTCACCATCGGCCCGGCAATCGATGACGGGGTCAATGGTTTCTACTACGACTTCGACTTCGAGCGGGGCTTCAACGAGCAGGACCTGGAGGCCATCAGCCGGCGCATGGCCGAGATCATCGAGGCCGACTTGCCCTTCACCCGCGAGGAGGTCACCCGGGAGCAGGCTCATCAGCTGTTCGCCGACCAGGGTGAAAGCTACAAGTTGGAACTGCTCGAAGCCATCGAACCCGGCGAGACGGTGTCGCTGTACCGGCATGGCGATTTCGTGGATCTCTGCCGTGGTCCCCACCTGCCGTCGACGGGCAAGATAGCGGCTTTCAAGCTCATGAGCGTGGCCGGAGCCTACTGGCGGGGCGATGCCCGCAACAAGATGCTGGCCCGTATCTATGGCAATGCCTTCGCCAGCAAGAAGGAGATGAGAAAGCACCTGGCCCGGGTGGAAGAGGCCCGTAAGCGCGACCACCGGCTGCTGGGCAAGAACCTCGATCTTTTTTCCTTCAGCCAGGAGGTGGGCGGAGGCCTGGTGTTATGGCATCCCAAGGGAGCCCTGGTACGATCGCTTATAGAACAGTTCTGGCGGGAATCTCATTTCCAGCACGGCTACCAGCTGGTCTATACCCCGCACATCGGCCGGGCCGATCTCTGGCAGACCAGCGGGCACCTGGATTTCTACCGCGAGAACATGTATGCCCCCATGGAGATCGAGGGCAATCCCTTCTTTGTCAAGCCCATGAATTGCCCCTTCCACATCCAGATCTACCGCTCGCGGCTGCGCAGCTACCGGGAGTTGCCCTACCGCCTGTGCGAACTGGGCACGGTTTACCGGTTCGAACCCTCGGGAGTACTGCACGGACTGCTGCGGGTGCGTGGTTTCACCCAGGACGATGCCCACATCTTCTGCACCCGGGAACAGATCGAACAGGAGATACGTGGTTGCCTGGAACACACCTTCCTGCTGCTGGGCGCCTTCGGATTCAGCGAATACGAGATCTACCTGAGCACCCGCCCCGACAAGTACGTCGGCGATGAAGAAGACTGGCAGAAGGCCACCGCCGCCCTGCGCCAGGCCTTGGAACAAATGAACCTGCCATACCAAGTCGATCCCGGCGAGGGGGTGTTCTACGGTCCCAAGATCGACATCAAGATCCGTGACAGTCTGGGGCGTACCTGGCAGTGCACGACCGTGCAGGTCGATTTCAACCTACCCGAGCGTTTCAACGTCGAGTACGTCGATTCCGCCAGCCGGCGGGTGCGTCCCTTCATGATCCACCGGGCGCTGCTGGGCTCCTTGGAGCGATTCTTCGGGGTACTTCTGGAACACTATGCCGGTGCCTTTCCCACCTGGTTGGCCCCGGTGCAGGCGGTGATCCTGCCCATCACCGACGAGCAACAACCCTGGGCCGAGGAAGTAAAAACGGAACTGGCTTCCCGGGGATTGCGGGTGGAAGTGGATGATCGCAACGAGAAGCTGGGTTTCCGCATCCGCGAGGCCCAGCTTGCCAAGATCCCCTTCATGCTGGTAATTGGCAAGAAGGAACAGCAAGCACGGGCCGTGGCTCCCCGCACGCGCCAGGGAAAGGACCTGGGAGCCATGCCCCTTGAGCAATTCACCGGGCTCATCGAGGCCGATGCGGCCTGGCCCGGGCAGACCCGATCCCAGGAGGTGAAACATCGCCACTGATAAGCGATTCAGAAGAGAGCAAACCGATACTACCAGGGTAAACAAACGCATCGTGGCCCGGGAGGTGAGAGTTATCAGCCCCGACGGAGAGCAACTGGGAATAATGTCCACGGGCGAGGCCTTGCGCATCGCCGAGGACCAGGGGCTCGACCTTGTCGAGGTAGCTCCCGACTCGCGGCCGCCGGTGTGCCGCATCATGGACTACGGCAAGTACAAGTACACCCTGAAAAAGAAGCAACAGAGCGCCAAGAAGCGGGCCGTGGCGCAGTCGTTGAAGGAAGTGAAGTTGCGTCCCAAGACCGAGGAACATGATTACCAGGTCAAGCTCAAGCATGTTACCCGCTTCCTGCTCGACGGCAACAAGGTCAAGGTGACCATCCGCTTCCGCGGACGCGAAATGGCCCATCGCGACATCGGCATGGAGATGTTGAATCGCATCGTACGCGATGCAGGTGACCTGGCCGTGGTGGCCAGCACTCCCTTGATGGAAGGGCGCCTGCTGCACATGGTATTGAACCCCTCTCCCAAGGCCCTGGTGCTCAAGCGGGCCAAGGACGAGAAACGACTGCCGGCGGAAGAGAAGAACGTCCAGTCCGGAGAGGAAGCCTGAAAGCAACAAACCTGCTGCGAGTAACATCCGCGGCCTGAAACGATGTTGGAGGAATCATGCCAAAACTGAAGACAAACAGGGCGGCGGCCAAGCGCTTCAAGGTAACCAAGCGCGGCAAGGTCAAGGCCAAGCAGAGCCACATGCGACACTTGCTCACTTGCAGCAAGAATCGCAAGCGCAAGCGCAAGTTGCGCAAGGCCATGTATCTGGACAGTACCAATTTAAGGCAGGTCCGACGCCTACTGCCCTATGCCGGCGTAGCCAGAAAGTCGAGGTAACACCATGCCACGTGCAACCAACGCGCCAGCCCGTAACAAGCGGCGCAAGAAGGTACTGAAGCGAGCCAAGGGTTTCTATGGCATGCAGAAGAGTTCCTACCGAGTCGCCGTACACAAAGTGGCCCGGGCCCTGGCCTATTCATACACCGGACGCAAGCTCAAGAAACGCGATTACCGGGCATTGTGGAATGCCCGCATCAACGCCGCGGCCCGCATGCACGGAACCAACTACAGCCGTCTCATCAACGGCCTGGCCAACCGTGGCGTGGAACTGGATCGCAAGATCCTGGCCGATATTGCCTTGCATGACCCGGAAGGTTTCGGCAAGATAGTGGAGTTCGCAGGACAGTAAACCCGGCCCGGGACCCCGCTGCGGCCAACGGTTCGGCGGGTGGTCTTCGCAACCGCCGGGGGTGGGCAAACAACCAACGGAGCAACCGCGGGAACAATGTATGGCGGAGAGGCGCGACAACGAGCTGCCGGACAAGATTTACTTCAAGATCGGTGAAGTGGCAGAAATCGTAGGGGTGGAGCCATACGTGCTGCGCTACTGGGAAAGCGAGTTTCCCGCTCTGCGCCCCGTAAAATCGAAATCACAGCAACGCATGTACCGCAAGAAGGACGTGGAACTGCTGTTGCGGATCAAGAAACTGCTCTACGAAGACATGTATACCATCGCCGGGGCCAAGAAGCAGCTCAGTCGCTCCGGCGAGAAGTCCTCGGCCCAGTTGAGTCTCAAGCTGCCCCAGTCCCACGATCGCGGCCTGCTCAAGAAGATAGAGAAGGAGTTGCTGGCCCTGGTCAGATTGTTCGATGAGTGAGCCAGGAGTTGGCCGGGGACATCGGCTCCAGGCAGGGAGGAGGTCCGCGGCAAGCGGATGGTGAAGAACCACCGTTACCAGCCAGCAAGTCTATCCTCCTTGACAAGCACCGCCTCAGAAAAAAGAATATGACGCAATTTGCAGGAGGGAAGAGGATTTCATGCCAGAACGAATCGGCCGTTTCCTGCTGTTGAAAAAAATCGCTACCGGAGGAATGGCCGAGGTATTCGTGGCCCGACAGCGGGGAATAGAGGGCTTCGAGAAACTGGTGGTGATCAAGAAGTTGCTGCCGGCCCTGTCGCGGAGCGGCAAGTTCATGGGATTGTTTCTCAACGAAGCCAAGCTGGCAGCCCGCCTGGCCCATCCCAACATCGTACAGATCTACGACCTGGGCATTGCCGAGGGAGCCTACTTCATCGCCATGGAGTTCATCCAGGGGGAAAACCTGTTCGCCATTTACAAGGCTTGCCGTAAACGCGGGCAGCCACTACCCCTGCCGTTACTGGCCCGTATTGCCTCCGAGGCCTGTGAGGGTCTGCACTACGCGCACAGCAAAACCGACGTGCGCGGCCAGCCGCTGGGCATAGTTCATTCCGACATCAGTCCCCAGAACATCCTGGTATCGCTGGACGGCACTACCAAAATAATCGACTTCGGAGTGGCCAAGGCCGCCAACCTGGCGCGTGAACTGCGTGCTGACAAAGTGGTCATGGGCAAGCTCTGCTACCTGGCTCCCGAGCAATGCCTGGGCCGGCCAGCCGATGCCCGCACCGACCTGTATTCCCTGGGAGTGGTGTTATGGGAACTGGCGGCCGGTCGGCGCCTGTTCCGTGACGTGGGCACCGTGGAGACAATGAAGGCCATCGTCAGAAGCAAGCTGCCCAGGCCCGGAAAGTTCAACCAGGAAGTCCCCGGCAGTTTCGACAAGCTGGTAATGAGGGCACTGGACAAAAACCCCGGCAAGAGGTTCCAGAACGCCCGGGAAATGCACGATGCCCTCAAGAGCGTCACCAAGGAACAAGGATGGGAGGCCTCCGCTTTCGACCTGGCCAGCTTCCTGCAGGAGCTTTTCCGGGAGAAGCTGCAAGCTGCCCGGGACCGGCAGCTGCTCGAGGCCGGGGATGTCGAGATGGAACCGGCCTTGTTCTATGACCTGCGAGCGGTGGCCGGAAGTGACGGCCAGCAGGACGCCGAAGGGGGCACACCGGCAACACCGGCTAACAGCCTGGCCACCCAGGAGCCGACCGGTGACTCCCGGCCGCAGGTATCCTTCTGGAAACGACTGCCCCACTTACACTGGTGGCACTGGTTGCTGCTTTTTTTCGTGCTGGCCACACTGGTCGGGGGAGGCTACCTCCTCCTTGGCGGCAAGCCGGAGAAATCATCCCCGGCGGTGGCCCCGGTGGCGCCCGCCGGCACGGTAAACATCGTTTCCCAGCCGGCCGCGGCCAGGGTGTGGCTCGATGGCCAACTGCGCTGCCTCAGTCCCTGCCAGGTGCCGGAAGTGGCTGTTGGCCCGTGGCACGAGCTGGAAATATCCCGGCCGGGCTACAAGCCCTTCAATTTCCGCTTCAAGCTGCACCGGGCCGGACAACAGCGTGATTTCCAGGTGCGCCTGGATCGCCTGGACAAGGTGAACTGGGCCACGGTGAAGATATCCACCCGGCCGGCGGGAGCAAGGCTGGAGTTGGACGGACAGGAAATCGACTTCCGAACACCAACCACCATGAGACGCATCGTGCCCAACCAGACCTACAGCCTGCGCGCTTTCCTCAAGGGCCACCGGGACTGGAAAACCACCTTCAAGCTGGCTCCCGGCCAGGTAGCCACCATCAGCGGCGAGTTGCCGGTTGCCGGACAACCTTGAGGCCGGCTGCCTTTACTGGCCCACTCCTCTCTGTTACATTGAGCGCGGTCATGAGCGCACGGCAGACGAGCACAGGAAGGAAGCGGGCTCCGCAAGCAGCTCCCAAGCCCACGCCCATGATGCGCCAGTACCTGCAGGTCAAGGCGGACTACCCCGATTGCATCCTCTTTTTTCGCCTGGGCGACTTCTACGAGATGTTCTTCGAGGACGCCGAACTGGCCTCGGGAATCCTCGATATCGCCTTGACTTCGCGGGCCAAGGGCAAAGACTCCTACCCCATGTGCGGGGTGCCGGCCTTCGCCGCCTCCGGCTATATCAACAAGCTGGTCTCCGCCGGCCACAAGGTGGCCATCTGCGACCAGGTGGAGGACCCGGCCCAGGCCAAGGGCATCGTCAAGCGCGAGGTCACCCGGGTGGTCTCGCCGGGCATGATCACCGAACCCGAAGATCTTGACGGCAGCAGGCCTAATTACCTGGCGGCGGTGTGGCTGCAAGGCGATGACGCGGGATTGGCCTACCTTGACGTCTCCACCGCCGAGTTTCGCATGACCGATGTCGATAGCCAGGAACAACTGCTCGAGGAGTTGGCCCGGGTCGAGCCCCGCGAGGTGCTGGCCACGGCAACGGCCTTGCCGTTCGTGCAGGCGCGCCTGCTGCCGCTGCTGGAGGGAACATTCTGCCGCCAGGTGGAGGAGGGCCTGCTCGAGCGGGCCGGCGGCGATGACGTTCCCGCTGACCTGTTTACGGCCCACCAGCCCGGGCCGGGACGTCAGGCGGCTCGCCTGCTGTACGGTTACGCGCGTTCTTCACTGCCGGGGTCGCTGGAGCACGTTCGCCGGCTGGTTCCCTACCGGGTGGCCGATCACCTGATCATCGACCACAACACCCGGGTGAACCTGGAACTGCTCTCCTCCATGATGGAAGGGGGCAGGCGCGAGTCGCTACTGGGCAGCATCGATCGCACTACCACCCCCATGGGCGCCCGCCTGCTGGCGCGCTGGATGCTCTACCCGCTGGTCTCGGTGGAGGCCATCCGCGAGCGCCAGGAGGCGGTGGAGCAGTTGCTGGAAGACGGGGTGCTGCGCCAGGACCTGCGCCGGGTCCTGGGTGACATCCGTGACCTGGAGCGCCTGCTGGCCAAGGCCACGGTCGGCCAACCGGCTCCCCGCGACCTGGGCCGCCTGCGTGATTCGCTGCGGCCCCTGCCGGAACTGATGGACCTGCTCGGCCCCCGGCAGGAGACCGCCATGGGGCGGCTGCTGGGCCCCGGCGATGCCCTGGAAGATCTTTTCCAACTGCTCGATGCCGCCCTGGTAGACGACCCACCGCTCGACCTGTCCGCGGGCGGCGCCATTCGCGCCGGCTACGATGAACGGCTCGACCGCTACTCCCGCCTGGCCAGTGACGGACGGGCAGTGATTGCCAGCATGGAGGAGCGGGAACGCCAGGCAACCGGCATCGGCTCACTCAAGATCAAGTACAACCGGGTGTTCGGCTACTTCATCGAGGTCACCAAGCCCAACCTGGACCGGGTACCGGATCACTACCGCCGCAAGCAGACCACCGCCAACGCCGAACGTTTCGAGACCGAGGAATTGAAGCAAACCGAGCAGCAGATACTCGATGCCCAGGACAACCGCGTGGCCCGGGAGCGCACCATTATCGAGGGGCTGGCGGAGCGTGTGCGCACCGAGGCA